>Ga0213866_10002776_pt1 | contig 12146 bp, 9 predicted proteins | sample PICome_11_FD_160079 | JGI IMG/M metagenome (GOLD analysis project Ga0213866, IMG submission 160079) | Coastal seawater microbial communities near Pivers Island, North Carolina, United States - PICO284 | ecosystem: Environmental > Aquatic > Marine > Coastal | place: USA: North Carolina... | reverse complement strand
AGTGCGAGCTTCATCGTCGGTCGTTCGGCCAGTCGTTTCGGCTCGACAGCGTAGGTGACGGCAAGTACGGGTGGGATTGACAGCGCGAACAACACCGCCACCACGATGTAGGCGAGACTTGAACTTTCGCTGTAGAGAAAGCCGGCGGCGACCGGGCCGATGATGCCTGACAACACCATCACGATCGCCCGGTGGGCCATGAGCTGGGGGAGTTGCTCGCGCTTCACGATGAGTGGAGCGATTGCCCAGCGCGATGGGATCGAGACTGCGTCGACTGTTCCGAACAAGAGCGTGATGAAATAGAGCGGCCACACTGCAGCGTCGGAACCATCGCTTACGTCGCCGACGTTGCGGCTATAGAGCACGAATGCAACGGCACAGAGCACCCGCCCGATTGTCATGAGTGCGGTGACCCGCCGCCGGTCGAACCGGTCGGCGACATAGCCGCTTACGAATACGAGCAGCGCAGCGGGAATGAACTGAAGCAGGCCGATGACGCCGATGGTGAGCGCATCGTTGGTGATGTCGAACGCCTGCTTGAAGAGCACGGCAAGCATCAGCGTGATACCGGTTGCGGCTAGCGCGTTCGAGCCGAGGTACCGCCGAACCGACGGCATCGACAGCACGTTCGTCGTCGCCGTCATCGGAGCAACCTAACGCGCAGTCTGTGCAGGCCGATCGGGTGAAAGAACCCCCTGGTGATTCCGGTGATCAGGTCGGCACTAATACGGTCCCATCGAGATTTCGGTACGCATCCCAGCATCGGTGTGAAGGTCTGGGTGGTGCGTCACTCCTGACGGAGCGGTTCGCCGTCGGGCTCAGTCGAAACGTTTGACATCGTCACCGTTCGCGTCATTCGATGCTCCTGGAATCCGTCGTTCGTTCATCACGTGGGTGAGTTGCACGCCCGCCAACACGATCTGTGCTTCGTAGTAGATCCAGAGCAACACAGCGATCGGCGTCGAAGCGGCGCCGCTGAGCGACGCAGCACCGATCGTGCGGAGATACCACCCGATCAGCGCAGTGCCGATGGTGAGGAACGCAGCCGTGACCACTGCGCCGACCAGCGCGATGCGCCACGGCACCTCGACTGTCGGCAAGTGGCGAAACAGCAACGTCAACGCTCCAAGCAGTACGCCCCACCCGAGTCCGCTTACCAGCAGCGAAGCGAGGAACCCATTCGTTGGCGTGATGTCGCCGACGAACCGTTCGAGAAGACCTGCGGCTGCCTGAACAGTGAGCGCAAGCACGATTGTCACACATGCGCCAAGCAGCACGACCAGCGAAACGAATCGGCGACGAACGGTGGAGCGCCACCCCGACCCGACCGGCACACCAAAGATGAGTTGCACTGCGTCGACGAGTGCGAGAAAGAAGAATGAGCCTGTAATGAGGAGCGAAGCCAAGCCGAACAGGCCGATCGTGCTACCGGCCGTGCCAGCGAGCTGCTCGAATGCTGAGGTAACAATCTCCTCGGCCGCCGGTACTTCCGCAACAAATTCGTCGACACGATCAGTTACAGCGTCCTCAATTGCCCTGTTGCGGCCCACGATTCGGACCAGGCCGATTGACACAGCGATTACTGAGGCGAGTGAAAACAGCCCGTAGTAGGCCAGGCCGGCGCCGAGCCGGATCGTTCGGTCGGCCCGCCACGACCGATAGGTAACCCCGATTAGCTCCCAGACGGGGGCGAACGGGATGCGCACGATGGTGACTACTCAGCGGTTTTTGCGCTGGTAGGCCTGCCAGCCAGCGGTGACGATCAGCGCGCCGAGTAGCGAACCGATGAAGCCCGATGGCTTCAGTGCCAGGCCGTCACCAGCGATGAGCGAACCGAGCAGGCCGCCGACGAATGAACCGCCGAAGCCAGCGACAAGCGCAATACCCCAGTCGACGTTGCGGCTGTTGGATCCGCGAATCAGCTGGGCGAGCCAGCCGACGAACAGGCCGGCGACGAGGATGGCGAGGATCAGCATGGTGCTCCAATCGAGGTGGGTTCAGTGATGGCGATTTCGAGGCCACACGGGGCGATCGGAGCGTACGCCGAACCAGACGCTGCGGCAATGGACTCAAGTCCGTAGGCTTTTCAGCTGACCGAAGGTAGAACGCGAGCAATGACCAACGAATCTGACGAAACGTCCCTCGACGAAGTCGACGCCGACACTGGTGACGATCACGCCGTCACCGACAGCGTCGACGCAAACGACCAGGTTGATGTCACCGTCGACGACGCCGACGACGGTGATCCTGACGAAGCCGACGAGCGGCTTGGCCGTGGACGAACCGTCGCAGTGGTGCTGCTGGGTTTGGTGTCGGTCGTACTGCTGTATGGGTCGCTGCTTGGTTTCTGGACCGTCCGCACCGCCACCGACAGCGAGCGATTTGAAGAACGCGTCGAGGAGATTCTCCAGAGCGAGGAAGTGAGTGCAGCCCTTTCCCGCCTGGTACTTGAAGAGGTCGGCGAGTCGCTCGACCTACGAAGTGAGGTCGAAGCCATCACCCCTGAGTCGATCGACCCAGTGGTCGAACTGCTCTTCGCAGGTTTGGAGTCACGTCTCGAAGATCGGCTCGCCGAGTTAATCCGCCAGCCCGCCGTGTCGTCAAACGTCGCCGCCGTTGCAGGTGCGGCCCACGAACTCGCTATCAAGGTGCTCGAAGGCGAAAGCTTGGTCGATATCGCTGCAGTCGAAGACGGGCAGGTCCGCATCAATTTCGTGCCGCTCGCCGCCCGTGCTCTTGACCTACTTCCCGACTTCGGCATCCTGGCTGATACTGACATCCCCGAGTTCGAGCGAGGAGGCGACCCTGCAGCGCAGGTTTCCGAGCTGGAATCTGCTCTGGGGCTTGACCTTCCTGAGAACTTTGCGCAGCCGGTCATCTTCACCTCGACCACGCTTCAGCAGGCGGGGGACACCATCGACCTCGCCCGATCGGTGCTTCTGTTCGCCAAGCGGGCGTCTTGGATCCTGCTCATCGCCGGACTTGGTGTCGGCGCACTCAGCATCTGGTTCTCGCATCGGCGCCTTCGGACCGCTGGCTACCTCGTCGGAGGAATGCTCGCACTATTCGCCGTCACTGCCTATCTCACTGACACGGTGGCAGGCCGGTTGCCCAACGCAGTGGTCAACCCGGGCGCAAGCGCCACCGTGAACGAGGTAGTGGAGGGCATGCAGCGCGACCTCAACCGTATGCTTCTGCTGGTCGCTGTCATCGCAGTAGCCGGGCTTGTCACCGCATACCTCGTCGAACGCCGACATTCGCAGTCAGTCAGTGTCGATGATGAGGTGACGGACTCCGCCGCCCTCAAAGCGAAAGCCCTCGATTGATTACGCTGCTATCGCTGGCGCCAGACACCATGAAATGAAGTCATGCGCGCAGCGGACGGCGAACTGTGGCCGATCTGCTCTGCTAACGGAGACAGTTTTACATCGAGTCACGCGCTGCTCGACGTCCGATGACCACTGTCAGAAACTCGATGGGCGACTACGAAGGGCTTCAGCGGCCTACAGATAGCTCACATCAGTGGAATCCCACTTCATCGAATACGACGTCGCTGACCGATAGTCCAATTAAGTCATTTGTTAGGCCCCAATATGGCTGAGGCCGTCACAGGAGCCGCTCGGTTCGTGTAACGCACGATGAGCACCATGTGCGACCGCTTGCGGCGGCTCTCCGGCTGATTAGGGCCTTATTTCGTGAGGTCGTGTGACGCCGAGGCGCAACGACCTCACGAAATCGGGGTCAAGCGAGAAGTTTGGCCTTGGCGGCGGCGAACTCTTCCTCGGTGAGAACGCCAGCGTTTTTTAGGTCAGCGAGTTCGGTGAGCTTGGCCGTCATGTCGCTGCCCGAAGCTGGCGCTACCGGGGCAGGAGCCGGCGCTGGTGCCGGTGCCGGTGCAGGTTGCGCAGCCTGCTGCTGCGCTTGTGCTTGCGCTTGCTTGTTGGCGTGACGGTCGTTGACGGCGTTAGCTGTTCCGACGACGGCGGCTGTGCGCGCCATCGTGCCCATAACGCCTGGGCGTCCTCTACGTCGTGGCATGTCGTAACTCCTGTTGTGTTCGTTTGTGCGTTAAGTGATCGGTGTGCGGATCGCCGGGGCGTCAGTCCAGGGCGCTGAGTTCGGTGAGGAGTTCGTCAACAACTACTCCAGGCACACGGAAGTCAGCGGCGACAATGCCACCCGAGGCGACAACAGAATCCCGGAACGGCTTTGCCCAGGTGTGTTCGAATACGAGCAAAGCAGCCGAGCTATTGGGCTCGAGGTCAGCGGCGAGCTCTGCGACATCCTCATCGCTGATGAGCGATTCGACCTGGTCGAGCAGCCCAGCGAGTCGGGCAGCATCGGCGTTGGCACCTTCTTCGCCAAACTCGGCGAAGATCACCTCTCCGTCGTCGAGCTTGCTGACGAGCAACCCGTCGACGACCGAGATCGTGCCGGCCTCGACCAGACGTTCAAGCTCGGGGAGGATCTCCCCGTTGAATTGGTTGCCCGGAAAGGCGATGAGAAGGATCTCAATCGGACCCAATGCCATGTGATGCTCCATTCGATGCGGTGCCCCCATCCGCCCGATGCAGTAATCGGTGGTGGCGACGTCTGAACTGCACTCCTACACTACCCCTACAGAGCTTCAACACAGTCGGCAGTCTGCGATCCGGACATACAGAGCGGCGGTCTTGTTTGATCAAGATCGCAGTCGTGACGGCCCTACGAGGTTCAAGGTCGTTCGACGCCTCGCCGACAGTTGAGCTAGCTTCCGATCCGTTGTGGCATCCGACTGACTGTCGGGTTCAAGCAACACCAGCCCGTCGATATGCGCCCCACCATCCAGAACGTCTCGCTTGCAACGCGGCTCGCCCTCGTTGCGCTGCTCGTTACGCTCATGTCCCTCGCTGTCACGGCGTCGGTCGGCTTGAGCCGCGGAAGTGATCTCGCTGATGAGATCGTCGACGATCGTCTGGTCTCGCTGTCGAGTTCGCGGGCCGGAGCGGTCGAGTTTTACGTCAACTCGGTGAAGCGCGAGCTGGCTGCGCTTGCAGCGAGTCCATCGACGGCCGCCTCGATCATCGAGCTCCGCGACGCCCTCTATGAGCTTGACGCTGAACAGACTTCAAGTGTTACCGCCGGCCGTGTCACGGACTTCTACCTGTCGGTCGTGGCACCTGCGCTCGAAGCGGTGCGCGGAGACGGGAACGCCGGCATTGCAGCACTCATTCCGGCCGGCGCTGCGGCGCTGTCGCTGCAGGACTCATTCACCGTTGAGCAAGAGACCGACGATGGCACCGTGATTTCACCGGAGCTCATCGTCGATCCCGGCGACGGCTCAACATACGCAGAGCTGCACCGTGACGCCCATCGCACGTGGAGCGGCGTGGTGCAGCAGGCTCGCGTGGACGACGTTTTGCTGATCGAGCAGACCACCGAATCAGTCGTCTACTCATATCGGAAGCGGATCGACTTCGGCACCAGTCTCGACCTCGGCCCCCATAGCGGTAGCGCCCTGGCCCGTGGCGTGGACCTGCTGTCGATTAGTCCCGAGAGCGGGCCATTGATCACGCCGATGAGCCGGTACACCCCGGCATTCGACGACCCGACCACCTTCATAATCAGTGCGGTGCTTGACGGCAACGACGTGGTTGGGTACATCGCCTACGCGATCTCCTATAACCGCTTCGACGAAATCCTCGCAGGCCCCGACCCTTGGACGAGCTTCGGCGAATCGGGTGAAGCGTTCATCGCCGATGCCAACGCCACAATGATCACCACTACTCGCAGTCTCGAAGACGATCGAGTCGGCTTTCGCGAGGCGTCGACCCAGCCAGGGCCGGGTCAGCTGACCGACGCCGACAGGCGTCGTATCGCTGCGACGGGCACCACTGCGAACGTCCAGCAGGTGCCGGCCGATGCCAACGACGCAGCTACGACTGAACCGGCCATCGTCGACACCATCAACTACAGCGGTGACGCGGTTCGTTCGGTCACAACCCGGCTGAGTATCGACGGTGTCAAATGGACCCTTTTTGTCGAGGCAAAGACTGCTGAGCTCGATGCCACGATCAAGAACTACGCCCGCGACATGCTCGTCGCAGTTGCTTTGTTCGTGGTGGCTGTCACGTTCGTGGCGGTGAGATGGTCGCACCGTCTGGTGGCACCAGTTCGTGCGCTATCGCAGCGGTTGCGGCGCGCTCGGTCGTTCGCCGGGAATGCACCTGAATCGCTCGCCGGGTTGCGCGGTTCGACTCCTGATTCGGGCGGCGGAGTGCCGCCGGTGACTGCCGGTGTCCAGACCGACGATCAGCTTCCTGCGGTCGACCCTGGCCCGGACGAGTTCGTCGAGTTGGGTCGCACGGTCGACGAGATGCTCATGCGGCTCCGAGAGCGTCGGGCGGCTGCGGTCGAACGTAGCGGCGAGCGCACAGCGTTGCTCCAGCAGTTTTTGCCTGCTGCGATCGCACGACGAAGCGAAGAGGCCGACGCCGAGGTTCTCGACCACGTGCGGCAAGCGAGCGTCGCAGTCATCGTGCTCGACGGCCTCGGGTCGATGGTCGGCGATGATGCCGACCAAGTGGTGCGCGATCTCCTCGCTGAACTCGTCGATGAGATCGATGCCGCTGCCGCCGATGCCGGCGTCGAGCGGGTGAAGCTGAGCGGATCGACGTATTACGCAGTATGTGGTGCGGGCCGCCCGTTGCTCGACCACGCGCCGCGGACCGTGGCGTTCGCACTTACGGTTCGAGATCTGGTCCGCGATATGTCCGACGGCCGGTTGAGCGCACGAGTCGGTATCGCCGAAGGCGCAGTGGCGGTTGGCCTAGCCGAGCGCTCTGCGATGATCTACGACGTGTGGGGCGACACGGTCACCCTTGCCGAGGAGCTAAGTGGCGCGGCTCCTGGCGGCAATGTCCTGGTGTCCGATGTGATTGCTTCGCACCTGTCTGACGACTTCGTCACCGCTGGCGATGACGGGCGCGGTCGCTCGATCATCACTGGTCACATCGGTGAGGGGGTCACGTCGTGAGCGACGTGTTCCGCGATCCGGCAGCCGGTTGGTCAGCGGCGCTCATCATCATCCTTCCGCTGGTCATCCTCGGTACGGGTGAACTTGAAGAACGCTTGCGTCAGCGCGACTCCAGCTTGCAGCGCCCAGTCGAGATTCTGCGCACTTGGGTGCTCCCCCTGTTTGCGATCTGGTCGCTCGCTCGGGTGCTGTTCGGATCGGAGGTGAACGCGGCGATCCAGATCGTCGGCTCAGGCTTGGTGCTGTCGCTTGGATTCGTTGCACTTGCCGCGTTAGCGATTGTCACGGGCTGGATTGAGGAACAGAGCCGCAGTTCCCGGCGTCCGGTGCCACGGCTTCTGCTGGCGATGCCGCGGTTGCTGCTGATCCTCATCATCGGCTGGGTGCTGATTGCTGGTGTGTGGCAGGTTGACCTGTCGGCGGCACTCACAGCTCTAGGCGTGACTTCACTTGTCGTGTCGTTCGCTCTGCAAGACACGCTCGGCGGCATTGCGTCGGGCTTTACGCTGCTTGCCGATCAGCCGTTCAAACCCGGCGACTGGATCTGCGCCGATGACGTTGAGGGCCGAGTGGTCGACACGAACTGGCGCAGCTCACGCATTCAGAACCGCAACGGCGATCTTGTGATCGTGCCGAACGGGAATCTAGCTCGCGTCACTATCACCAACTTTGATGAGCCGACGAGAGTCCATCGCGTGGTGTTTCCGGTGCAGGTCGCCTACGTCAACTCGCCGACGAACGCGAAGGAGATGCTCCTCGCCGCAGCTTCTGCCACCCCCGGCGTGCTGTCCGACCCGGCGCCGTCAGCCGTGGTCACGGCAGTCGACGATCCACTCATGACCTACGAGGTTCAGATGTGGATCGATGACTACACCATCGCGCCACGCGTGAAGAGCGACTTCGGTTCACTCGTCTGGTACCACTCTCATCGTCGCAACGTGCCGCTGCCTAGCCCCGCCCAAGATCTCTTCTTGTGGGATGGTGAGCGCGCATCGGCTGACGACGTCCGTAGCCGGGGCTCGGTTCTTGAGGGGCTCCGGCGTTCGCCTCTGCTTGATCAGCTCGACGACGATCAGCTCGACGATTTGGCCAACGCTGCCGCCTCGTCGCGGTTTGCCGCCGGCGAGACCATCCTCTCATCGAAGTCCGACGACATCATCCTGATCGAAGACGGCACCGCCAGGATGAACGTGCATCTTGACAGCGCTGACCAGGGTGTACTTGACCTCACGTCGGGTGATTTGGCTGCGGTGCTTGACCCGGTCACGACGCGTGGTTACGAGCAGAGCGTCGTCGCCATCACCGACTGCGACGTTATAAGTCTTCGCTCGGAGGTGGCTGCTGGGGTCATTTCGCGATCACTCGGGCTCAATACGGCGCTCGACCAGATTCAGACAAGCCGGACGCGGCGGGTGCACCGCGTGCTGCAACGGCTCGATGCTGCTGCGGCGTCGCTCGCCGCCAATGAGCCAAAGAACGGTGTGGTCACCGAGTTGGTGAACGATGCCACCGACGAGACGGAGGAGCAGTCGTGATCCGCTTCGGTGGGCAGACCTTGCGCGGTCGGTTAACGCGCTCGCTGGTCGGCTTGGGCATCGTGTCGGTCGCGCTGCTCGCTGCAGTGAATTTCATGGTTGTGCGCGGCTTGTTGTCGTCGAGCACTGAGCAGCAGCTCCAGTCGGTGCGTGACGTGCGCACCGACGAGGTCAACCTGGCCTTCAATCGGCTCCTGGAGCGAACGGCGGTGTTCGGACTCGACCCGTCGGTCGCCGATGCCCTCATTGATCTCAGCAACGCTTACGTCGAACTCGACGACGACTCAACAGCCGAACTCAATGAGGCTCAGCTCGACGAGTTGCGTGCCGTGTATGAGCCGGTGGTGGCGAGATATGACGCAGCGGGTGCCGATCGGCCACCAATTGATGAGCTGCTGCCCGACAGCATCGCTGGCCGGTACGTGCAGTACGAGTACGTCGCCCAAAACCGCGCAGATCCGCGCTCCGACCTCGTCGATGCTGGTGACGGCACGGCGTACAGCGCGGCCCACGCTGAACATCATGAGTTTCTATCCGAGATGGCAGCGAGCATTGGCGCAAGTGACCTCCTACTTGTGAGCGGCCGGAACCTTGATGCCGTCTACTCGGTCAGCAAGGAAGTCGATCTCGGCACCGACGTGGTCGATGGTCCGTACTCGGATATAGGCCTCGGTGCTGCGGTGACGAAACTGCTCGAAGTTTCCGTCGACGACGCAGTCATGACTGACATGCAGTTCTACCTACCGAACTCGTCAGCCCCAGTGCTGCACGTGGCCGTGTCGGTGCGCTCGGGCACACAGTTGGTTGGGGCGTTGGTGCTTCGCCTCGAGATCAGCCGTGTTACCGACCTTGTAACCCAGAACGGCGACTGGGAACTGCTCGGTCTTGGCGACACTGGCGACGCCTACATTGTCGGCACCGATGCCCGACTCCGAACCCTGACCCGTTCGTTCCTCGACGACCCCAATGGCTACGTCGAACGCTACGGCGATGTGAGCGGCGATGAGCGCACGGCTGAGCTCATGAAGTTCACAGGATCTCCGGTGCTCTTCGCCAAAGTCGACAACAGCGCAGTTGTTGACGCGCTCGGCGGGGACCCAACCTTCGGCCGCGCCAAGAACTCACTTGGCGACGGGGTGCTCGTCGCAGCTGCACCGATCAGTGCCGGTGGGCTTGGCTGGGTACTGGTGACCGAACAGGCCACGTCGGAATCACGGTCCGAGCTGGTGAGTTTTGTGTGGTCAATACTGCTGTTGCTCGGTGCCTTGGCCATTGTTCTCCTCGTGGTCGGTTCGCTGCTCGCCCGCCGGATCGCGAAACCGGTGAAGCCACTCGTGGAAGCGGCGACCGACATTGCTGCGGGCGAGTACGACACCGTCGTGCCCGACCTTGGTCGCAATGAACTGGGCGACGTCGGCCAGCAACTCTCGGCCGTGGCTGCGCGTCTCCGAGAGCAGGAAGAGTCCATTCGTTCTGAAGAGCAGCGGATCAGCACGATGCTCGCAAGTGTGTTGCCCGAGGCGCTGGTCGAACGCGTTCGTCGGGGTGAGCGTGAATTGGCTGAGTCGGTCGACGGAGCAACGGTGGTGTCGATCGTCGTGCGCGGCGTGCCGGTGCCGTCGGCGGCCGAGCAGGACGCGCTCGTCGAGCTCATGGCCCGGATGAACGAGGCGATGAGCCACCTCGCTACCACGCATGGGGTTGAGCGGGTGAAGGTCGCCCTCGAACGCCAGCTCTTCGTCGCTGGACGCGGCACCGCAGCGGTCGGCACCGACGAGGCGTGCGCGTTTGCGCTTGCCGCGCTTGATCTGATTCCAGAGGTCGCTGCTGAGCAGGGGCTCACCGTCGACGCTCGCGCTGGCATTGCGACTGGCCTCGTGGCGAGTGGCGTGATCGGTAGTCGGCAGGTGTCTTTCGATGTGTGGGGCGAGGCGGTGTCGTCAGCTGTAGCTCTAGCGCGTGACGCCGAGCCCGGCACAGTGGTGGCCGACGAGGCGGTTCTCGATGGCGCCGAGCGTGGTTGGTCCTATGCGCCGTGGGGCGACCGCGATCGAGTGGTCGTGATGACGTCGCCTTCCACTTCCGGTGATCGTGCCTGAAACGCTTCGTGCACACAAGCTTTGATCGCACCCGGCTAACCGAGACGACCCCCGAGGTACTCGATACAACAAAGCCGACATCTCATCGACTAAGCCGCTGCGTACTTGACTGCCGAGCGTCTGAATGAAGACAGAACGCGAAACGGCCGTCAATGCGCGATTCGCACGGTCGCTTAGGTAGTCATGATTTCGTGGATCAGATCTTGGATCTGACCCTTCAACGCCTGGCCGGTGCTTGAGTTCTGTTCCACCACGAGGTACGCGCCGTAGCCGTTGTCGAGGTCAAGCCAGGGCACCGAGCCATAAGCGCCGCCGGCGGAAACGCGGCCCGTAGTGCGGTCGTGCCACCAGCCGTACCCGTACCCAGTGTTCGCGCTCCCCGCGTTGCCACCCCACACCTCTCCGACGCGGTCGCTGTGGAACTCGTCGAGCGAGGCCTGGGTGAGCACCGATCCATTAGGGCACTGACCACCTCGGAGGTGGAGCAGTAGCAGCTCGATGTAGTCCGGAACGGTCGAGTAGCCACCGGCCTCGATATGCGGGTTTTCGGTCGGTGCCAGCAGGTTGAGGTCGCCGTCGAAGTTGACTGGATAAACCAAACTCTCGGCGCCGAGAGTGGCCCAATGGTTGTTGAACCCGAAGCTTTCGGTCAACCCGCAGGGCTCGCGGTACACCGAATCGAGTAGCTCATCCCAGGACTGTCCGGAGACGTACTCGGCAACTGCACCGGCGACCTGCCACTGTCCGCCGCCGTACCGAAACTGGGTGTCCGGGGGCACGACTCGGGCTTCGTCGTCCGATGTGCTTGCGATCGTGGCGCCGCAAGCTTCCAACTCGTTGTCGATGCTTAGCTGACAGAGGTAGGGGGGGTAGGCGGGATTCGGGCTCAATCCGACCAATCCGCTGCTGTTGGAGATCATCTGAGCGACGCTCATCTGACCTTGTTCTCCGAGGTCACCCCAGTCGTCGCCGACGATGTCAGAGAGTGGAGCGTTCAGGTCGAGTAGTCCGTCCTCCTGCAGGGCAAACATGATGCCGGCAACCAGCTGTTTACTCGACGAAGCAAAAAACGAGATCCTGTCAGGGCCGAACTCGCCCCAGTAGGCCTCGTAGACCACCCCAGCGTCAGCATCGACCACGGCGAGGCCGGCTCCGTTTAGGTTGCGCCCCTCGACGAATGCAGAGACTTTCGCCTCGACATCAGTGAAGCCCGTCGACGTGGATTCCGCAGCGGCGGCCGCCGGGGACACAGCGTCATCATCGTTGCCCGTACCGATTCGGTCGCAAGCGGTGACAAAGAAGCAAGCCATGACGAGGAAACCGAGTGTGTAACGCGAAAGCACTTCCGTATCTTCGCAATTCACCCACGGCCGGTCCCGCTTTAGGACGCCAGACTTCACCTTCGCTGGGCTGTGGACTATCAAATCCAGCGGCGCCGGGTTGTCTCAGCTGCGTGTAGCACGACGTCGCGCACTGCTCGGGCCTCGTCGAGAGGCA
>Ga0213866_10002774_pt1 | contig 12151 bp, 2 predicted proteins | sample PICome_11_FD_160079 | JGI IMG/M metagenome (GOLD analysis project Ga0213866, IMG submission 160079) | Coastal seawater microbial communities near Pivers Island, North Carolina, United States - PICO284 | ecosystem: Environmental > Aquatic > Marine > Coastal | place: USA: North Carolina... | reverse complement strand
TAGTCCAGCGGAATGCCATTATCAAGAGGAGTCTTGTCCTACGGTTGAAACGCCAGTTGCACCGTTTCCGCCGCCATTGCCTCCACCGCTACCGCCGCCATCTCCACCTCCAACTCCACCGCCGCCATCTCCGCCACCAGCTCCACCGCCAGCTCCTTCGCCACCGCCTTTTCCACCGCCAGCTCCTTCGCCACCGCCTTTCCCACCGCCATCGATCCCGATGCCGGCACCACCTCCCTCGCCGCCGCCGTCACCAGGAAGTTGCGACCAGACCGATATGAAATATTTCAAGCTCGAGGTTGATGAAGTTGCTGCAAACACATCCGGTGTTTACCTATTCATAGACTACGTTTCTTTATTTGACGGGGGTGATAATCCTATCATGCTGAATGCGAACAAAACAAAAGCGTATTTTGCAGGTAAAGAGGTTGCAAACACCCCAAGTCATAGTCTTTTCGGTTCGGCAGGATGTGGGTGCCACAACACAGGATGTGGTTGCTTGGATACCGGTGGACTTCACGTCTCAAGAATTTCAGACAGACCAAGTCGTGGTTCGATTTTTGAACGCGAGGTTGTACCGACAGACTACGCCACTGCCGCAGATTATCCTAACTCAAACGTTCGCTTGAGTTTGTACTACAAACCTACTAAGCACGTCCATAATCCGCATTGTGGCTGCACGCATTGCCTATTGGATTGGGACAACTGCAAACCCTATGTCGAAGGAAAAGGAGGAACTGCATTAAACGGGTATTTGCTAGATGAAGAATTTGGAAATGATGGTAAATTTGGTTGGCTTTCTCAGGTCCTTCCGAACGCAACTCACCCGGTCGAACTGCACTTTGAAAAGCAACCTCACGAAACGCGATCGGTAGCATCGTACGATATTTTACTTGCCAATGGATGGCGGGGTTCTTATGGATCACCGGATGTTCGTTTGACCCATCCGCAATCTTGGAAACTCTATGGACGAAATGAGGTAACGGAGGAGTGGACTTTATTAAGCGAGGAATCAAAAAAAAGAATCAAGCGGATCCAAGGAAAATGGATCCAAGGAAAATTGAGTTGGAGTGAAAGCAAGGGTCAAGTCATCGATGATACTATCAATACTAGTGGCAAGGGCGTCATGGTAGGAAATGGACGCTGGATGACTCGAATCGCAAACGTCACGCGTATGTGCATAGGGGCAAACGGGTCAGTGCAGAGAGCATTGGATGCTCGTGTAACAACTTTAACTTCAGACCCAGTTGAAAGCTGGACCTGTTTAAAGGGCCGTCCAAACGTAACGCTTACACCACCTGCAAAATGGAAAGGTCCTCGGAATTCGTACGCTGCCTGTGACGGTTGTGACTGTGGATACGGTGCGCACGACCCAGACTGCAACGATTTGGTGAGGAAAGGAGGTGAAAGCGTGACAAAACTATTCGGGTGTGATAATTTTGTACCCGGTGTGGAGGGTTCGTTCAATAATTATCAATGCATTGCAGGAGCGTGCGTGTGGCGCGGTGCAACCAAAGAAGAGATCCAGGAGTGTCCGTGTGGCAGAATGACAAATGGAATGTGTTCCTATTGTGCGCCGACGGATTCGATTGCCTGTAAATATCCTCAAACACTCGTTGAAGGAGGTGTACTTTTACGCTACAGATACATACATACCGACGTACCATCTGATAAGCATGACTACAGGAAAGACATTAACGTGACCTTACCGCAGACTGCATCTCTTTACGAATGCGAAGGAATAAAGAACTGTCAAGATAAGTTTTTTGGCGGTAAGTACGATTCCTTGATGCGCGAACTTTACCCTCGCATTAACGCTGCAAACTTATCTCAGTGTTTTTCAGCGCATTGTCATCGCTGGGGAGATGGTGTATGCGACGAAACATTAAACACGAAAGAGTGTGGCTATGACGGAGGTGATTGCTGCCCCTCAACAAATATTGCATACGATTGGTCCGCTCCAGCATCAAAATGTCGAGATCCAAACGGAAATTATACGGGTGATGATGTGTTATCGCTCAAAGGAAGGATTGGTCCGCAACCTTCCGACCAGCACTTCTATTGCAACAGCGAGGATGCTTTCCAAAGGAGAAAAAGTCATCCCGAACAATTAGGGTGTGCGAAAAATATCGTTCACGACTTCTTGGATATTCCTGATTTTTACAAGAAAGCTTCGCCTGGACCGTACGAAAGAAAGGAAATAATTACCATCATCGATGCAAAATACAACGAGTGCTTGAAAGGAATAGGTAGTTGCGATCCTGGCGGACTATATGATTCTGGCTGGCCCGATGAATCAATACCATGGTTCAATTACGATCATGCAAATGCCACTTTGTACGATTTCGTGTCGAAGTACGATCCGTACGCGCCAGAAAGAAAAAGCTTTCGCTCAGGATATATCGATCCGTTTCTACTGTCAGAGGAAAAGTTTATTTACGGAGAAGATTTTAACACTATGAGAACATCGAATTGGAGAGCATATTCAGGTAAGTACGATTCCGAGCACCCGAATACCAATACAAGTACTTGGGGCGATGATATAATGCCAGGACCTGGCACGCAAGTCTCCTATAAGCAGTTTTTCAACCCATGGTCTTTGGAAAAGCTTGGGGTAGTTTACGATGACGGATCACTTCAGAGTGAGCACAGAGAGGGGACTTCTCCATACCGCGATTACCACGTAGACTTGACCGAAGGCGAAAATTTGCACGTTATAGTGGACAATTACTGGCCCATGAGTGCAACTCTTGAGCTTATTGCTCCGAATGATAACGGTGATCTGTCAGATCCCGATAATCTTAAGGATTCAATAATATTCACCGAGGGCCCTCTTAGTGATACACCGTATAACCCGTATAAGTATAACCAGAAGAACTACCCGTATAAGTCACAGGATGATCTTACGTTTGATGCTTACGATTTTGACACGAATGGCTACCCGGAGTGGTACAATTCAACGGAAGTGAACGCTTGGTTCAGCGAGCATTGTTCTTGCTTCGAGTGCAAGTGTTCGTGTGGAATCTTTGGAAGCAAAGAAGCTCCCCTTAATTTTATGGGAGATGATGGGCGAGGCATTCTCAAAAAAACTCATGGCGTAATCCCGTCCCTACGTGGACCCGATCCAGTTCATCAACAGTTGAATGGTTTAGCTATCGAGTGCGCACCTCCAAAAACGCTATCGATTAATTATCATGTGTATATTGAAGCCCCACCAGAGGATGACGGCGTTATGCTCTCGCCACGATCGATTTTCAAATTAAGGCACGATCCTGAAATGTTCACGAGCGGGTCGGTATCTTTGGCAATGTGCGATTACGGGTTCAACTTCGCCAATGTTTCCCCGTGCTATCCATTTTCGCAGGATGATTCTGAATTGTGCGCACCCCTATCTAACTTTATCCCCGATATAATGCAGTGTCCATCCTTTGACGAGGGTACTGTGCGTGATAGGTTCAAGGATATGTTCGACAGCATCGTGTCCGACTTTCCAGACATCTTGTACGAGCGAAAGGCTCCAGATCTGCACGCTTTCGAGCATTTCGATAGAAACAGAAAGTTCGCATCAACTTCAATAACTACGAATAGCTGGGGATTTTTCGAAGTTGAAATCTTTGGAACGGAGGGTAGGAAATTCGAGTTCGAGATTTCTAGCGATGGAGTATACGAATACAAGAACTTGAATCCCGGGCACGAGGAAATTGGTTCCGATTCTCACACAGATGATGGCGGAGTGTTTGCTTTTGGCGCTACTAAACTTGGCCGAATCACGCGCACTGGAGAGAGACATGTGTACAAATTCAACGGGAATATTGGAGATATGATCCGCGTTAACGCTTCACATATATTCGATCGTAATCAGAACAGATGCGGTAACGAATTTATTGAGGGTTCGCGATGTGTTGATTTACAAATCGCACTGCTAGATCCAGATGGGGAGATGGTCGCAACGCAACGCATACCAGCAATTCCGAATGCCAGAAAAGAGTTCACGACAGTTGGCGGGAATTCTTACACGTACACGGATACGAAAGCCCTCTTTGGCAAAAAATATGGAGGTATCCCGATCGATAGGGAGCAAGGTGCCGGTATACAAGATAGACCATGGCATCAAGCGTATCCCTGGAAGGACGGGATGACGGCTTTGGGACCAAAGGGTTATCCAATGCATGAACTCGAGCCAGAAGATCCCGCTTGGACGTATTTACAGCTTGAAAAACCTGGTCTCGGAACATTACCCCGATTTAAAGGGTTTTCGTACCCATACTATGATGAATTCGTGCAGCAGGCGGGTGGCATTGAGAGCGCTCCGTTGAGTGAAATGGTGGGCTTGAATCAAAGCAAAACGTTCTTTTCGCTCTTGAGCTCACAAATGCTGAAGGAGAGCTACCGTTTTGACGAAACCAAAATTTTGTTGCGGAAGTCTGGCGAGTATAAGCTGATATTGTTTGGTTCAACCGCGCGCACGGCGAAGCGTAGGCCTCAAACGCCTACAAACTTCGAGCGTTATACACCGCAATCTGATGTTGGGTATTATGCATTGCATCTTCGTAGAATCGACAAAGAGTATCCTACGGATCCTCTCGTAAACGATATTCTTCCCGAGCCAAAAGGATTCGAGGAAAATGGCTGCAGCAACTTACACGTTGACACGTTTCCAAACCATGCTCGCAAGCACGTAAATTGTGAATGGTTCACGCCAAGAGATGCAAACTTGAAATCAGGATGGGCAGGAGAAGCTGAAGATCAAATCGTTGAACTGAATCGCGCCGTCAAAAAAACGGGTACTTACACCATTCGGGTTCGCTTCCAGGGTAACTTGCATAAATTTGTGGAGGCGAGAGACAACAGAAGATGCCCCGTTGATGGTCCGGGATATGATTGCTTGCCTAAGAGTAAACTCCAAGACGGCCATATCAGGTTTGTAAGCGCAGGACCGTTCAGATTGAGAGTAATGGAGAGCGTGAGAAAGGAAGTGCATGAGACTTCGGAAATTGTGCCCGAGCGCTTGAGTGCGGCAGAAAGAGCGCTCTTACGAATTGAAGGTGATGCTGTCAATGTTACACGTCCATGTGGGGTATCCGATGCAATTCGTGATCCACTCAATGGTCTAGGTGAACCGGGAGATCTGTGCCAAAGAGGTACATTCACGGAAGGCGAGTTTGTTTCTTTAAGCGGCGGCGACGTTGTGTGTATTGTTGCGAACACACCGAACGCATATTCGAATAATGCTATGCTCAGCTTATCAGCAACTAACTCTGACGGTAAAGGAGAAGATCTGCTCACATTTGTAGGTGGGGGGAAAGATTCATATCTCACTAGGGCAGATGTTGATGGTGGAATTGGAATATTTGGCTACACGCTACCAAAAGTACGGGACATGAAGTACGTCATCAGACTGGAAAGCCATGCTGACCTCACAGGATCGAGCGTTCAGGTATATAGTTGCCCAGATGTATCGACTTCTATGGATTTAACAGTCGAAGATATCTGCTTTCGACCGGGAGCGTCCCAGATACAGCTTTCCGAATGGGATATTTGTCGAGCATACCGAAAGACTCCGCTCGCAAATATCACAGACAATAAAACGAGTGTTTCCGGTATCGGACGCGTTATCTCTCTTCTTGGTGTCGATACTTCTCGCAGTGAGGCCACAAATCACGATAAGTATTATTGGGAACTAAAGATCGAAGGAGATGGATCTCCAATTCTTGGTCTTGGCACGGTCAACCTTCCTATGGAAATCGGGAAAGAACTTGGAGCGTACTGGACGGAAGCGATGAGCACAGATCGAAATCTGTGGAAGTCGGGGGATATCGCAGGCTTTGCTTTTGATTCGGTTCAAAAGAAGGTGTGGGTCTCTAGAAATGGTGTGCCAATACCCGTCGATGGTACAATCAATAAAAAAGATGGACTCAGCCAATGTGACTTAGACATCGCCGGGACAAAATGGAATAATTACGCCACAAAAACCTCAACTTGTATGGATGATCCTCTTGTTTCTGTTTACAGAGATTTCGCATGGAACAACACGAATTGGCAAATGAAAGAAACCGCGGGGGCGACCGAGTTTATTGCGTGGGGTCAATCCCCTTTGCATTTAGGGCCTGGCGTCGAAGATGCTGTTTGGTTGTCCTCGGGGTTGTACCAGGGTTCGTTTGGAGTTGGCCCAGATTTTCACGAAATGCGTCAAGCTGGGATTGAATTTGATTATGGATCGCCAAACAATGGGATTGTTGAAGATTTTTCGTGTTCAGTGGAGAGTAATAGTTCGCATATCGGATATATTCAGTCAAAGAAATACGAGTTAATTAGTACTCCAATTCGACCTGTCATGTTTCTCAATGGTCATGTTATGGCACCTGAATACCTTCCGCAATGTTGTCCGTTACAGGATCACAGAACGTGTCCGTTCGGCAAAGATGTGGATCCGGAAACTGGTTTGCCTATACCATCGTGCTGTTTTGGGAATCCACTCAGTGATGGCACGTGCAGTTTGAATGGTAATGATCACGTTACGTTTGATACAGATAAATTTGCGAATGCATACAATAATGAGACAACATGGTATCCGTTTGCCGAAGTATTTGGAGAAGAAAAAGTAACCCTGGAAACTAAAAGCTTCACTCACTCTCCTCCGTGTGGATTTAGAGCGCTCGGAGACCTTGCCGTGGATGATTCCGACTATGTAGGCGCACAGGGTCCTATAGCAACGAATTGTTGGACTTGCGGAGGCATTTGCGAGACATTTGATTTGACATCAAATTCATGCTTGACATTTGCAGAAGCTGGCAGTTTCGAACCTGACCCAAGTACTGCAAACGGTGGCAGTTTTGATTCAGTTCACGGAAATTCAAATTCTTACGAAATGATCGATCGATACGAAAGTACATTCGAAGCAAATGGAAAATTGCATGCGGACGAGTTACGCTTTGCCGTCCATAAATGCATAGAAGAGTCTGCTGATGGAAATTGCTCTTGCGCATCGAGCGAGACTGCGCGTTATCCGTGCGGCCACATGACCGGTCATATCTCTACGTGGTCGTTCAATGGATTTAATAATGGCTATGGTTCAGGAGATATTTCGCGTCTCTTTGCGGGGCTTAAATCCTTCAACCAAGATATCTCGGGATGGAGCATGAGCGGCGCCGTGAATATGGATAGCATGTTTTCCGGGGCTGTGAGTTTCAATCAAAATCTTAACAGTTGGGATGTTTCCATGGTGACGAAAATGAAGATGTTGTTTCAGGGATCGTCTGCATTCAATGGGGACATTTCATCTTGGCAAGTTTCTCAAGTGACGGACATGAGCTACATGCTTTCTGGAGCTTCTTCCTTTAATCAAGACCTCTCAAGCTGGGATACATCACGCGTGGTGAGTATGAGCTCTATGTTTCGTAGCGCTTCATCGTTTAACCTAGACGTCTCGAGTTGGGACGTATCTACAGTTACCAGTACAAGTCAAATGTTTCTTGGTGCTTTGGTGTTTAATCAACCCATAGGAGGTTGGGATACATCACAAGTTACGAGTATGAAGTCTATGTTCTCTGCCGCTTCTGCATTTGACCGCGACCTCTCGACATGGGATACCTCGCGAGTTACGAATATGGATTCTACGTTTTCTGGAGCTTCTGCTTTCAACCAAGATCTTTCGAATTGGGATGTGTCGCAAGTTACGAACATGCAAGGGACTTTCAGTGGCGCTGGCTCCTTTAATCAAGATCTTTCGAGTTGGGATGTTTCTAAAGTCACGAATATGGCTGGTATGTTTGCTGGCGCTTCTTCCTTCAACCAAGATCTTTCGAGTTGGGATGTTTCAAAAGTCACGAATATGTATAGTATGTTTGATGGATATTTCACGAAGGGGGTTACTTTTTATGCTGGCGTTACTTCCTTCAACCAAGATCTTTCGAGTTGGAATACTTCTATGGTCACGACTATGCGTACGATGTTTCGTAGCGCTTCTTCCTTCAATCAAGATCTTTCGAGTTGGGATATTTCTAAAGTCACGAGTTTGCGCCAAACGTTCAAAGGGGCTTCCGCATTTGATAAGCCCATCGGAAGTTGGGACACTTCCGCTGTGACCAATATGGAAGAAATGTTTTATGGCGCTTCTTCCTTCAATCAAGATCTTTCGAGTTGGGATGTTTCTAAAGTCAAGAGTTTGAAAGCAACGTTTAAAGGGGCTTCCGTATTTGATAAACCCATCGGAAGTTGGGACACTTCCGCTGTGACCGAAATGAAAGAAATGTTTCGTGCTGCTACCAGTTTTAATTCTCCGTTGTGCAATTGGAACGTTAAAAGTGTCACTGATATGGAGGAAATGTTTGCGGAAGCTTCGAGTTTTACCCAACCATTATGCGCCTGGTATGAGCATACGCCGGCTTATAACGCTATTTCTGGATACTCTTCTGAAGCGTTCGTTTGTCACTGCAAATTTACAGACATGTTTAGAAATGCTGCAGCGTTTCTCGAGAATTTTGCGAATGCTGATGATCCAGACACGACAGACGGTCCTGGAACGTCTTGGGTGCCGCGTTCTGGCAGTTCATGCCCAACGTGCGAAATGTTGGCCTCGGACAATACGGAGGAGACGGAAGTTGTTTCCCCTCCCGATGCCGTTGAAATTGTGGCAAACATTACCATCATCGACGCAGTTGAAGCTTGTTTCGACGAGATTGAAAGCGGGGACTGCAATTGTCCATCTGGATGCGGTAGCATGAGCGGTCACATCACCACCTGGAACACGACTGGAGTGAATAATATGGCATTTCTCTTCGTGAATCGTACGGAATTTAATCAAGACATATCGGGTTGGGACACGAGCGATGTTCTGTATCTCGAAGGAATGTTCCAGAACGCCCAAGCCTTTGATCATGATATAAGTGCTTGGAATACGACTAAAGTTGTTTCGTTTGATGCAACTTTTGATGGCGCGATTGCATTCAACCAGCCGATTGGAACCTGGGACACGAGTGCAGCACTGGAAATGACGAACATGTTTTGGAACGCAACTTCTTTTAACCAAGATCTTTCATCGTGGAACGTCAGCAAAGTTCGACGGTTTAATGGTATGTTTGCCCATACCAGTTCGTTTAATCAGGATATATCGTCGTGGCGCCCAGGTCAGCACTGCGCTCGCTCAGGAGAGTGCCTCATATATAATGTATATAACCAACTGAACATGCGCTACATGTTTTACTTTGCCACCGCATTCAACCAAGATTTATCAGCTTGGAAATTCGCGCTTCACGAATCAGCAGGGGTTCATTGGGGAGTATATGATAATATGTTCATGGGCGCCCGAGCATTTTTACAAAACTCTGTGTGCTATGGAATGCAAACTCGATCATACCGTACAGTTGATGGTCCAGCGTGGAAATGGCGTCCCTCGAGCGTGAGAACAGATAATTCGTATGATGACATTCAGCCACTCAGCGACATTCAACAGGCAGTGCTTGCATGGAGTGCAGGTGATGAGACATGCTCGTTTGGATGTGGTCCCTATGAGGTGCCGATATCGGAATGGGATGTTTCTGGCGTTACGAGTATGAAAGACTTATTCCTTGGACAACCCAAATTCAACGCGAACATCACGAACTGGGATGTGAGCGCAGTCACAGACTTTAGCGGTATGTTTTTTATGGCGTATGCTTTTGATCAAGACCTCAGCAACTGGGACACTTCCTCCGGTGAAAACTTCAAAGCGATGTTTCATTCTGCAGCATCTTTCAGCGCGGATATACGGTCATGGGATACGAGCAGTCAAACTGATGTGAGTTATATGTTCAAGGATGCCGCTGCCTGGCACAAGAAGTTCGCACAGGCGTCTGCAAGCGCCACTTTTGACGGACCTCCGAACAGTTACACCACGTATCCCTCTCCTCCGCCGTCACCACTCCCGCCGCCTTCTGCACCGTCTCCACCTCCTCCTTCCCCACCTCCCCCTTCGCCACCACCGCCGCCAAGTCCGCCGCCGTCACCGAATCCTCCGCCTACTGTAGAAAGTACAAGACCTGTAACAGTGACGCGAGAAGATCTAGACCAAGCAATTCTCTTCTGCATGAACGAGAACGGTAGCGGGAAGTGTAGATGCACGTTCTCGTGCGGAGTCTACACGGGACCAATTGAATCGTGGGATGTTTCCGGCATTGATAACTTCGGTGGACTTTTCAAGGACATTGCAGGTTTTGATGGTGACGTGAGCAATTGGGATACATCGGGCGTCGTTACTATGTCCCAAATGTTCTCGGGTGCCTCTTCGTTCAATCAGTACATCGGATTGTGGGATATATCAAAGGTCACTGACCTTTCGAACATGTTCAAAGGCGCGGTGTCATTTAACAAACCGATTTGGACTTGGCAAACATCGGCAGTGACGACGATGCATGCAATGTTCTTTGATGCCACCTCCTTCAATCAGAACATCAACACTTGGAACGTCTTGCAAGTAACAGATATGACGAATATGTTTAGAAATGCGGTTTCATTTAACGAATATATTGGAAACTGGAAAACATCAAGCGTGACTGCTATGAAGTTTATGTTTTATAATGCATTATCCTTCAGTAAGGACGTTAGCACGTGGGATGATAGTAATGCCCAAACCGACATGATGTTCTTTCTAGCGCCAGCCTTCACTGAGAAATTTTCGTGTTCAAATAGAGATAGCGGTCCTCCAAGCTCATGCTCACCGATGGCATCGGTAGATGCTGTGACGATTGAAGTCGAAAATCCATATGAATCTCTAACGGATGCAACGTTTTTAGGCGCGTTGCGCTCATGTTTCTGCGAAATTGACATTTGGGATCAAGCTAATTCGAACCGAGTGTGCCTTGAAGACTCTAACACCAAAGCACCAGAAGTTTTATGGTATCATAATTTTTACAACAACGGGGGAGAAGGCTGGGCACAATTTAATGAAGCTGATATAAACGCAGAATGCATTACTTTCGAGTGGAGTCAATATGAAGAATGGCCAAAAGGTATTTCAAGCCTCGAAACCGATGACGAAAACTATGACTTTGCGCGTCGGCACATTGTCTATCACAAACGCTACGGTTTCATTTCTGATTGGGATGTCGGTGCTGTGACGAACATGGCGGGTGCGTTTAAAAACAGAGGTTTATCATCATTCTCTGTCCTTGATTTGCGCAAATGGGATGTAACAAATGTTGAAGACATGTCTGATATGTTTCTGAACGCGCGCTTCGGAAATGTCCTCTTTGGTGATGATTGGGAGGTCGAGAGAGTCGCAGACATGTCGGGTATGTTTCAAAATGTGTCCATCACTGACACTCTGACAAACTTCCAAAATTGGAACGTTCGAAATGTCGTGAACATGGATCGCATGTTCTACAACGCTCCACTGGGATTTTCTGGTGAAGGATTAGGTGATTGGGACGTCAGTTCCGTTCGGAGCGCGGAATATATGTTCGCCGGTGCACTGGCATTCAACGAAAATCTTTCCAACTGGGATACGAGCAGTTTACGCAACGCACGTGGGATGTTTTACGCCGCGTACGGCTTCAACAGCGATCTCAGCGCATGGAATGTGGCCAACATTCAAGATGCGGCTTACATGTTTGCCCACGCGTCCAAGTACAGCGGCTATCTCTCTTCTTGGGCCCTTCCGCCTAGCTCAAACACCGTGGAAATGTTCCAAGGAGCGGCGGCCTTTAATGCCGCGTATACGTGCATGACAGAAACCTCTGGTCCACCCCAAACCTGCGTGCCAAGAGTGCTCTAAAAAAAAAGTGTACATAGGTATGGTACCGCACCGTGCCATATAATTTTAATGTCATTTCCCAGTCAATATCACTGTTCTCCAGTTCTCTCCATTTCGTGTTTTTCGAATTTTTACGTTCTCGACGTCGCGGAATCTGCTTCTTTTCATTTTTCTATGGGATTGATTATCCATATATAGAGAGAGGGAGAGAGAAATCGAGATTTTTGTATTTATTGGTTTACAAGGTTAGTTTTACAAACAAAATGTGTGTATGTACAGACGCCACGCTCGCCAGATAAGAGGCGGTTTTCTTTGGTTGAAAATGTCGTCAGAATATGCGCTTTCTTCGGTAGGTGATTCGCGTTTTGTTTGATCCATATAATCTATAGCATTTTAAGAATGAGCAAACGATTTCTATATCTT
>Ga0213866_10002773_pt1 | contig 12156 bp, 12 predicted proteins | sample PICome_11_FD_160079 | JGI IMG/M metagenome (GOLD analysis project Ga0213866, IMG submission 160079) | Coastal seawater microbial communities near Pivers Island, North Carolina, United States - PICO284 | ecosystem: Environmental > Aquatic > Marine > Coastal | place: USA: North Carolina... | reverse complement strand
CATCGAACAGCCCATTTACAATTACGACCTCCACGACCGCGTTCCCGACCGGACACTCCGCATTGAACCGACCAATATTCTTGTTGTTGAGGGAATCCACGTGCTCTCAATCCCGGAGCTTCGGCCTCTGGTCGATCTGTCGGTCTATGTCGACACGCCGGACGATCTCCGACTCGCCCGCCGGATGCGGCGCGACGTTCTTGAGCGCGGCCGCAGTGTGGACAGCGTCCTGCGCCAGTATCTCGGATCCGTCCGGGCCAGCCATTATCGGCACACCTATCCGGTGATGTTCGAGGCCGACCTCGTTATCGCTGACGAGGGTCTGCCGGCCTATGGCCAGATCCAGGCCAGCGACGAGGCCATCAACCGGATGCTGGCGCCTATTCTGGCGCGGCTGGACCAGGAAGGCCGACTTCGCGTCTAAAGAAAGCTGGCGATGTCCGGAAGTGGCTTCTTCAGAAGCGCGTGCTTCGGGACCAGAGCGTCATCCGCCGGATAACCGGCCACCAGAATAAGGAATGGCTTCTCGGATTTCGGCCGACCACACAGCTCATTCAGAAATCGCATGGGGTTCGGCGTGTGGACCAGAGTCGCAAGCCCGGCCTGATGACACGCCGCGATCAACAGGCCTGTCGCGATCCCGACACTTTCCGAAATATAGTAATTTTTCCGGTCCTCGCCCGGGCTGACACCCCCACGACGCTGCGCGAAAATGCAAATGAGCCACGGAGCAATGTCCATATAGGGCTTGTCGGCGTCCGTCCCGATTGGACTAAGAGCATCCAGCCACTCCTGACCTGCCCGGCGCTCATAAAAGGCCCGCTCCTCCGCTTCGGCGGCCTGCCTTATAGAGGTCTTCAGGGTGGGGGACCCGACACAGGCGAAGAACCAGGGCTGATGATTTGCGCCGGATGGCGCTGTCCCCGCAGCCCTGACACATTCTGCAATGAGGTCCTGAGGTACAGGGCGATCAGAGAAACTTCTCACCGACCGGCGCGTCTGAAGGCTCTCGTGAAACGCACGGGCCCGAGCCCGCATATCCTCTACCGGATAGGTCGGAAAAGCGCCCAGGGGCTGGTGGGTCTCAGGCCCCCCCTTCATCACCATCCGAAAGGTCGGGAACACCAACGGCGTGGAACCCGGCATCAACATGAATGACTTCACCGGCAATGGACTGGCCAAGCGGCGACAACAGGTAGAGGGCGCACCCGGCAACCCCTTCCATACTGGTGTCCTCCTTGAGCAGGGACCAGTCCCGACCCGTGCTCATAAGGCTCTTCCCGCCCCGTATTCCCGCCATAGCCAGCGTGCGCATCGGGCCCGCAGAAATCGCGTTCACCCGAATGCCCATTGGCCCCAGATCCCGCGCGGCATAGCGGGTTGATGCCTCCAGCCCGGCCTTGGCCACGCCCATCACATTGTAGGACGGAACGGTTCTCTCCGCGCCAAGATAGGTCATGGTCACCATGGCGCCGCCGTCAGGCATGATCTGGCTGGCCCGGCGCGCCGCGTCTATGAAGCTGAAGACCGAAATATCCATGGCCCGGCGGAACCCTTCCCGGGTCGTATTCGCCACCATGGACCCCTGGAGCTCGTCCTTGCCGGCAAATGCGATCGCGTGGACCAGGAAATCAATCTTGCCCCACTTTTTGGAAATTTCCGAAAATGCGGCGTCCATCTCTGCATCGTCGGTAACATCGGCGGGAACCATGAAGTCCATCCCAATGCTTTCGACCAGAGGCCGGACGCGACGCTCCAGAGCCTCACCCTGATAGGTGAATGCCAGTTCGGCCCCCTGTGCCGCTAATTGCTGGGAGATGCCCCAGGCAATCGAGTTCTTGTTGGCGACACCCATGACCAGGCCCCGCTTGCCAGCCATCAGCGTTCCAACTGGCATATTTCCAAAATCGGCCATCAGCGGCTCCCTGGTCAGTTGATTTAGAGTTCTTCGGGCTTGAACAGACCGACTTTCATGTCCTGCGCGGTGTAAACCCGGCGCTCGTCGACAAAAACACGGCCATCGGCAATGCCCAGAACCAGACGCCCGCGCTTGACCTTCTTCATATCAATCTCGTAGCGGACCAGCTTCGTGTCCGGTGTAATCTGACCTGTAAACTTCACCTCGCCAACGCCGAGGGCGCGGCCCTTACCGGGCGAGCCTGACCAGCCAAGCCAATAGCCAACGGCCTGCCACATGGCATCCAGGCCGAGGCATCCCGGCATGACCGGATCCCCCGGGAAATGGCACTGGAAGAACCACAGGTCAGGATGAATATCGAATTCACCAATCACGTGCCCCTTGCCAAAAGCGCCACCATCCATGGAGATCTCGGTGATCCGATCCATCATCAGCATGGGCGGGGTTGGCAGCTGAGCATTGCCGGGACCGAACAGGTCACCATGGCCGGATCTGAGAAGGTCCTCGTGCGAATAGGAGGATTGAGGCGTGTGAAATTCGGTCGGTGTTGTCATGGGAGGGCCTGTCTTTCCGACGCTCAGAGAGCAAACTGCGTGCGTGTTAACGGTTGCCGGAAAGCGCGGCAAGCCTTTGTTCTGCCTCTTTATCAGGGTGAGGGGTCGCGCCCCACAGCGCCGTTTGTCTGACCTGTCCCCGAGTTTTACCGACCTCAACCTTGCACCAGCCATCCGCACAGGTGTCGACGCGAACAAGAACGTCCGCCTCCAGTCGGGCCAGAGCCCGGCTTTGTTCGGACGGGCGGCTGCGCAGGGTGGTCTCCTCCGCAACCAGAGCGGTGGCGTCCTCCGACAGCATGCGGGCGCCGACCCAGACCTCGTCGCCGGAAACATCCCGAATGCGCCGCCAGCCGGTGGTCTCACGTACAATGAGGACGGGCAGGCCCTCGCGCTCGTAGCGCCAGATGATCGGGTGGTCCAGACCGGGGCCCCGGCGTCCATGCACAGCGGAATAGCGCAGGGACGCAAACCGCGGAACAGCTTTGCCGGAAAATCGACTGATCTGCGGCGCCTCGGCGGGGTCTTCCGCACGAGCCGGTCCGGCCAGCGGCACAGAAACGGAAATTAACCCTACCGCAAGCAGCAGAAAAGAAGTACACGCCCTCAGCATGGCCGGAAGTTGCCCGATTGTGGTGAATCGACGGTAAAGTCCCGGATTGGCGTGTGCCCTTCTGTCTGCTAGTCGGAAGAGAAAAGGAACCCAGATGCCCGCAAAACGTCTCAAAGTCGTGGTCACCCGCCGTCTTCCAGGCCCGGTCGAACTCCGACTGAAAGAGTTGTTCGACACGGAACTCAACGAGACGGACACGGCACTGACCGAGGCCGAGCTGGCAGACGCGGTCGCAAGAGCCGACGTTCTGGTGTCAACGGTGACCGACCAGATCGACGGCCGGATCCTTGCCCGGGCGGGCAATTCGCTGCGTCTGATCGCTCAGTTTGGTGCCGGAGTGGACAATATTGATGTCCAAACCGCGGTCCAGCGCGGCATTACTGTGACCAATACGCCGGGCGTGCTGACCGACGACACGGCGGATGCGACCTTGGCGCTCATCCTCGCTGTCCCGCGTCGTCTGCACGAGGGCATTGAATTGATGGCACAGGGACACTTCGATGGCTGGTCTCCAACCTGGATGATGGGCCGCCGGCTCACCGGAAAAAGACTGGGCATTATCGGGATGGGCCGCATCGGTCAGGCCGTCGCCCGGCGCGCAAAGGCGTTTGGGCTCCAGATCCACTATCACAACCGCAAGCCTGTTGCCCGCAATTTTGAAGAACAATTGGAGGCCACCTACTGGGACAGCCTCGATCAGATGCTGGCCCGAATGGATATTGTTTCGGTTCATTGCCCGCACACGCCTGCCACCTTTCACCTCCTGAACGCCAGGCGGCTGCAGCTCATGAAGCCGGATGCCTTCATCATCAACACCGCCCGGGGCGAAGTCATTGACGAGGCCGCGCTGGCCCGGGCCCTGAGGGCCGGTCAACTTGCGGGGGCGGGGCTCGACGTGTTTGAGAGAGAGCCCAAGGTGAATCCCGACCTTGTGGGATTGCCGAATGTGATCCTGTTGCCCCACATGGGATCGGCCACACTGGAGGGGCGCGTCGAAATGGGCGAAAAGGTGATCATCAACATCAAGACTTTCGCCGATGGTCACAAACCCCCGGACCGGGTGATTCCGGCCATTCTATAAGGTTAATGCACGCTCATGGGCACCAACTGGTGGGCCGCTGCGGCCGCAAAAGCCTGCTCGCGCCCCTCAATGATGGCGAGTTTTTCACCCTCTGCGCTGGACAGGACGTAAAGCGCGGCCGGATCTGACACCGCTGCACGGGCTTCATTGGGCAAGTTTTCAAACTCGGCCAGCTCAATGGCCCGGATATAGGCCAGCCGGCGCGGATCAAACTGAATGCCCAGCTTCTCTGTTGTCCTCTCCATCACGTGCTCCTTCTTCCAAAGACAGGCTCAAGACACTCCCAAAGGGTCCCGTCCTGGCAACCCGCGGAGTGATGTATTCACCAAGAATGTGGGATCTGCCTCAAATCAGATCAAGAGCGGGGCATAAAACAGAAAATCCTGGTGGAGCCAGACGGAATCGAACCGACGACCTCTTGCATGCCATGCAAGCGCTCTCCCAACTGAGCTATGGCCCCTTTTAACCGGGAATAGGCGAGATACGTTCTCCCCAAACGACAATCAAGCCTTAATTGTCATCCTCTTCATCCGGATCGATGTCATCGGCATCGGGGTCGCCCAGCTCATTGTCGTCATCAATGTCGATATCATCATCGCCGAGATCGAACTCATCCTCGTCATCGTCGAGGAGCTCGTCATCCTGATCGTCGTCCACGCCCTCCTCGGAGAAGCCGGCCGGCACCTTTCCGGGGGCCGCCTCATCATCCCCGTCTCCGGTCGAGCTCATATCGATCGGGACCTCATCCTCGTCCCCACCAAGCTCGCGCGCCTCTTCTTCGCCGGCATCGTCATCCTCATCATCGAGGGTGTTCTTTGCCGCCAGAGCCTCTTCTTCCTCGTCGTCGTCCTCGTCATCATCCTCGGGAACCGCTTCCTGTGCCGCCTTGGTCCGCACCTTCGTACGGGCGGCTTGAACCGTCTCATCCGCCGGGTCGAAGCTGTGACCACATTTGGGACAGGTCGCGGGGCGCTTGTTCAGATCGTAAAATTTCGCCTCACACTCGGGGCAGACCTGCTTGGTGCCCAGTTCTGGATCCGCCATACCAAATATTCCTTGCTGAAATTAGACTGCACGCGCGCTTGCCAGAAACGCCGGTCCCTGTCAAAGCGCTTTTTGACTTCAGCCTCAGGGGAGCCCTTCAGCAATGCGCTGGACATCCACGCCTGTATCGGACATTCGGGGCACCCTGAAAGCCCCTGGTGACAAATCCTGTTCCCATCGGGCCCTGATCCTCGCGGCTCTGGCTGAAGGCCGGTCTGAAATTTCGGGGCTGCTGGAGGGCGACGATGTCCGCAACACCGCCAGTGCCATGGCCGCACTGGGCGCCGACATCGATCAGGACACCGCAGGCCAGTGGATCGTCACCGGGGTCGGAAAAAAGGGGCTTCGGTCCCCCACCCAGGATCTGGACTTCGGCAATTCGGGAACCGGGTCACGCCTGATCATGGGTGCCATTGCCGGCTATCCCATCAAAGCCACCCTGGTCGGCGACGAAAGCCTGTCGTCTCGCCCCATGGCGCGTGTGATTGAACCGCTCCAGCGGATGGGCGCGCGCTTCGAGGCCAGCCCGGGCCTCCGCCTGCCGCTGACGGAAGAAGGCTCGTCGAGGCTCAGGGCCATATCCTACACCCCGCCGCACGCATCCGCTCAGGTCAAGTCATGTCTGCTGCTGGCCGGCCTACGGGCCGAGGGGGTGACCGAAATTCATGAGCCGCGCCAGACCCGGGACCACAGCGAACGAATGCTTCGCGGGTTCGGCGTGACTTTGGACGTTTCCCGGAACGGCGCGGCCAGCCACGTGTCGATCGAGGGTGGCCAGAGCCTGATTGCTCAACGCACGGATGTCCCCGGCGACCCGTCGTCGGTGGCCTTCCTGGCTGCAGCCGCAATCCTGTCACCGCGGGGGGGGCTTCTCGCCGAAGGCGTTATGTCGAACCCGACCCGGGATGGCGTGTTCCGGGCGCTGGAGATGATGGGGGCCCGCATCGGAGCCGAAGAAACCGGACTGGCCGCCGGAGAACGCCTGATCGACATGTCTTTCGAAAGCAGTGAGCTGACAGGTATCGCCGTTCCGGACGCTCTGGTTCCATCCATGATTGACGAATTTCCGATCCTGGCCGTCCTGGCCGCCTTCGCATCCGGTGAAACCCGTGTCTCGGGCGCCCGGGAACTTCGCGTCAAGGAGTCCGACAGGATCAGTGCCATCATCTCCATGCTGAGATGCAACGGCGTCGATGTGGAGGAATCCGACGACGGCTTTACCATCGAGGGCTGCGGCGGAGCCGTCCCCGGTGGGGGGCTCGTCGAAACCCGCCATGATCACCGCATTGCCATGAGCGCCCTCATTATGGGCACAGCGGCACAAAACCCCGTCACCATAGATGATGCCAGCATGATCGCCACCAGCTACCCCAATTTCTTTCAGGATATGCAGGCGCTGGGTGCAAACCTGTCGCCCGGCAGAACATGATTATTGCGATCGATGGAACCCTCGCCTCCGGAAAAGGCACCATCGCCCGCCGGCTGGCCGTGCATTACGGCCTGCCGCATCTGGACACAGGCCTGCTTTACAGGGCGACCGGTCTGGCGGCGCTGAAAAGGGGGGTCTCCCTCGACGATGAAGCGGCTCTGGCCGCACTCGCCTCCGGGCTCGACTGGGCGAGACTGGATGACCCGCATCTGCGAAGCGGTGAGGTCGGCGCCGCTGCATCACAGATCGCGATATTTCCAAAAGTCCGGGCCGCGCTGCTGCAGGCTCAAAGGGATTTTGCCCATCAGCCCGGCGGCGCCGTGCTCGACGGCAGAGATATTGGCACCGTCGTGTGTCCGGCCGCCGACATTAAGCTCTGGATCGATGCCGCCATCGATGTGCGTGCCGGACGGCGTTGGCGGGAACTTCGGGATCAGGGAAACCCCTTGTCTCTCGAGGACATGCTTGACCAGCTCCGGGAAAGGGATGCCCGCGACCGCTCACGGAGCGAAGCCCCCATGCAGCGCGCCGCAGATGCAAGCTTGATCGACACAACTGATCTGACTATAGACGCCGCTGTGGATAAAGCCGTAGAGGTTGTCGAGTCCCTGAACAGACCGACCCCCTGACGATGCCCACCATTCCAGGTGGTGCACCGTCATTCTTATCCCGACGCAGAGATGTCTGACCCGGACAAGGGTGTCCGTGGCAGTGAACCCCATCTGATCTGCGCTACTGGAGACCCCATGACAGACTCAATGAATCCCTCGACCGAAGACTTTGCAGCCATGTTCGAGGATAGCGCTGGTGCCGCCACCCTGCAGGAGGGCCGCGTCGTACCCGCAACCGTTATCGCAAATAATGGCGATTACCTGACCCTTGATGTCGGCCTGAAAACCGAAGGCCGCGTTCCGGTGAAGGAATTTCTGCTCGAAGAAAAGCAACCCGAGCCCGGTGATATTGTCGAGGTTTATCTCGACCGCATCGAAAACCTCATGGGGGATGCAGTCCTGTCGCGGGACAAAGCCCGCCGCGAAGAGAGCTGGGTGAAGCTTGAGGACAGCCACAACAAGGACGAGCCCGTGAAGGGCGCCATTGTTGGCCGGGTCAAAGGTGGCTTCACCGTGGACCTTGGGGGCGTCAGCGCGTTTCTGCCGGGGTCACAGGTCGACATCCGGCCCGTTCGCGACGTGGGCCCGCTGATGAATGAAGTTCAGCCTTTCGCTGTCCTCAAAATGGACCGCGCCCGCGGAAATGTTGTCGTGTCTCGTCGCGCAATTCTCGAAGAGAGCCGCGCAGAGCAACGCGCCGAGATTGTCGGCAATATGGGTGAGGGCGACGTCCGCGATGGCGTGGTCAAGAACATCACCGATTACGGCGCCTTTGTGGATCTGGGCGGCATTGACGGCCTCCTCCACGTCACTGACATGAGCTGGAAGCGGGTGAATCACCCGAGTCAGGTGGTCAATGTGGGCGACTCGGTGAAAGTCCAGATCATCAAAATCAATCCGGACACACAGCGCATTTCCCTCGGCATGAAACAGCTGGAAACAGACCCCTGGGACGACATTGGCTCGAAATATATGATCGGGACCCGAATGACCGGCCAGGTCACGAACATCACCGATTATGGTGCCTTCGTCGAGCTGGAGGACGGTGTCGAAGGCCTGATCCACGTGTCCGAGATGAGCTGGACCAAGAAAAATATCCATCCGGGCAAGATTGTCTCCACATCGCAGGAAGTCCTTGTCGAAGTCCTCGATGTTGATTCAGACAAGCGCCGGATTTCTCTCGGCCTGAAGCAAACCCAGGATAATCCCTGGTCCGCCTTTATGGCTGAGCATCCGGCCGGCACAGAGATCGAGGGCGAAATCCGTGGCATCACCGAATTCGGCCTGTTTGTTGGTCTTGGACCAGAACTGGACGGCATGGTCCACATCAATGACATCTCCTGGGACGCCTCGGGCGAGGAGGCGATCCAGAACTTCAACAAGGGCGATATGGTGAAAGCCAAAGTTCTCGATGTGGACATTGAGAAAGAACGTATTTCCCTCGGGATCAAACAGCTGTCCGGCGATCCGATCGGGGACAATGACGACGTCAGGCGCGGTGCCGTTGTCACCTGCACCGTCACGGACGTCGCCTCGGGTGGTATCGAAGTTGAGTTTGGCGACCCGGCCGTCAAATCCTTCATCCGCCGGTCTGATCTGTCACGCGACCGCAGCGAACAGCGCCCCGAGCGCTTTGCTGTCGGTGACAAAGTCGACGCCAAGGTCACCACCGTGGACAAGGCTTCCCGCCGCATAACGGTGTCGATCAAGGCACTCGAGATCTCGGAAGAGAAAGAGGCCGTTGCCCAGTATGGGTCGGCAGACAGCGGGGCGTCCCTTGGTGACATTCTTGGCGCCGCCCTCGCCAACACCGAGACGTCTGCAGCAGACGAGGCTCCGGAGAAGAAAAAGGCGCCCGCCAAGAAAGCGAAAAAAGCATCAGATAAGGCCTAAAACCGGGCTGTTGATATTTGAGAAAACGTGAATAGTTTGAAAACTGCGGCGGGGGCTCTGGCTTCCGCCGCATTTTTCGTTTAGGAACAAAGACATGTTGCGATCCGATCTGGTTGCCAAGCTTATTGAAGAGAATCCCGACCTTGAGGGCCGGGACCTCGAACGTATTGTTGGCACCGTTCTAGACGAGATCGCCGAAGCCCTCGCACAGGGCAACCGTGTTGAGCTTCGGGGATTCGGCGCCTTCTCTGTTCGCCACAGAAAGGCCCGCAAAGGCCGTAACCCCAGAACTGGAGAACCGGTCGAGGTGGCCGCGAAATCTGTGCCGTTCTTTCGGCCTGGAAAGGAACTGAGAGCCCGTGTCAACGATGGGCATGATCCGGAATCCCGCTAAGGCAGCCGGACGAACTCACCCTCGCCCTTGCCTGTTCACGAACACCAATTCTTAATAAGAATCATGCCAAGAGGCACACAGTAGAGTGTGTAGCGTGTGAGGGGGCGGCCTGCTGGCTGCCCCCTTTTTACGGATTGTGAGGGTGTCAAACCTTTCTCAGAAACACGTACCAGGCCCCGCCACCCCCATGACGGGCATGCGCCGGTGCATATCCGGTAATCAGGTTCTGAGCCTCCGGAAGGTCCAGCCATCGCAGGAAGTTCCGACGCAGGACACCTTCGCCTGAGCGGCCCTTTCCCGTGATCACCATCACACACCGCGCACCCAGTGCCCGCTGCCGGGCCAGAAAGACGGGCAGTTCCCGCCAGGCACCATCCTGGCTGTATCCGTGAAGATCGATCCTGGCCGAAACGGCAATCTTACCGCGGCGGACCCTGCGTTCGTGTCCACGGTCCTGCACCGGCCTGAAACCGCTGCGCGGCCCGGCGGCAGGGGCAGATGGCGCTGGGCTGGATATGGGCGTGACACTCGTCGGAACCGTTCCCGAACGGCCAGCCCCCAGCGGGCGGACGTGCCGAGTCGCTGCCCGCCAGGCACGAAGGTCCGCGTCGGAGAGGCCGTTTTTGGTCATAAACCGCATCTAGGGTGCCAATGGCGGAAGACCAAGTGCAGGCGCTGAAGCCAGACCTTCCGACAGCATCAGACGGCGCGCCAACGGCCGCGGGAGCAAAACCCAGAGCCGGCCCGGGGCATTCATCGTATCAGCGCGCGAACCGGCATCAGGTCCGGTCCCAAAATAGATATCCCCCCGAACGGGCCCGCGAATGGCGTTTCCGGTGTCCTGGGCCACCAGCAAGCCCGACCAGTCCCCCCCCAGACCGGGTGCGGCGGTCTGGACAAAAAGTGGCACACCCTCAGCGTGATAGGACAGGTCAACCGCGACGGAGCCCAATGGCGTAAGCGGCACACCCATGGACCCTTTAGGGCCCAATGCCGGATCGCCCTCCTCTTCAAGCCGGAAGAAAATGAACCGGGGATTGGCGTTCATGGCCTCACGCATCCGTGAGTCTGATGCGCGTGCCATCCAGGTTTTGATTCCCGTCATGGATGCCTGGCTCCGGGGCAGCCAGCCCCGACGGATTAGCCAGTTAGCGGTCGACTGGAACGCGTGCCCATTATGACCGGCATAGGCGGCCCGCAGCGTTCGTCCGTCTGGCAGGATAAGCCGGCCAGACCCCTGAATCTGCAGAAAAAAAACGTCAGCCGGACGGGCATACGCCAGAGGCCTCACCCCCGCCCGAACAATGGTCGCACGGTCGGGATAGGGTCGGGTTCGGCCGTTCGGAAGCCGCTGCAGCACCCGCCCCCCCTCAACCAGATGATCGCTGGGAAGGGCCGGAACCGGCTCGGTGAAAGGAGGGACGGGGCTCAGACGCGCGGGGTAGGTCGGCTCGAAATATCCTGTAAACCGACTTTCGCCCGACGGGTCGAGGATTTCGAGTGGTGTCATCAGGGCCTCGAGCACGGCCCGGCCGGCAGGCCCGTCTGCGGCCGCGCGCAGGGCCGCACAGACCGGCTCCCAATCCCGCGGTGTGCCGGCCCAGGGCGCCGCATCAGACAGGGGAAGGGCCGGGTCACGCGTCACAAAGGCCTCACAAGACAGCTGCATAGCCCCCAAAGCGGGGTCAAGGACGGCCAAGTCCCAGCCGGGCAGCGCCGCATAAGCCCCCTCATCGGAGCCTGTCTCGCCCATCCAGTCTGCGGGTCCATAGACCGCCGGCTCGGCTGGCTTCGGCATGCGAACAGGAGCCGGGTCGGTCACACAACCAGACAATGTAAAGGCAATGAGGAGGAGCAGGGCGGTCAGGCGCATGCCGGAATATCTGACCTGATTGGCGACCAAGGTCCAGTGGCCTTCGCGCCGTCAAACCATTGCGGTCACACGGTCGAAAATGTGGTCAGTCGCCCGAGCAAGGTCTGGCTCTCCCAAGTCCGACAGCCGCACAATCCCCAGCACCTTATGGCCCGATCCCGAACGCTGGCGCCCATATTTCGGATCGTAGTGAAACTCGATCAGCTCCCGGGCAAGGGACTCCACATCGCCCTGAACCGCCATATCCAGCCAGGCCTTGATCCTCCGGTCCGGCTGGTAGGGTCGCAGTCGGTCCACCAACTTGCAGAGCGCCTGAGCATCCGACGCAATGTCACCATAAGCCTTCACCAGATACCGGGCCCGGGCCTCGGGCTCTGACACCAGACGCAGGCGGGGGGCAGCCCGCATAGCCGCCCAGAGCGCCTTCGGCAGGGACAGTCTCCCAATCCGGCTGGACTCCGCCTCCACCAAAACCGGCAGTCCCACATCAAACCGGGTAAGGATTTGCGCGATCCCGCCCTCAAACGCCTTCTGGCTCGGCTGCGCATGCGCCGTCGCGCCGAACAGCGACCCCCGGTGAGCCGCCAGCCCCTCAAGATCGAGGGTTTGGATCCCGCGCACGGCCAGCTTGTGCAGCAGAGCGGTTTTGGCGGTCCCGGTATTTCCGTCGAGCAGAATGAAGGACCAGGGTAGAGCGCCGGGCGCCGATGTCGCAGGATGCAGCAGATCCACCACTGCCCGCCTGT
>Ga0213866_10002772_pt1 | contig 12157 bp, 7 predicted proteins | sample PICome_11_FD_160079 | JGI IMG/M metagenome (GOLD analysis project Ga0213866, IMG submission 160079) | Coastal seawater microbial communities near Pivers Island, North Carolina, United States - PICO284 | ecosystem: Environmental > Aquatic > Marine > Coastal | place: USA: North Carolina... | reverse complement strand
AGATAGTTTACGAACCATCTCAATATTCTCATTCACAAAATCATTAGCGAGACCTTCTTGACGATTGCCTACTGATTGTGGTTTGTATTGAGTGGCAAGTCCTGCATCATTGTGCCATCCGTAGAACTGACCTTCACCATATCGGGTGTATTGCATTGATTCTCCATCAATACACCGCAGATCATACAAGAAGTTCTCACGGTTTGCGCGTTGGATATAATGCCACAAGAAACCACCAACCCAATGAGTCGTTGGAATCCAAGCATTTTGTGAGTTACGCTTGTCTTTATTCAGGGCATCTCCATGAAGTTTGGAGTCTCCCATTTGTTCATCAAACTTTTCAGATACGTCCCTCTCGATGATATCTACAATATCTTCGGGCAGGTCGGTATAATACCAAACTGATTGAAATGCCATATACCTATAATGTATTCAGGTCTATTATATATGAGATTTTACAGAGTGTCAAATATTATGTAAGATATCTGATAATAACAATACCATCTCCACCCTCTCCTTGCTCAGTGGATCTTCCTCCTCCACCACCTCCACCAGTATAATTTACGCCGGGATGTGCAGGAGTTCCATTTGGGTTTCCACCGCCAAATGGATTGATTCCACCAGCACCTCCACCCCCAGGTCCACCCGTAGGTTGTCCTCCTTGATCAGAAGAGTCATTCAGTCCTCCACCACCTCCACCATAGAGTCCAGTAGGTCCAACTGCACTTGTAAAATCGGTTCTTAATGGATTGCCTGGAGAATTTGGTTTTGGTGAGGTTGATGTTGGAATTGCGGGTGCAATAATAGGTGCGGCATATGCTGGATAAGGGGAACCAGGTCCACCAGGTCCACCAGCTCCCGGATTCGGTCCAGGTGAAGAGTTATTACCATTTCCACCAGCACCACCTCCACCACCACCATGATATCCTCTAGAAGGTCCATAAAATGCAGATCCACTTCCTCCAGTATTTCCTTGGGGTCCTCCAGTTCCACCGGAAAAACCAGAACCTTCATTACCACATCCACCACCACCAGATGCATTAGTTGCTTCTCCAGATTCACCATATCCACCACCACCTCCACCACCATAAGCAGTGTAAGACAGTCCTGTTGAATCTCCTCCAGGTTCACCACCATTAGGTTGGACATCATTTACACCACCAGTGCCAACGGCAATTGGATATGTTGTACTATTTGTAACGGAAACGGATGTCTGATTAACAATACCACCAGCACCTCCTCCACCACCAACAGGATCTCCACCACCTCCACCAGCACCAACTAGAAAAATGTCAACAGTTCCTGGTGTTGATACTCCGGAGTCAAAAGAATCTGGCGTTAAGAATACATGATAAGTATATGAACCATTAGTTATAATTGTTCCACCAGAAGCAGCAACTTCAACCTCACCACCACTCAATCTTCCAAACCCATAACCACCTAAATTTTTTGCAAGTCCTGTAAAAAATGGAGCCATATCACTTACCTCCTATCAGAATCCAATTGTTCCAAATCTATACCCAGTGTTGTTTGTTGCATATACTTTATAATTTCCTAAATCTCCAGTTCCAGAACCATTATAATGAATTGCAAGAGTTACAATATCATCATCACTTGCAGTTGTTGAAAGTGTAACAGTGGAAGCAGTTGCAACTCTTGCTGATGTTGTAAATCCAGCAACACCAGAAGGAGTTAATGTAATATTAGTTCCAATACCTGTTGCAGGAGTTGTATTTGCCGTTCCAGCAGAATTTTGAGTGAATATAATTGAATATGTTGTGACAGAATTTCCTCTGACTGGGAAGTTTCTCAATGAAACAATACCAACAGATCCATTTGTAAGATTATGGGTAAATGCAGTTCCGTTTGTTGCATCGCACTCAAGAATAACTTTTCCTCCACCTAAATCATAAGTTGAACCAACTGATACAGTTTCTACAGCTGCTTTAACACTTAAGTCACTGATAGTTCCAATACCAGAAACACTTAATGCAGTACCAACAAGAGTTCCGCCATTTACATCTCCAGAAAAACTAGTAGCAGTTACAATACCAACAGCATTAATACCACCAGCAAGAACTTTAATTCCTGTTCTAGCAGTGATAATACCAACAGAATCAACGTTTGTTACATCTTCATAAGTCAGCGTACCACCAACTGATACATTGCCAGTAAAACTAGCACTTGCAGCAGTTACAATACCAGTAATATTAATGCCACCAGCACCAGTGATGCCATACCCAACAGGAACTTCAGCACCAAAGGTTAACTTCGGTGCTCCATCATTTGCTCTGTTGGATATGTTATCGGATCTTACCTTTGACATCTTATGGTAATTTTTTAGTTATTTAGGTTAGCGGGCGTTGGACTGTGCGCCATACAAGTTGAATGTTGGTGCTTCTGCCCAGGCACAATATAAGAATGTTCCTGTATTGGAATTAGTTTCAGTAGCTGGACCATTTAAATAGAAACCATTTGACATTGGTTCTAAAGTCATATCAGCAAGAGTACTGGTGCTAGATGCATTTCCACGATATCCCTCTTGTATAGTATGATTTGCATATAAATGATTTGGAGTTAATCCATTGTAAGAAAGGCGAGTGGAATCCATTATCGTCCATGCAGAATTATTAGTAGTTGTGTCAGCACTGCTATTAGCAACTGCTCTCTTTACCCAGATTAATGCTGGTCTGAAGTCAAGACTTACAAAATTTGTTGACGAATTTCCAGTATAAACGCCAAATTTCTGAAGTCCAGGAACACTATGCCAAAGATAATGAATATAGTCATCTGTAGTGTATCCATAGTAGAAAAGCTCACTAGTAAATGCACTTAATGAAGAGTTTCCCTTATGATCATTGTTATTAAAATACATGTAATCATTTGAACCATCAAATAAATCGGTATAAACATTCCAATTACCAGTTGTTCCATTATATGCTTTAGTAATCAACAGATCTGGTTTTTGTGTTAACCCATGAGGTAATGATCCTGTGCTACCTGTTCCACTATGCTTAATTATACTGAAACCTTGTTTTGTTCCAATAGACGCACCAGTTGGATCAGAATCCCAACTGTTACCAGAAGCAGATAAACCAGCGGCCGCTGCAGTCGCATAACCTACATCATCTACATTAAATGTTCCTTTACTACCACCAGCCTTCCAAGACCATGCTACATATGTTCTACTGGGGTAGTTAATATTTTCATCACTTGTACTTCCTGAGGTTACTGTTATTCCATTTTTAGTAAACGCACTGATCTGACCATATGTTTCTGTTGTCTGAAGTGCGTTACTATGAGTAGCCAAGACTGTTTGACCTGGACCACGAACGGTATCTTGCCAGAGGTGACCAGCAGCAGCGTTACGACCTTTAACCCAAACAAGATCAGCCTCATGCCCCAAAGTAATGGTTCTACCATCATTGTCATCACCAGTATAAAGAGTTGTTCTAACATACTGATCAGGACGTGGAACAACAGTATCTGGTCTTACTGTTGATGATGTCAGTGGTTGGTAACCATCAGGTGGTGGGAACTTAAAGGGTTTTTGACCGAAGTTACAGATACTTCCACCAGTGCTAGCATTACCATTTTCTAATACCCAAGGAAAATAAGTTTTAGAACAATCTAAGGTGCTAAAAGCAACACCTAGGCTAATACCATTTTTATAATAAGTTAGAGTTCCACTTGTGCCTCCTGGAGTAAGATTTAAAGCAACACCAATAATGTCACCAGGGGAAAAAGCACTTGTGTAACTTTGACCTTGCGCTCCTGCCGCAAAAGTTGTGCCATCATATGCGTACACCCCAAAAATGTCTGTGTTATGAGAGTCAGCAGCAGCAGTTGGCAAAGCAATTCCATACATGTGGCCCTGGGCAGCATCTATTAGTTGATTTTCCCAGTACCATTTGCCCGAAGAAACTGCAGTTGATCCAAGGGCAGACTTCCATGATGCACTAGTGTATCTTGATACAAGGTTTCCATTAAATAACATTGAAGTTGTTGTGGTCAGTGGATTCCAAGTACAATAAGTACATTCTCTTCCACGAACTGTGTTGATATCAGTGTTGAATGGGTTGAAGTTGGTTGGTGCTGCGTTTCCTTTTGGTGCTATTGGATCCAAAAGAATTGTATTATCAACACGAACGGCAAGAATAGATGCACTTCCTGTTCCACCAGAATCTTTAAATCTAAATGCGGTTACAGGTGAAGTTAAATTAGAAGCAAAATCTAACCAATTATTTCCTCCAAAGTTTCCATTAAAAGCGTATGTTCCTCCTGCATGATCAAATTCATAGTTCTGATTATATGAAGAACTTCCATATAACTCAAAACTTGTAGAGAAAGAAACACTTCCCAAATTAACTTCCACCCATTCAGTGGTATTGGTGGTTTGAACAGATGTGGTAAGATCTCCATCAAACAGATTTGAAGCAACACCATTTACGCTAGATGTTGGAATAGTTACTCCATCACTCCAAACTTTGCCATCATTGATACCACTGATGTTAGGTGATACTGCTGCTCTTCCAGCAGAACTATTTGACTGACAACACAGAAGTTTCGTGTTGGTTACATTGGTCAGTGGTGCTGATGGTGGTATGAAGTTTGAGGTATAGATTGCAGTGCCTTTAATCACACGAACATTGGAGATAAAACCATCAACGGGTTCACTTCCAGCAAAACTATTAGAACCAATGGTAAGTAAATCATCAGTGTAGTCTCTTGATGCTGAGTCAGTTCCTCGTAAAATTCCATCAACATACCATTTATGAGTACCACCTTCTCTTACATATGCTACATGATACCATCTCTTTGTACCAATTTTGGTAGTAAGATTGGTGTATAAACCAGCAGAATATACATACAAATCACCACCTGCATTTGAAGCAATACACCAACCAGCTGGGTCACCTTGACCAGTCTCTCTTGTTCCAATATAGTTTCTATAGCTTACATGAGAATTATTGTATATAAATGCCTCAACAGTGAAATCACCCGTTCCCATTGCCATGTCAGTGTTTTCTACACGAAGATAATCACCAGTACCATCAAAACTCACAGCACCATCAGTAATCTTGGTCAGTTGTGTCTTTGTGGCAATCCCCGATGGAGTGTCTGGGAGAATATCTGGGTTGGTTAATGCTGGAATGAATACCTGCTCACCAACACTTCCACCACTGTATTTTGATACTCCCTTGTATATTCTTACATCACACAGATGTCCCTGCATTGGTCCTTGAGAACCATCATTAGTCATACCAACAGCTAACGATGTGTTACTAAAGTTTTGGGAATTTGTAGTTGTTGTATTTAAAACACCATTTACATATGAAGATAATGTAGTTCCTGTTCTTGTGACAGCAACATGATGCCATTTGTTGTAAGTTATATCTTGAGTACCACCATCCAACTTTAATCCATCTGTATAAAATTCAACGTCATAACCATTAGCACTTCCTTGAGCACCAAAAGTATATCCAGCAGAGGTGCCAGGACCACCTCTAGTAGCGATAAAATTACTAAAAGCAGTTCCACCAGTTCTATAAACCCAACATTCAAGAGTAAAGTCACCAGTTCCCATCGCAAAATCTGAGTTTGATGTTGCCCCTAAGTAGTCTCCAGAACCATCAAACTTAAAACTTTCTGCGTAGAAATTGCTTGCCTCTCCCGAAGAAGCAGCATCACCGTTGACGGCTAAAGTTTTAGCACTAGTCGTGCAGTTAATTTGATCGCTGACATCTATGTTATCACCAGCTAATGGAAGGGCAAGAATGCATTTCCATGCATAAGGGTCTGCTTTTTTAGTATCAGTAGTCACACTGATGCTACCATTCATAGAGTTATGACTGGTACAATAGTAATAAAGAGTATCTGGTGCATTATGAGGAACTGTAATCTTCACTGTGTTGGATACTGAAGTATTAGTTCCATCAGTGTATGAAGTTACACTTGAGTCAGGGTCTGTGCTTGAAAATCTTAATGGGTGAGAGGATGAATCAGTATAATCAAAGGTATATGTCGCACCTCTTACAAATGATAATGATGGATTAAAACCAGAAGTTTGGTCAAATTCATAACCAGAACCAGCAGCAGTATTGGAAGTGGTTGTATAATTTTTACTTACTTCACTACCTAACACCCCAGGTCTTGCGACAGTTCCTCCAAGAGTATTCAGGATTGGAAGTGCTCCTGTTGCTTTCTCAATGGTATTAGAACCACCAAAGTTTACTGGAGTCCAGTTGTTTCCTCTTCCTGATTGGTCTTGACCGATTGGTGAGTTACCATCCATTGGGAGGTAGAAACCATTTACACCTACGTTGAGTGTGTCTCCGTCAAGTAAAGGAACTCCGTCAATTAAAATTTCATATACATATATACCAGCCGAACCAAGACCATCAGATGTGTCATACGTTGTGCCAGCAAATTGTATTTCGTTGATGTCAGAGACAGTCCCACAATCAATTAACGAGATAGATGTTGTCGTGTCAGCTGCCTTTGTTCCGTTGACGTAAATGTCATAGGCAGCAGAGCTGCTATAGCAAAGAATTTTAAGATTACCACCTAATGTATAAGAAGACGTGTCCCAAGTAACGATTTGCCCACCAGCAGCATTATTTAAATAATTTTCTGAACTGCCATCAAAGACTTGTGCTGGCTCAGCCCCGCCAACAAAACCATTACCAGACGCAGACCAATTGTTACTCCAAGTAGATCCGTTATTGGGTCCAGTTGCTATAAACTTTTTAGGTCTCCAAGTGTTTGTGAGTGGGTCAGTATATCCAAAATATCCGGGTCCTAATGCTTGGCCGTCGATGAAATGTACGTCGGCTTGATAGCCGTCGAGATAATAATCATTTGTGTTAATCCTGCGCCCAATACTATGTGCCACCGCGCTGTTGATATGACCCTCTCCGTTCAGAGCAGGCCAAGTCCCAACAGCCGCATTATCTAAGCTTTGTTGCGTACCATTTACATACAGCTTAATTTTATTTGAATCAGTGCTTTGCGTAGTGTCTACGGCAACGACAATGTGATACCAGGCCGATGGATCTCTAAAAAGTGCGGTTGTGTATCTGTTGGTTCTTGTAGAATTATCCGTTCCCGTAGTAAAATCAACAGCAATTTCGCCATTGTTGTTTACATCATTTACGTATATACCTGTTCCAAATCCATTTGCTGAAAACAAAGCCTGTGAAGTTGTAAATTTGTTCTTTTTAACCCAACCACTCCAAGTCCACGTCCTGCGATTGCCTGCAAACGACGGAGTTCTATTTAGATAAATTGATTTTGAACTATCAAATTTTAAACTACCATCAATGACTAGAGCACCAGATGCCCTGTCCTCTGTAACTACCTGAGGAATTGAGACTGCCATTTAATTATCCTCCTCAGCTAAGGTTGAGTGAAGCACCAGCAAGGAGTTGTGTTCCTGCGGTTCCTACTCGGTTTACGGTGAATGAAATAAGACTGATTTCTCCAGCACCTGTTGGCATAGTTGGTGAAGCACCTGATGGGAACAAGAAGTAAGTGCTGAATCCTACTGTTGCGATACCAGAGTTGATAACTCTTACAGTATGTGATTCACCTTCTGTTCCACCAGAACAAGTAACAGTAACGATTCCAGTAACTGTCAGTTTATGGTCTTGTGCTGCGGTGAGGTCAAGAGTGGTGACAGCATTAGTAACAATTGCTGCTTCCGTTGTGAGTCCTGCACTTCCTCCTCCTCCTCCACCACCAGTGATGTTGATTGTGGAAATACCTGAAAAAGGAGCAGTGATTGTAGAGATGCCTGCTCCTCTAAAGTCTAGGAAAGTAACTCCAAATCCTACTGTTCCGCCAGCAGTCTTAATACCAACACCAGCAATTACACCTGAAAGATTTGATCCGTCGCCGTAATATACAACATCAGCACCGTCAGAACCGATACTCTGTCCAGCACCAACTCTAATTCCGTTTGTAGCAGTGGTTGCTCCTGCAATGACCGCACCGCCTGCTAATACTCTAATACCAGTTCTTGCGGTAACAATACCAAGAGAATCTATATTTTGTACATCTTCATACGTTAAAGTTCCACCAATCGTGACATTACCACTCGCAGTAATATCTACAACATTGACGATACTAGAGTTTGCCAGATCAAGATTATCGCCACTAGGGATTTCTTTAATCTGTAAAGCAGAACTATCAACTATCAGTGGAAATCTGTTTGCCATTTTCTTGCTTTTCTTTTATTTAGAGGAATTAAACTGGGACGTTAACTGTACCTGATCTTCCAACAACGCCAAGAACATTTGTGGAAGGGATCGTAAATGTAACCGCAGTGCCAGATCTAGTTGGCACAACCAGGATTGAAGCAGCACCACTAGAAATACTTACATCAATGGTTGTCCCATTAACGGCAAATGTATTTCCAGTTCCAACAAAATTCAGTGTTTCTGCATTGCCAATGAAAACACCGCCAGATTGAATACCAACCCTATGAGCATCACCAAGATTAAATGCTTTATAAGCAACACCTTCAAGTACATCGCCGTTAGTCGCAGGACTAATTAAGGTGATGGTTGAACCATTACTTGCCGAATAGTCGGGACCTTCAATTAATCGGGTTCCATTTAAATATAGGTCAAGATAACCAACGGTATATCCCGAAGAAAAAGTAAAATCTGTCGTTACTCCAGTTGGATTAAAAATCTGTCTGGAAACAACAACAGAAGAATCTCCAGGAGCTCTTCCAATATAACCGTTACGATCTGCCATCAGTTAACTCCTGTGAGAATGCTGATATTTGCGTCAATCGCATTTGCGGTATCACAATAAACTTTGATGGCATCAAGACTTTCAAGAAGCGTCTTGCCAGTATCAGAGATAACAAATGAAGAACCAGCAGGAACAGGAATCTTACTCGCAACTGCAACAGCAATTCCTGTGCTATTGTCTAACAACTCAACTGTCAAACCAACTTGACCGTTGGTATTATTGGCAAAAGTTCCGCCAATTAGAATAGTCTTTACACCTGAAGGAGAAGTATAAAGAACCGTTGGTGTCATAAACTTAACGATTTGACTCGCTGCCGAAGCACTATTCGTTGAATCTCTATCAACAACTACTTGACCAGAACCAATTGAGGAAACTTTTGTTCCTGCAAGATAGTTTCCAGTATCAACTAAGTCACCAACTGAAACTCCAGCAGTGGAGATACCAGTGATTAGATTAGTTGTAACTCCAACGGAAGCTCCAGTACTGCTTGTCACAATACCAATTGCTCTTCCTACTTTATTTGAAAAAGATTCTGCCATCGTTCTTTAAGTGATAGAATTATTTATCAACCGCCAAGTGCGATTACCAATCCAAGTGAGACACTTGGTTGGATGTTTACTGTTGCTACACCTGCAGCAGTAGCAGGTGGGACTGCAACGGTAATAGTTGCGTTAGTTGCAGTGTAATCAATTATTGTAATGCCAGTTCCAATGACTGTACCACCGGAAGAAATACCAATGGTCGCAGTTAAATTGGTAGCAACACCAGATAAGTTGGAACCATCACCATAATAAGTAACGATTCCAGTTGTTGCGGTAACAACACCAGAAGAAATCTGTACGGTTCCAAGAGTTGAAATACCACTTACATATAAGTCAGTAGTATCAACATTAGAAACTTCAATATCACCAGCATTAATATCAACTGTTCCAAGAGTTGAAATACCACTTACATATAAATCAGTGGTATCAACATTAGAAACTTCAATATCACCAGCATTAATATCAACTGTCGCAATAGTAGCAACACCAGTGATGTTAAGATTTCTACCAGTTACTTCATCATATACAACATCATCAAGAACATATAAATCACCACCAACATAAAGATCCCCACCAGTGGTTGTAATACCACCAGATGAGGCAAGCGTGGTGATGCCAGCAACATTTAATGTTTCACTAATATCAACTTTATCATTTATATCAAGATAACCATCAATAGTGGTTATGCCCGAAACAGAGTTTAGGTAAACATTTTGAGTTACCGTTAAATCTTGAATCGTTGCATCATCAAGCGTAACATCATCAAGGTTAATGTCACCAGTGACACGCATGTCACCATAAACATAAAGTGCCGTTTGTCCAGTAGAAACTGGAGAACGAACATCTAAAAGATAAGCGGGTAGTGAAGTTCCAACACCAATGGAACCAGCAACTCCAACCTGAGGAGCAATAACAGAGAGTGTCGTGCCAGCAGTACCAACACGAAGTCCATCTATTGATGTAGTAAACCCAGTAATATAAAGATCGGTAGCACCAATCCCTCCAACAACATCAAGAGTGAAGTCGGGAGTGGTTGTTGCAATACCTACTTTTCCAGTAGCTGCATTTGCGAGGATAAGGTTATCATTAACCTCTAACCCATTTTTGACGACAAAATTCTTATTGACTGCCATGGTTCGGGTTCACTCTCCCCCGCTTATTTTATATGTTTATTTATACAATCACCAATTAGCTTCCCACCTTGAGTCGCTTGTGAATCTTCCAACACTCGGAGTAATTGTCAAGTCATTAAAGTCATTATCTGCACCAGAACCTTGCCTATCATCTAAACCAAGAGTATTTCCACTAAGTCTAAATGCTAAACTACCAGGACCACTGTTACTAGAACCTGTTCTTGTATAAACAGCACCCGAAGAGATTTGAGTGGTTATATTACCACCATTTGGTCCAAAGGTAATATTACTTGGACCAGTTCCACTCTGTCTAGAGAAAGTAACAGTGTTGCTATCACCAGCATTTCTAGAAACACTCCAAGTTACTGTTCTTTCCGCTGCTTGAGGAGCTCCACTAGCAGGTGGAATACAAGGTTCTTGATCGGCATTTGCGGAGTATGCTTCCACACAAATAAATGCTACATCATCATTTCCACCAAGTCTTGTTCCATTAGGAAGAGTACTACTTGAGAGAAGTTCTACTTGAGATGAATAATACCCCGAAGCACCACCGCCTCCACCATTACCACCAGTACCTTCACCACCTCTGGCACCAGCACCACCTCCACCACCATTGCCACTTCCTGCACCACCATTATTACGGAATCCTTGACCTGCTTTATATCCTCTAACAATACCGCCAGTGGTGGTGTTGGTGGTGTCGGATAATGTACCTCCATCAGCGGAGCGGTATACTATTCCAGTTCCAACATCTTCACAAGGAGATTTACCTTGTTCTCTCCAATACTTACCAATCGTACATCCACTCAATCTTCCACTTCCACTAGAACCATTATCAAAATCATTAGGACCAGTTCTACCTGCCTGAGTCATTCCATTTACAGGTAGAGCATCTACTCCAATAAATGCTCCTCCATTAGCACCATTTTGTCCTCGTTCTCCTGCCACATTACATCCACCACCATCTCCACCTCTTCCACCAGTTCCAGCACCTCCGCCGCCGCCACAGACTGCAATCACTGATGCTTTTTCATATATTAATCCCAATCCACCACCACCATTAGTACCACCTCTAGGACCGCCACCCTGATTAGAATTAATACCCAACTTCACAGTATATTCTACGTTTTTCTTCAGTGTCATCTTAAATACTGAGATACCACCTTCTCCACCACGATTACCATTTCTAGAAGATCCTGCTGCACCGCCTAATGTTACTTTTACATCAATATCTTTTTCGGGAGAAAAAATTTGTACAATTCTAGCATTAACATTTATTCTTGCCCTTTGACTAAATGCTCCCGCAGTTGCTAAATCCCTCGACCCCTTTTCCTGTCTAGTTCCATCTCCAATCAATTCCCACTGAATAAACGTTCTTGCAGAAGCAACATCTAATTTTGCACTAGTTGTTGTTACAATTCCAGGTTGTGCTGTAGGATGAGAAACTGCACAATAAACTCTATCTAAACCAGGATCTGGTCTAGTTATTGTTAATGTTGGTGAATTAGCACCTTTTACTAGTGATCCATTGATCAGTGCAGTTCCATTTAGATACCATTGATATCCTAAACCAGTGCTGCTATCTGAAGTTGATGCATCAACAGAAAATGTTGTTGCAATGTCCTCAACAACAGTACTATCTTGTGGTTGAGTGTCAATTGAAATAGTTGGGAATACTGTAAGAGTTGCGTTATTAGAATTTAATGGTTCGTTTATTGC
>Ga0213866_10002771_pt1 | contig 12161 bp, 12 predicted proteins | sample PICome_11_FD_160079 | JGI IMG/M metagenome (GOLD analysis project Ga0213866, IMG submission 160079) | Coastal seawater microbial communities near Pivers Island, North Carolina, United States - PICO284 | ecosystem: Environmental > Aquatic > Marine > Coastal | place: USA: North Carolina... | reverse complement strand
AGTCAAGAACTAGGAAGTATTGCTGTTGGTAAGAAAGCCAATTTATTCATCACAAAACCTATAACATCTTATGCTTTTATCCCCTATTCTTTTGGGCATCAGTATATCGATAAAATAATCATTAACGGAAAATTACAATCTTAAAACAATGATAAGACAACTCATAGAATGTGTCCCAAATATCTCGGAAGGTAGAGATGCCAAAAAAATTCAAGAAATCGCTAATGTAGTAGAAACTGTTGAAGGCGTAAAACTACTAAATGTTGACCCTGGAAAAGCTACTAACAGAACCGTAATAACCTTTGTAGGAGAACCTCAGCAAGTCATTGACGCTGCATTTTTATTGATACAAAAGTCACAAAACCTCATTGATATGAACAAACATAATGGAGAACACCCTAGAATGGGTGCTACCGATGTTTGCCCTTTAGTCCCTATAGCTAACATCTCTATGCAAGAAACTACACAGTGGGCTCACAAACTTGCTGAAAGAGTTGGCAAAGAACTGAACATACCTATTTACTGTTATGAAAGTGCCGCTAAAGAAGAAAAAAGAAAAAATTTAGCCAATTGCCGTTCAGGAGAATACGAAGGTTTAAAGCAAAAATTGGTTGACCCTAGCTGGAAACCTGACTTTGGTCCTGCCGAATTCAACGACTCTGTTTCTAAATCTGGAGCAACTGCTATTTCAGCAAGGGATTTCTTAGTCGCTTATAACATCAACCTCAATACCACCTCTACTAGACGTGCAAATGCTGTAGCTTTTGACATTAGAGAAGCAGGAAGACTAAAAAGAGAAGGAGATTCTTTAGCAGGAAAAATATTAAAAGATGAAAATGGGGAGCCATTACGACAGCCTGGATTGTTTAAGCACGTCAAAGGCATCGGTTGGTATATTGAAGAATATGGCATAGCACAAATTTCCTACAACCTAACCAACATTAATGTATCTCCACTTCATGAAGTTTTTGATAAAACATGCGAACGTGCTCAAGCTAAAGGACTACGTGTTACTGGCTCAGAATTAGTTGGACTAGTTCCTAAAAAAGTACTTATTGACGCTGGAGTTCACTTTTTAAAAAAGCAAGAACGTTCTATCGGTATTTCAGAGCAAGAAATCATGAAAATTGCAGTTAAAACACTTGGTCTAGATGAGTTATCGCCCTTTATTATAGAAGAAAGGGTTATAGAATATATGCTCGATGATAACAATACTAAGCGTTTGATTGACATGAACCTTAGTGAATTTGCTAATGAAACTTCTAGTGAAAGCCCTGCCCCTGGCGGAGGCTCTATTTCTGCTTATTGTGGGGTTATGGGTGCTGCTCTAGGTACTATGGTTGCCAACCTTTCCGCTCATAAAAGAGGTTGGGACGATAAATGGGAAGAATTTTCGAATTGGGCAGAAAAAGGAATTGCTTTTCAAAATGAACTATTGAGATTAGTAGATGAAGACACCAACGCCTTCAACAAAATAATGGAAGCTTTTCGTTTACCAAAAGATAGTGAAGAAGAAAAGGCACTTAGAAATGATGCTATTCAACAGGCCACTAAATTTGCTATAACTACTCCTTATAAAGTTATGCAAACAGCCTACGATTCTATGCAAGTTATGAAAGCTATGGCTGAATTTGGAAACCCCAACTCAGTGACAGACGCAGCCGTTGGCGCTTTGTCTGCCAGAACTGCCGTTAGAGGTGCATTTCTAAATGTAAAAATTAACTGTGGGGATTGTCAAGACAAAGACTTTGTGAACGACATTCTTGCTAAAGGACAAAGTCTAGTGGATAAAGCGACTGACTTAGAAAAAGAAATAATGACTATTACAGAAAATAAAATTTAAAATGTAGTTTATACGACCTTATTGTTAAATTAAAGCTATGTATAGGATTATCTTTCTTACCATACATTTTTTTACAATAACCTCAGTGCTTTTGACAGCTTTCAGTAATTTAGAAATTCATAACAACATTAGTTTGAAGAGGAGCCATTTTTTTCTTTTACTTCTCATCATAATTATTCTCAACATTGGGCTAATCGGCAATTATTATTACTAGAATTAATAGAAATATTAAACGAAATAGAGGTATAGAATTCTAGGATTGCATGGCTTAAATTTGTAAGCCTAAAATAATACTAATGCAAAGAGTTAATAGCGTCAGCAGCTCTTTTAGAAGCCCCTACATCGCCAAGAAGATGTATCAAACTATCATAATCAGATAGAATTTGAGTTTTGTTCTTCTTATTCAAAATACGATTCAACTCATTGACTAAGTTATCAGCATTGAAATCATCTTGTATCAATTCTTTTACTACTTCTTTGTCACAAATAAGATTGACAAGGGCAATATATTTTACCTTGACAACTAACTTAGCAAGGAAGAAAGAAATTGAAGAAGTCTTATAACATACAACCTGAGGAACTTTAAGAATTGCAGCCTCTAAAGTAGCTGTTCCAGATGTAACGATAGCAGCTTTACACTCTTTCAACAAGGCGTGAGTCTGATTAGACAATACTGGCATATACGAATCCTGTGTTATGGAACGGTAATAATCTTGAGAAATGGAAGGAGCTCCCGCAATAATAAATTGATAATTTTCAAAAGACTTGGCAACCTCCATCATAATGGGAAGTGAAGTAGCTATTTCTTGTATTCTACTACCCGGCAAAATAGCTATGATAGGCTTTTCAGATTCTATATTCCTACTATCCAAATCCTTGAAAGCATCAAGTAAAGGGTGACCAACATAACTAACATCTATGCCATGTTTAGCAAAAAATGAACGTTCAAAGGGTAAAATAGGTAATAGTAAATCTATATCTCTTTTTAGCTTTTTAACTCTAGATTCTTTCCATGCCCAGACCTGAGGTGTAATATAATACACCACCTTAATGTTGTGCTTCTTTGCAAATGTCGCCATTCGCATATTAAAACCTGGATAATCCACCAAAACCAAAACCTCAGGCTTATATTCAAGGAGTTCTTTTTTAGCTTGTTTAAAATTCTTTCTAATAGCAGATAAATTCATCAACACCTCCCAAAAACCCATAAATGCCATCTCTTGGTAATGCTTTGTTAATTTAAGTCCTTCTTTTTGCATTCGTTCGCCACCAAAACCTTGAAATGTGGCATCAGTATCTAATGCTGAGAGCTCTTTTATGAGATTAGCAGCATGTAAGTCACCAGAAGCCTCTCCTACTATGAAGTAGTAACGTTTCAAAATAAGAACTTATTAATCATCACAAACAGAGCTAAAAGAATGGTAACCATAAGAATCCCTTTAGCTGGTTTTTCTTTATCGGCTCTCATAAAAATAAGAAAAGGGATTAGATTGATGAATGTACATAAACTCAACACATGAGTATGTACGTCCATAGATTTTAACTTATAAAATAAGGCTAACATATCACCCTCCATAACTATGTTAGAATAAACTAAAAAAGCAAGAGTAGGAAGTATTAAGCCTAATACGGCGCCTTTTATAAATAAAGAATCATTTATCATAAACCCCATGAATTTAGTTCAGAAATACAATCATAAGCAGTTATATCGTATTGTACTGGCACAATAGAAACATAGCCGTTGGCTAAAGCCCACTCGTCTGTGTCATTGCCTTTGTCAAAATTATGAAAACTTCCAGTTAACCAATAATAGGTTCGTCCGGTGGGATCTTTTCTTTTGTCAAAATCTTCAACCCAATTGGCGTCAGCTTGTCTGCAGATTTTATAGCCCTTGATATCAGAATACGACAATTTAGGAATATTGACATTTAAACATCTCCCCTTAGGTAATCCTTCTTTCAAGACCTTTTCAACTATAGTCTTAACAACTCTTTTAGATGCGCTAAAGTCGGCGTCATGAGAATAATCTAACAAGGAAAAACCTATTGAAGGAATACCCTCCAAAGCTCCTTCTACAGCAGCGGACATCGTGCCAGAATAAATCACATTTATTGAAGAATTGGAGCCGTGATTTATGCCTGAAACACACAAATCTGGTTTTCGTTCTAAAATGGTACTCACAGCTAATTTGACACAATCAACAGGAGTACCCGAGCACTCATATTCAATTTGTGGACCATCATCGATATGAATCTGATCACATCTTAAAGTAGAATTTAATGTTATAGCATGACCCATACCAGATTGTGGGCCATCAGGAGCAACAACGACAACATCGCCAATTTCACGCACCACATCAATCAACGCTCGAATTCCTGGAGCAGAAATACCATCATCATTTGACACTAATATTAAAGGTCTATTCATTTTAAAAAAGTTTATACCACAAATTTACCAAAAGAAAGTGAAGAACTTATACTTTTGTAACTCTATGTCAAAAGTAAAGATAGCTAACCGAAAATACAGTTCAAAATTACTCAGAAAGGTGATGAATTTTTTTCCACCTCTATTAGTTAACCGTATTAAAATAGTCGAAAACGATTCAGACTTCATGAATCTAAAAGTGGAGGTCAAATATTCTTGGCTGAATAAAAATCTACAAAAAGCTATTTTCGGCGGTACTATATTTAGCGCTATTGATCCTTACTATGCAGTTATGTATTGGCAAATATTTAGCACTAAAGGCATACCAATGGAAGTTTGGATAAAAAAAGTGGAAATCAGATACCGTAAAGCTGCTACGTCAAATCTTGAAATAGCATTTAGTCTTACAGAAAATGATATTAAAAATGCCATTGCTAGCTTAAAATCTGATGGCAAATACGAAGTATGGCACGATGTAAATGCTATTGATGAAAATCAGGAAGTATGCACAGAAGCTAGAGTATTAGTTCATATTAGAAATACTAAAAAACACGATTTAAATATTTTTTAAAAAAAAGTAAATGTCGTTTTAAAACTTAAAAAGTTTATATATCTTTGTTGTTCCCATTAGGGAGAGGGAAGTAAGTTTTTTCATGGCTTTAAGGGGCTACCCGAGTAGAAATACTCGGGTAGCTTTTTTTTATGCCTATAGGTTTCAAAAAATGATTACCTTGCTCAAAAAACAAGTACACTATGAAAACAATAACTTTATTATTTGGACTATTATTTAGTATAACAACTTTTGCTCAATCAGATGCTATTCTTGGTGAATGGTATACTTCTGATAAAGAAGCTGTTGTAACTATATTTTTAGATGGGAAAACTTTTTCGGGAAAAACTACATGGATGAAAGAACCTAATGAAAGTAATGGTAAGCCAAAGTTAGATAAAGAAAATCCAGAAGAAAAATTAAGAAGTAGAAAACGCTTGGGTTTGAAAATAATGCAAGGTTTTGTATTTAAAGGAGATAATGTCTGGGAAGATGGAAGAATATATAAACCTTCAAATGGTAAAACATACGGAGGAACTGCCACACTAGTAGACGAAAACACTCTTGAACTTGAAGGTTATCTAATCAGTATACCATTTATAGGTAAGACCTCTACTTGGACAAGAAAAACAGACTAATTTCAGTCTGTTTCTTACTCTCTAATAGCTTATCTTTGCACCAAAATAAAACCGGATGCTAAACACAATAGAAGAAGCTATTGAAGACATCAAAGCAGGTAAAATTGTTATTGTTGTCGATGATGAAGATAGAGAGAATGAAGGTGACTTTTTAGCTGCTGCTAATAAAGTTACTCCTGAAATGATAAACTTCATGGCTACGCATGGTCGTGGTCTTATTTGCGCTCCATTAATTGAAGATCGATGTGAAGAATTGGAACTTGAATTAATGGTGGGCAAAAATACAGCCGAATACGAAACCCCTTTCACCGTATCAGTAGACCTTATCGGTCATGGGTGTACAACGGGTATTTCTGCTAGTGACAGAGCAAAAACCATTCAAGCCTTAGTAAATCCTAACACTAGGGCTAGTGAATTAGGCAAACCCGGACACATTTTTCCTTTAAAAGCTAGAAAAGGTGGCGTTCTTAGAAGAGCAGGGCATACCGAAGCTGCTATAGATTTAGCCCGATTGGCTGGTCTCTATCCAGCTGGTGTTATAGTTGAAATAATGAATGAAGACGGTTCTATGGCAAGAATGCCTGAACTTCAAGTCATTGCTAAAAAACATCAACTTAAAATAGTTACCATTAAGGATTTGATTGCTTTTAGAATAAAAAATGAAAGCCTTATTGAAAAACAAATAGATGTTGACTTGCCTACTGAAATGGGAAATTTCAAACTACACGCCTTTCGTCAAATCACTAATGACCAAACTCATTTGGCTTTAGTAAAAGGAAAATGGGAAAAAGATGAGCCTATACTCGTCAGAGTTCACTCATCATGTATTACTGGCGATATTTTTGGTTCTTGCCGTTGCGATTGTGGTCCTCAACTAGAAGCCGCTATGCAAATGGTGGAAAAAGAAGGCAAAGGAGTAATTGTATATATGAATCAAGAAGGTAGAGGTATTGGCTTGTTGAATAAACTAAAAGCTTATAAGCTACAAGAACAAGGTAGAGATACTGTAGAAGCTAATGAAGATTTAGGATTTAAAGCCGATTACAGAGATTATGGTGTTGGTGCTCAAATCCTGCGCTCATTAGATGTCCACAAAATAAAGCTCATGAGTAATAATCCTAAGAAAAGATCTGGACTCATTGGTTATGGCCTTGAAATAGTAGAAAATATTGCTATTGAAGTAGACTCCAATAAACACAATGAGTTTTACCTCAAAACAAAGCGAGATAAATTAGGACATAGACTGTCCAAGTTAGATGATGAGTAAACCCATTATTATACTAGGAATAGAATCTTCTTGTGATGATACCAGTGCTGCTGTCATTCAAGATGGAAAAATTTTATCTAATATCATAGGTAGTCAAAAAATTCACCAACAATATGGTGGTGTAGTCCCAGAATTGGCATCTAGAGCTCATCAGCAAAACATAATTCCTGTCGTTCACCAAGCTATTAAAGAAGCAGGAGTCCACAAAAATCAAATATCGGCAGTAGCATTTACTAGAGGACCTGGGCTACTAGGCTCACTTTTAGTCGGCGTATCTTTTGCTAAATCCTTTGCCCTAGCTTTGGATATTCCGATTATTGACGTTAATCATATGCAAGGACACATTTTAGCTCATTTCATTAAAGAAAAAGATGGTAGTGGCAACCCGCCGAACTTTCCGTTTTTATGTCTTACTGTCTCTGGCGGACATACTCAAATAGTAAGAGTTAAGGATTATCTTAATTTTGAACTAATAGGAGAAACTATAGATGATGCTGCCGGCGAGGCTTTCGATAAATCTGCAAAACTTTTAGGACTACCCTACCCAGGCGGACCACTAATTGATAAATACGCTAAAGATGGAAATCCAAATGCTTTCACTTTTGGCATACCCAAAGTCGATGGGCTTAACTTTAGCTTTAGTGGATTGAAAACAAGTATACTCTATTTCATTCAAAAGAAAACCAAAGAGAATCCTCAATTCATTGAAGAAAACTTAGGGGATATTTGTGCCTCTATTCAGCACAGTATCATCAATATTTTGATGAAGAAAATAGAAAAAGCCGCGAAAGAAACTCAAATCCATGACATAGCAATTGCTGGAGGAGTATCAGCCAACTCTGGATTAAGAATGCGATTAACAGAAATGAAACAATCACACCAATGGAAAACATACATTCCACCATTTTCGTACTGCACAGATAACGCAGCTATGATAGCTATTACGGGCTATTACAAGTACCTCAACAAAGAGTTTTGTAGTCAAGAGATTACTGCCAAAGCAAGGCTCAACATCTAGCCAAATTATATTTTGGATAAATAAGTTTCATACTAGATTAAAAAATCGTTATATTAGACCTTGAACATCTAATATTTGAAGTAGATTGCTTTCATACTAGGCTTATCTATTTTACATTTGTATTAGATAACTTTTACCAAACAAGGTTTTTATGAAGCAATTATTATTTCTATTGGTCACTTTGATCAGCTTAAACTTACAAGCACAAATCAATTATTGTGAATCAAACATGACATATACATCAGGTAATTACTATGTGTATGACGTAGCATTAGGAGCTGGTTCTAATAATTTAGACGATGGGTATTCTATGACCCCATTATATGTTTATACCACTACCCTATTAGACACCTGGGAAGACAGTTGTTTTGGTGGTCCTTGTACACATACAGTATACAACGAGTATAATGAAGATACAATCACGACATGTATATCTTATACTTTAACAGACTCATTTGATAATGTGGACACATTAGAATGTTGCATTATTCATTACTGGGACGGCAATGTATGGTCAATTATTTCAGATACTGAAATGAATTGTGAAAATCTTGAAATTATGGTAACCTCCTCATCGGAGTCAACTATTAATATGACGTCTAACGCCGAGTTTTGTATGGATCAGAGTTTGGGGCCATTTACTTACTCGTGGTCAGCATATAGTACCGATGGTGATTTTATTGTTTGGTCTTCTGACGAAGATTTAAACACCTACCTAGGCAATAACATTTCACTCACCGATTCAATTGATGTTTGCTATGAATTGACTGCTGCCAATGGTGATGTTTGCGAAGTATGTGATACTCTTTTTTATAATGGACCAATTAATGAATGGATAAGCATAAATGCTGAAAATCAAGCAGTTGATTTAGATTGTGAGGATATAGAACTCAATATTTCTTCTTCTAATGATTATCAAATTGTTATGAGCTCAAATGCCGATGAGACAGAAGGCGTATTAGGATATTACTGGATAGTCTATGATTTTTTAGACAACATTATTTCATCTAGTTCATCTATCGTTCTAGACCAAAATATGTTTTATGACTCCTTAAATGTATGTATTTCAATTGTTGACGAATATGATGAAAACTGCGATGTATGTGAAACCATATACTGGTCTGGAGAAAGTTGGAGTATTGATACAAATGACATCTATGATGTAACGGATTATTTGTACACTATTTGTGACACCTTAGAAGTAATTTCTGAAGTTTCAACTGAGGAGTGGGTATTACTTTCAACAAACTTATTTTTTCTAGACTATTTGAACTCAAACAATTTATTAGATGAAATTTCTTTTAACTGGGAATCATGGGGCAACGATTTAGTATCAGAATCCTCATCCAATATTACATTTTATGCACCAAATAGTGAAGATGATTATTATTTCATTTTAGAAATTTTATATGATGAAAATGGTGAAAATTCAACGATTCTATGTCAACACCCATTTTTAATAAATTGGAATCCAAACAACTATATGTGGCAACCTTTGAGCATTCAAATGAACCAACTACCAACTTCTATTGACTCATACCATAATGAATTGCAAAACAAGAAGCTAGTGAAAATAACTGACGTTTTTGGCAGAGAAGTTAAAGCAAAAAAGAACAACTTACTTTTCTACATTTATGAAGATGGAAGCGTTAACAAAACTTATTTTATAAAATAATGAATAGACAATTTATACTCTATATTATACTAGTACTGTTATTCATCCAAAAGGTTTATTCACAGGGCAACCTAAGTGTTCATAGTGTTATTCACTCAGACACACTAGATGCCAATGTTCCTTTTTACATAGACTTTGAACTAACTAATAATGATACTGTTACATTCAATGAAATTGTAAAAATTAATTTGAGTTTTGCCTTGCCAAATGATACCAGTTTTTTTGAAGAACAAATCATACTTGGAATTAACCAATACCAAGGAATAGAGGCAGGAGAAAGTTTATCTTTCAGCATTGAGTTAATAGAGCCTCAAGACATGTATCAACAATCGGGTGATAATTTAGTCGTTATTTGGCCCTCATCTGTTGTGCCACTTATGACCGACACAAGTATTACACCTGTTTTTATTAAGGAAACCACTAGTAACATAAAAGATTACTTTATTTCAAAAGAAAACAATGCTAAAGTAGTAGACTTATTAGGAAGAGAATATGACTCTGAATATGATATTCCTAGAGGAACTATATATATCAAAAAGGGAAAAAAATACATCAAAAGACTAAAATAACTCATGAAAATACTCGATACAGTTATACAGTCCCTTTCTAAAGAAGAAATTCGCTTTTATAAGTTATTTGTTGGAAGAACAAATCAATCAAAAGAAAGAAAAGACCTCAAGCTTTTTGATATTATTAAAAAAAATTTAAACCAAGAATATTCTAAAAAAGCAATTAACAGCTTAAATGTTACATCAAATAATTTTTACCAATTAAAAAATAGAATATATAACGACCTAAATAATTCTATGGTGTGGCAACACATCTCTAAAGATCATCAATCTAAATCTTTTAGTTTCATTTTACTTTCAAGAGTTTTTAAAAATAAAGGTGAATTAGATTTAGCATATCATTACTTAAAGATTGCTGAAAAAGAAGCTATTAAGCTGGAACTCTTTGAAATATTAGCCATTGTTTACTCTGAAATCATTGAACTATCACACGAGCTTATATCCATAGATTTGGATAAATACCTTAAATTAAAAAAAGAAAATTCTAAAGCAAGATCTGAAATAGAAGATATAGACACACATCTAGCTAAGTTGATGTATGACATAAAAACTAAACAAAATTTTTCTAAATCCGATTCGGCTCTAACTCAACTTTTGAGCACTCACTACCAAAAGAATACTGATAATAAAAAGGTTTTAAATTCACCAAGATTTAAACTTAGACTATTTAAAATGTATAGTCGCTTATTGCTACAAAAAAAAGATTTTAGCACCTTAGAGTTATACTTATCAGAATCATACAATGACTTCGCCAAAAATGATTTATTTGGCAGACATAATCATAATGATAAACTAACTCTACTTACTTATTTAGCAAACTGTTTGCATAAAACAAATCAATTTAAAAAATCATTGGAAGTCGCTGAACAATTACACCATGCGATGAAGGAATACGAAGGCTTTTTATATGACAAGTATATCTTCTATTACTACAACATTTTAGTGTTAAATTATGCTAAAGAAGATAAAGAAAAAGCTTTGGAAACTTTACAGCTAGCCAAGAATAATGAAATCATAAAAAAACTTCCCGGATATACTTCTTTTATTTACCTAAACACCGGCTTAATTTATTATTACCAAGAAAAATATAATTCTGCCAAAACAAATATATCTAGGCTTATCCAACAAGAAGACTTTCTATCATTAGATGTAGTTTTTCAATTTAAAATCTTAATTATTGAATTAATTATTAGATTAAAATTGGATCAACATGAACTTATCCTTGAGAAGATTGATGAAATAAAATCTAATTATAAAGTCCTTATTTCTAATAAAAAATTATCTAGAGATAATAAAGCTTTAGCTTGTATTCAACAACTTGCAGAAGGCCAGAATTTAGATAAAAATACTCTAATTAGTTTTTTTGAAAATAGTCATGAAGAAGATATCATAGACTATTCTAAGTGGGTCACTAAAATTTAAAAGAATTTGCATTACTATTTTTCAACCTTTAATAAATCAATGCTATAAATTTTGATTGAAGTTATAAGTAAATTTCTATTGAGTTTTGTAGAACTAGTTTTAAAATTATTAATTGTCGAATATTAAGCGTAATTTGTCAATTCGTAACCGTAAGATGTTCAAACAAATTAATATATCATTAAAGAGTGTTTTAATAGTTTGTATTTTATTTCAAACATACAAGTCTAATGTGTTTGCTCAAACTGATGATGTTTTTACAATCTACCTAGTCAGACATTCTGAAAAAGATTATTCTTCTGAAAATGCATTAGACTTACCCCTTTCTACTTGCGGTGAACAAAGAGCACAAGATCTTAGTAATTTTTTAAATGACATTCATCTAGATGCCGTTTACTGCACTGAATACACTAGGACAAGAAATACGGCTTTACCAACTGCTATTGCAAAAGATATTGACATCACATTATATGACACTCAAAATCTAAATTCATTTTCAAAACATCTTTTGGCAAATAAACAAGATGCCTTAGTGGTAGGGCATAGTTACTCAACAGGTGTATTAGCAGGGCTACTCACCAATGAAACTATTGGCGATATTGATTTAGATATTTATAATCGGATTTATCAGATTGTAATTTGTGGCGAGTCACGGAAACTTAATTTATTTAACTCATCTTTTGAATGCATTGAATAAAAATAATTTAGAATTTAACTAACCTATTATGACAAGGCAATTTATACTAACACACTTAATT
>Ga0213866_10002768_pt1 | contig 12170 bp, 4 predicted proteins | sample PICome_11_FD_160079 | JGI IMG/M metagenome (GOLD analysis project Ga0213866, IMG submission 160079) | Coastal seawater microbial communities near Pivers Island, North Carolina, United States - PICO284 | ecosystem: Environmental > Aquatic > Marine > Coastal | place: USA: North Carolina... | reverse complement strand
TCACATTGATAACCTCAAAATTCTTCCGAAAGTAGACGGTAATATTCCGGTTAGGATTGATCCACGGACCGGGAAAAGGGTGATCATTTATCGAGCCAAACCCAAGAGGAGCATCTCCGACAGCCCACAAGGAATCGTCATAAGCAGGCTCTTTCCACGCACTTCCCTGATCACTCCCGTCATCGAGATAACTCCAGCCTGTCGCGCCAGCTGCGATCAAAGTTTGCTCGCTTTTGGCCCCATTAATTTTGACGGCATTGGGATGAATGCCTCCCCCGCTTAATCGTGGATCACTGCCATCGGTGGTATAATAAATATCCCCGGTATCATTGGTGAGAATAAGGCCAGAACCGGACGCGATCATTCCTCCATGCTGACTGAAGACCGGAGGATCAATATCCGGATAAAGCCCCGCCGCCCGAAACTGCCTGATACTGATAGGAGTGCGGTTGGGAAACCAGGTGTTGTATTCCCGGCTGAGCCCCCGATCAAAGTCCACCAAAGTTCGTGGGGTCGAATCGACATGATCTCCCCAGCGTGCACTCTCAGCTTTCAATGCCAGACGAATTCCCTGCGCCCGAGCATCCCACTGCGCCGCTCCATTTTCCGGAGTAAGTGCGCCGTCATTGAACATGTGCTTGTAAGCCCGGTCCGCAAAGCGTTGGGCATACTCAGGGTCATCTGTCAGCCACGCATTGATCGAGGTCGGACGATGCTGGGTCCCACCCCGACCGTGGGTGATGGAATTGATATTGAGGTTTCCGGTGGAGAGTCCGTTGAGTCCCGCACGCTCGGCGTCATGGCAAAAGAACATGTATTTCCCCGGTGGGTTGATGCGGCGCATCGCACGCACATTGTTCTGATCCCAATCGGTATTTCCCGCATGAAAATTGAGCACGAGATAATCGATAAAGCTGTCGAGATCGAGGTATTGCTTCACTGTTTCAAGGTCTCCCGCCCGGGCAGCGTCCAAGACAGTCCGCCAGCTCTCAAGCATGCGTGCGTTTACCTCGGACTGGGTTCCATTGATCACCTCAATGTTGTTGCCTCCTACAATCCGAAAGCCTTCCCAATCATCCTCGTCCCCGCCAAAGCGCTCGGCGGTCCACTCTTCCTCAATACGCTCAAAGAGGTGGTGCATCCCAAAGTAGAGACCATTGATATAAACATGAACTTCATTTTGAAGCGCCTCCGGATAACCCATCGCAAAGCGCGCATCGCGAAACCACTGATCGCGAATATACATTCCAAACTGGCGTACAGCCGCCGTCGGGTGAACCCAGGAATTCCCATTCCCTCCACGCAAAATGATCTGGTTAAAGGTCTCGGTCGGAGCGTCGGAACCAAAGAGCGGAAAGCGCATTTTTCCAGCTCCGTATTCATTCCGAAAGGCGAGGCGAAAGTTGTGCTTTCCGCGGTTTGGATTGCGGGAGGCATTGCCGTTCATGAGCATGCCGGCATCTAGCTGAATCGGAGAACCGTCTTTAAAGTCGATCATTTCCACAGAAACACGTCGTTCGGAATTGGGTCCGGAATCTTGGGGGTTCACTTGAATGCCCGTCTGTTGATCGAACAGATTATCGATGTCCGTCACGATGGAAATTGTAGGCAGATCGCGCAACGCTTCCTTCAGCTCATCACGAGTGTAAACCGAACCAATGACATCGGGATCCATTTGGAAGTCTCCCGGAATGGTATTTCCATTTCGCGATCTCCAGGGGAGAGGGTAGCCCGGCGGTTGTGCCGGTTGGTTGAGCACGTCATCAAGAAATAAGTAAGTTTGGGTATCAACATTCGAAGGGCGCAATCCGGTCTTCACGGCGATTGCACGGAGCGCGGTACTGGTGGTGACGTTGACCAAGGCCGAGGCCGGGGAGGCGTCATCTGCAGGAGCCACTTGGTTGCCATTCGAGAGCGTCGGCGTGCTACCGTTGGTGGTGTAAATGATGGTCGCTCCGGGCGTGGCACTTTCCACGGTCACCCCAAAGGGAGCCTCGAAGAATCCGCGATCAACATCAAAGGTAGTGTCGCGGACATAGTCAGTGAACTCAATTCCCGAGTTGGGAGCTCCGGGGGTGGGTTCCTCAAGATACCCACTGATAACTCCATCGGAAAGGTCGCGAGTCTCAGCTGTCAGCATGGGGATCAGCAAAATATCCGAACTTCCCGTGGTGTCGTTTAGAATCTGGAAAGCGAGGATATTCTCGCCACTCCGGAGCTTCCCCGCGAAATCCAGCGGGAAATTTTCCATATTATCGCTCTCGCGAATTTCGCCACGACCAGTGGCGATCGAATCGTAGCTCAGAGGCTCCGGCAGGTTTTTAGCAGCAACGAGTTCTCCGTTAAGATAGGCCGCAAATCCATCCTCGTAAAAAAGCGACAAATTCATCGCAACGATCTCGGCCGGATTCTCAATGCTGAATGGAATTCTGACATAGGCACTTCCTGCGATTCCTCTCATCGCTAAATCAGTATTTCCCCCTGCCCCGATAAAATTCGGAAAACGATAGCCGTAACCGATTCCAGTTTGAGCTGAGTTCCAGCTCGAGTCATCAAAGTCCGCTGATTGCCAGGAGCTTCCAATATCAGAGGGCGGAACAATCCAGGTCCCGGCAGTCGGCCAGGGAATCAAGGTCTCGGGTTCGGTAGCGGCATTAGTCCCGGCTCCATAAGTTGTTCCATAAAACTGTTTGGGATACTCGGGCGTAAACTGACTTAGTGGGGTATTGCCGTCCCCATCGACCAGTGCGAGGTATTCACCGCCGGCCGAGAGCGAAAAATTAGTATGAAGCTCTCCTTGCGGATCACGCCGGTCCTTGCCCGAAGCAAAAACAACGAGGTATCCTCCCGCCGGAATTGTCACATCGGGCAACAACCACCGGGTAGGATCCGACGCGTTATCCGTCAAAAACAAGCCGTTGATAGATACTGGAACCGCGCTGGAATTGTGTAACTCAATCCAATCCGAAGCATCTCCATCGCCATCCAGGTAGGAGCCGTCGTTGTCTGCGACAAATTCCGAGATGCTGAGTTTACCAAAAGAGGTGTCAGGCAGCAGGAGTGAGAACAGCAATGCCGCTGCTAGCCAATTGGATGAAAATAACATAACTACCGTATGTGGTAGCTCGCCAGATCGTCCGTAAGCAAGGGCAAATTCTTCTAACTGCATGCCTTGCCCTGCTAACTCTTTCCGGAGACCGAATTTAATTCAGTCATTTTGAACAACACTATCCGGACATTCCGTCGCGGACTGATATCTGCTCGCTATCAGTCCAAACGGTTCATATCGAATGATGCAAGGTGCTTGTCCGGAAGGCTTACCTCTCTGTTTCGGGTCGAATGCTGGATGGTAAAAGATGGCATGGGCGGCACGCAGGAGGTAAGGCCCGCGTTTCGCGGTCTAGATCAGTTCAGGAAGGATTCCGGTGGAATCTCCAAAGCGGCTGTTTTTCAGGCCAATCTGTCGAAGTTGGGTGGCGAAGACATTGGAGAAAGGAGTGTCCCTGGTGCACTTGAGATATTGGCCGTGTTTGAAGCCTAGCTTTTTGCCGCCGGCGATAACAAGGGGGTAGTTCCGGTTGGTGTGGGTGGTACTGTTGCTGCTGCCGTAGAGGAAAGTGGTGTAGTCGAGGAGAGTATCGCCGGATTCCGGAACGGCAGAGGTGTTTCGCATCCGAGTCAGGAAGTGTGAGAACTCGGTAGCCAGGAAACGGTCCCATTTTCCAAGAGGCTCTGCGCCGTCGGCTTTGTTCCAGGCGTGAGCAAGTCCGTGAAGATGTTTTCCAAAGCCGAGGAGTTGGGGGAATTTCCCACCCAAAGTGGTAGCATCACCCATGCTGGCGATTTGGTAGGTGGCGACTCGGGTAGAGTCGGTTTGGAAAGCCAGATGAATCAACTCGTACATCGTGCGAATGTACTGCTCGGGGATCTGGTGATCGGAGTCGAGCTTGAGGCGTTCGCGTTCTTCTTCGGTCAAGGTCGGTTTGGCGATATCAATCCAGGCTTGCGATTGCTCGACATTCCTTTCCACCTGACGGACAGAATCCATATATTCATCGAGCTTTTGCTGGTCGTGATTTCCAAGTTTGCGCCGGACGCTGTTGGCATCTTCAAGAACAAGGTCGAGAAGGTGGGCGGAACTTTTGAGTCGGCGGCGGTTTTTCGCGGTATCTGGATCGCCAGCTCCGAAGAGGCGTTCGTAAATGCGGCGCGGTTGATTGACGGCGGGAATCGGGCGGCCATGTTTGTTAAAGGAGAGAGTACTGGACCGAGTGGGTTCGCCAACTCCCCCATCGGTGGACATGATAAGCGAATCGAAACGGGTTTGACCGGCATAATGCTCTGCGACAATTTGGTCCATGGACTGAACATTCCGTAGCTTGTTGGTGAGAATGTTCCAACCCGTGAGGAAAGTGTCAGCACTATCGTGTCCCCCAATCTTTTCGACTTCGGGGTGAGAGAGCCCACCCAAAACAGTCAAATGCTCGCGATGAGTTTCCAGTGGCTTGAGACTCTTATTGAACTGAAAATCTTTCCCTTCACCCTTCGGAAACCAGTGCCAATCTTGCTTGTCCTCCTGCGTGGGGAGGGAGACTCCGAAAGGAAAGTAGACAACACCAAGTCTAGCCGGAGGCCGAGTAGTCTCTTTACCATTAGCCATGCAGTCCAACACTGGAAGTGCCAGACAAGCTCCCGCGCCCCGGAGAAATGTTCGTCGGTCAATGTTTTGAGTTCTCATTATTTTGCCAAAAAGGCTCTACTAGTTACGATGCTTTGGACCAGTGATTGCAAACGGAGGTCGTTTTCCAGCGATTTTTTGGCAATTTCTTCGACCAGCGGCTCATCGGAGAACTCCAGGGATCGCCCCAGGGCATACGCCAAAAGCTTACTTGTGAGTGCCTGGGCAAACTGTTTCTTCCGTTCGGTCAGAAGGTATTTCTTGAGGTCATCCAGATTCTTCAACTCGGTACCGTCGGGGAGCTTACCAGTTGTATCCACCTGATGACGGGCCACGACTTTCCTGCCACGTTTGCGGGGGATAGCTTCCCGGACCAACCCATTGGCGCCATAGCCTTCGAGCATTTGCCCCCATGGATCGATGTTTCGATGACAATCGGCACAGGCCGGATCGCTCCGGTGGATGCGAAGTTGATCACGGATGGATAATTTGGAAAACTTGGGATCTGCCTCGTCGAGTGGCGGCACATTGGGCGGAGGCGGAAGCGGAGGATCGTTGAGGAGATTTTTGCGAATAAAGACCGCCCGCTTGATGATGCTGGAATCGTATCCTGCGGAATGCCCCAGCAACACAGAACCATGGGTCAAGACCCCGCCCCGGCTCGCTGATTTTTTGATCTTGCGAAACTCGCCTCCAAAAACGCCTTCGATCCCGTAATGATCAGCCAATTCCTGATTCACCATTTGGAAGTCCGATTCGATGAAATTTTCTGCCGAGAGATTATTGCGTAGGATTTCTCCGAAAAAGTGTATCGTTTCACTCCGGAAATTCTCCTTCAAACCCGGAGGAGTCTTTCCATAGATCAAAGGTTCAATCTCAATGCGCTCAATGGCATCGACATCCAGCCATTGGGTGGCAAAGGTGTGGATGAACTCGTCGGCGCGGGTGTCTTTCACCATTCGCTGGACCTCTTGTCTCAGGACGTCCGATTCAATCAGTCTGTTCTGAAGCGCAAGATCCCGCAAGCGGTCATCGGGAAGGGTGTTCCATAAGAAGTAAGAAAGCCTGGTGGCAAGCTCATGGGAGTTGAGTTTTCTTTTCCTAAGAGAATCAGGTTCCATCAAGTAGAGAAAATCCTGCGAAATCAAGGCCAACACCAAAGTCTCTTTAAGCGCTTCTTCGAAACCAAGAAAGTCGGGGCGAATTTTGGCGAAGAAGGAAGTGAGCTTCTCGACTTCCTCTGAGGAGACGTTTTTCCGCCAGGCTTTCGGAAGGAAGCTCCTTAAAATATGCGTTATTTGTCTCGCTTCGTCGCCTGGGAACTTCTCCTGGGAATCAATGAGAATATCCTTATGGTGTTTGGGTGGCCACGACTCGTAAATTGGGCCCTTGAATTCCACCGACTCCACGGCCAGATAAGGAAAATTGGGGTCTTCGATGCGAAGGTTTCTCATCTTCCCATTCTCGTCTTTCCTTTTCTCCGTTTTGACTTCTGCGTGCTCGTTGGCAACGTTCATCACACTGACCAAAAGTCCCGGGTATTTCCCTTGGCCACGGACTGGAAGCGGAAAATTTTCAATTCTCCCCCTAAGCACATATTCCTGGGTGCCTTCCTTCGTGATGTCCAGTTCGGCCATCGTTTCTTCCTGAAGCAAGGTGTCCGGACGATACCCCACCACGACTCTCATTCTGGGGATCGGGCCCTTTTTCTCAGGTAGCTCGGCCTTCACTTTGACCCGAATTTCGAATGGGCCTTCGTCCGGGTAGTCATCCTTAATCCGACCGATAAAGCGAACCTTTGGTCCCAGACGATTTCCGGCGATCTCCCCTCTTTCCATCCGGACTTTGCTGGACTCCGTGAAGGAGTGACGAAACATCTTGGGTTGAGGGTCGGTGACAATCGCTTTATCGAGAGCGTCCCGGGCAGCGTTGATGTAGTGCTCCAGTTGCTCGGCGGTCATCTGAAGTGAGCTGCCATTATTGCGCAGCCCGTCTGGCGACATCGGGTCCTGGGGAATGTCCTGAATGTAGTTGATGTCGAGTCCCAGCAAGTCCCGCATCGTGTTCTGATACTGATCACGTGTGAGTCTGCGAAGGACGACTTGCCCGTCTTTGCTTTGGTGGACTTTGTGGGCGTGTTCGATGGTGGCATTGAGCCAGTCCAGAACAACTTTGCGTTCTTCGGTGGTGAGGTCTTCTTCGTCATCGGGTGGCATTTCTCCGAGGTTGATCACTCCCCGAACATCATGCCATGTCTCGGCGGATCTCACGTCTTTGATCAGATCAGCGGAAAGGGTATCAAGGCGAAGCTTGCCTTTCTGCTTCTGCTCACCATGACAGCCGAAGCATTTCGCCTGTAGAATTGGTCGCACTTTTTCTTCGTAGCCTTCGGGAGCCGTCGGTGACTCCGGCTTTGCAGACAGAGAGGCACAAAACACGAAGTACAGTGATGAAAATTTTAAGCTGATCAGTTTTCTTAACATCTGGTTCTCTCGCGTCTCTCAGGTTTGATCTTGAAACTTCACAAAGACACCGTTTGCCATCTTCACAATCTTTAAACGGTTCTTTATATACTATATGAAATGGCCCTTTGTATCATAAGCCGCGAGATTACAGAATGTGGCTAGCGGTATAAGGAGGCTCCGAAAGGCGAAGCATTCCACCGATTCGAGTCACTCATTCCGCACCATTTTTCAAAACCGATATAGCCGGTTACAAAAACGGTCAGCGCCTTATTCTGAAGAAGAGCCTCTTGGCCCCAGCGATTGGATTGTCGAAAGTGAATGAGGTGATTTGCCCACCCGAAGTGATGTTGCCCTGGACCCGGGCCGCGAATTGACCGTCGATTTTGGGATCGTAGACAATGGCATAGGTTTCGTTCGGAGAAGAAGTCCAGGTGAGGGTGAAGCGGTCGTTCTCCTGGTCATGAATCATCTCCAGGATTTGCAATGCCCTGCTTGCTCCGCCACCTATTTCGACCACTCCGTGGACCTCGTCGTAAAAGAAGCTAACGCCGGGGAACCCAAGGAGGTCGTTCCAGGTGCCATCATCCCAGTCCCGGCGAACATGGGCGTAGTGCTCGTATTCGTTGCCATTGTTGGGCGGCCCGCCACCAGGCGACCAATTTTCGTAGCCAGGAGTCTCCCCATTGGCCCACACCCAGTTACCTTCGTTGTCGGCATCATTATAGCCGAGCCAGAGACTACGATTCTCACCCTCGAAACTTCCGAAAGCACCCATCAGCCATTCGTTTTCATCGTGATCATTAACGGTTACCAGATCTCCACCCAATTGCAGCGCCGCGGTCCGGGCTTCGCTCCATGAGGAGGGTTCGAGCATATGGTAGGTCCGCCCGTTGGCCGGGTTGACCGCCGTTGCTAGAATTTCCGGAGAACTCAGCTCCTCGATGGTGAAAACCCCGTTGGTGCGGTTTTGAGAAACGGTGTTTCCGATCCGGATGAGATACTCGTTGTCTTTCTCGGCACCGAAAGAGGGGTAGGCCCAGAGGCCTCCGCCTACCTCGGCTCCCATCCGGCCCGCGATTGCCCGACCGGGACCGGTGAGGCAACCGTAACGATAAATGGCCACGGCGGTGGCTCCATTTGTTTGAGGAATGTGATTGGTGTTGACCCGGTACACGGCGGTCTTGGGAGCAATCCAGCGAAACCAAACGTCGTTCTCGATCTGTCTCAGACCGGGCCTATGCAAGACTCCCTCCTCGTAACCGTCGGTAGTGGCTCCACTAGTGCGGAAGGAATGGAAATTATTTGAACCTATTCCGGAAATTAGTTGGGCATTGGCACAATTGTCAGATCCCTGGGCTATTGCAGAGTGCGAGGAGACAAAGCACAGGGATACAAGGGCGACCGGCAGGATGGGCTTTGCAGAGTTCATGAGAGTTTGTCATTTTTCAATCTGAGGGCGAAAACGAAGAATGGGTTGACTGGAAGACTCGGTGCAAATCCCTGAGAGTCAACTCTGCACCACAGGTTACAAGACGAAGGCAACTGCCCTCGAAGACCCGGGCTGACGTCTATAATCCAATTGTCCAGCCCGCGTCCGGTTGGGGGACCCCAAAGGCCCTGTCGGCTCTGCGGTACGTTCCAGGAAGTTCAAGGAGAGCGATCGAAAGAACGGGAACAGCGATGTTGTTAGCATGGCAAAGCTGCCCAAGAACGACCAGCAGAAGATCTTGATCGCGCTCACCCATTAGCTTTGCCCGGCTTGCTGTTGCCGAAGAGCGATTTCAGTTCAGTTACTTTGGTCAGGACGACCCGGCCATTTCGCTCGCTGGTGTTGCCACTCAGGGTGATCGGCGTTCCCACGTGATAGGCCAGGTTGAATCCGTGGAAATCCTTGAAGCTCACTTCGATTCGTACCGACTCTTTTCCTTTCACGTCGATGTAGAAAACCTTGGCTTCGTCGAGATTGTCCGACATGCGCAAGCGGCCCTGCACGGTCAGTTTTCCCAGACCAAATTTCACCCAACTCTCGAAGGGACGTTCCTGGAACTCATCGAATTCCCCGCCATCGAGGCCGGGCAAGGGGGTTGTCGAATTCGCAAAGGAATTGGAATCGATTCCGAACTTATTGAGCAGCGTCAGATGAAGTCGTCCCAGCTCCTGGTTTTTGGAATACCTGAGATAGCGTCCGGTTTTGAGCAATCCCCCGCCCTGTCCGGCAAGCACGATGGGAATCCGCTGCGCGGTGTGGTTGTCGCTGTGGCCCATTCCCGAGCCGAAAAGAACAATGCTGTGATCAAGCAAGGACCCGTTGTGATCTTTGTAGGCCTTAAGCTTGTTAAGGAGATAGTCGAACTTCTCCATGTGCCACAGGCTGATCTTGAGAAGGGAATCGATGTTTTCCCGGCTGAAGTTCCGGAAGAAATGAGAGAGGTAATGATGCTGCTTTTTGATTCCGAGGAAATCAAAGATCATGCGGCTATTACTATTGCCAAGCATATAGCTGATACAACGGGTCGAATCGGTCCACAAGGCCATCGCCATGACATCAAGCATCGCTTCCACTTGTTCGTTGAGATTCCCCGAACCTTCGGGGCGTTTCAGGCTGGAAAAATCAACTCCATTCGGACCGCTCACCGGAGTCATTTTTTCGAGCCGTTGTTCGGTTTCACGAACAGTCGTGAAATATTCCTCGAGAGTCTCCTGATCCTCGCGTCCCGCTTTCCGTTGCAGGGCTATGGCATCATCCCGGACCCGATCGAGAAGACTGGCAACCTCCTCCCGTCGATTCGGGTCGCGCATGGGATTTCGAAAGAGACGGTCGAAGACCAATTGCGGATCACTTTCGCGCGGGATCCGATCGCCTTTCTCGTTATAAGAAATGTAACTGCAATCGATTTGATTCGTGAAAAGCCCTTCGGTGGTCAGCTCGAGCGAGCGATGCGCGGTGTCGCCTTTGATCTTGTCGGCGATCATCTGATCAACGGAAGCAGATTTTTTATTAGCGTGGTGACCGGCAAGGAAACGTCGGGTCGAATTACTGTGCGAAGAAAAACCGAAGTCGCCCATATTATCGAGAATGAGCAAATCATCCTTATGCTTGGCGAAAGGAGCCATCAGCGGCGACATACGAAAATCATTCTCCTTCCCGCCCTCAATATTCCATGACGGAGGGTGAACCCCGTTCGGCTTGAACAAGGTCACAAACCGCAAGGGGGGAGTGGAATCACCTGCGAGGTCAGCCGTCGCGGCCTTCGCGCTGTTCTCCATGAGATTAAGAAAAGGAAGCGGGACTAGGGCGCCAGCGGCACCGCGGAGAAAGGTCCGGCGTTCGATGTTCCAGTTTTTACTCATGGCTGATGTTGACACTCTCGATGATGGTTTCACGAAAGGGAAGGCTGTTTGCGATTTGTTGAAACAGGCTTTCCCAGGTCCCGTCGTTCTCGCACAAATTTTTGGTGAGAGCATGGACAACCGCCTGATCGCTTCGGACCAGCTTTCGACACAAAGCATAGGCAAGAGTTTGCTCTACGATGTTGCGCACGATCGATTCGCGTTTTTTGGTAAGCAGGATTTGCTTTAGTTCCGAAAAAGTTTCAAACGCTTCCCCACTGGGAAGCTTTCCCGAGGTATCGATTTTCCGAGGCGCTTGCTTTGCATTCTTCTTCCGGTCGCTGGCGAGAAGGAATTGTCCGTTTTGATCATAGCCCTCCAAGGCAAACCCAAGGGGATCGATCTTCTCATGACAGCGGGCACAGCTGGTGTCACTTCGATGGGCTTCAAACCGTTCACGGAAAGTCAGGTTCTTACCCCGCGGGCTGGCCTTGATCGGCGGAGTGTCCGCCGGGGGCTCTCCGATCTCCACACCCAAAACACGCCGTAACATCCACGTTCCACGCTGGATGGGGCCTTGATTCATGGTCAGAATACCGGGCATGGTCAGCAGTCCGCCCCGACCTTCGGCATGCCGCAATTCGAGTCTCTGATGGGGCGTTCGCTGGCGTTCAATTCCTTTGGCGTGCGAATAGCGTTTCATCCGCTGGCGGTCCTGACCATAGAAGCCGGAGGTGCCTTGATTCACAAAGGTCACCTTGGAATCGATCAACTCCATCACCGGTCGCTTTTCGGTGAAAAGGTAGTTGAGGAAATCAGTCGCCTGAGTTTTCAGAGCATGATGGCGGATGGGATCTTTGCCGACCAATTCGTCCAGACTGTTGATCCCAAGCCACTGCGTGCCGAAGCTCTCGGCCAAGCTCCGGGCCTTCGGAGAAGCAAGCATTCGGGTGACTTGTGCGTTGAGCACCTTCTCGTTGCCGAGCGATCCGCCGATTGCAAGCCGGGTCAGCTCGTCATCCGGGCGGTCCTCCCACAGAAAATACGAAAGGCGTTCCGCCAGTTCGAAGTGATCGACCGCCTGCTGCCTGCCAGGCTCTCCTTTCATGAGAAGGCCCCGGTAAAGAAACCGGGGAGACATCAAAATGGCCTTGAGCTCGAACTTGGTTGCGGCGAGGAGTTCGACTCCCTCCTTCCCGGTGATTCCCAAAAGGATCTTCGAAAGTTGTTCTTCCGAAGCAGGACGACGCAAGGCCCGTGGAACGAAGTTGCGAATTAAATTCCCGGCCTGCTGCTGCGACAGGTCATCCGGCTGCCAATCATCAGACAAAGATTCACCCATCAGCTCGCTGAGCTGCTTCCTGCTGCTTTTTGCAAAGAGCTTCTCAAGTGCCGCATTACCCAGATGAAGGTACTGATCCCAGATGTTTGGAGATAGGCGCGCGCGATGCGTATCATTGATAAACCCGCTCTCACCGGGCGGATCGGTGGGAAGTAGTTTGAGCACCAGCGATGAGTCGCTCACTACGGTTTGCTCGGCCTTGGCCACCGCGACTTCGAGATCAAATCCAAAGAGCGAGCGCAGGGTATTGCGATATTCGGGTCCCGAAAGGCGACGCGGTTTGAAGACAGACGCCTCCGCCTCGATACTCGCCAGTGAACGTTCCTGGTGCCAGGTGATGATTGTTTTCTGGTCA
>Ga0213866_10002767_pt1 | contig 12171 bp, 18 predicted proteins | sample PICome_11_FD_160079 | JGI IMG/M metagenome (GOLD analysis project Ga0213866, IMG submission 160079) | Coastal seawater microbial communities near Pivers Island, North Carolina, United States - PICO284 | ecosystem: Environmental > Aquatic > Marine > Coastal | place: USA: North Carolina... | reverse complement strand
TAAGCCCTGCACTCGCATACCTTGGTATGTTTGTAGCATTTCAAATTGTGTGTCTGTCATACTATTTTCCGTGAATATGCGTATATTATACGAGCTTTGGTAAATGTTGTCAAGAATTAGTTGGTTGGAACCCTGTGAAAACATAACTCACCACCGTACATCAACTCAACAATCTCGTCAGCATCAGCATCTGGGTCGACATCTTCGCCTAGTTCGGCTCTCCACTCGTTTAGCTGCTCTTCCCAAGCAACTTCACTGTAATACTCAAACTCTTGGTCTGCCAAATTAAATGTAACTACCATATTTGCTGTTCTCCTTAAATATGCGATAATTATACAAGCATTCGGATATGGTGTCAATGATTTTCTGGAGTTTTCGTGAAAATAACGCACACGAATTCCGGGGGGCGCTGCGCGGGGTAAAAAATCAAGATTTATTTTCTACAATTGTCTAAAATTTTCTACATTTTACTACCCCGTTGCGGGGTTGTCTACAATTTTCTACAATTTGCGCCTAACGCCTAAATAACACTTGACAACCCCGCAAAAGTCTGATAAAATACCAGGGTTGGGCACGGGGTCTGGCAAGACTTCCGCGTTCGCAAATAATTTTACACAACCCCGCAAAAAAGACTTGACACTCATTGCTTTTGCACTTAAAATGGCGCACGGCACTTAATCTAACGGTTTGGTTAAGGCGCGCCGGCGCTTGTGTTACGGGGTCGTTGTTTTACTACTGCTTTCGGCGCAAAAGACTTACTAAATTGTGTTTAATTACACCCAACCCCGCAAAAAAGACTTGACATTACTCGCTTTTGCACTCATACTGGCGCAGGTAACACCAATTTTCGCTTCGTTACTTTACTACTGGCGCCCCCGCGCCAAAAAATTCAAGGGGCGCACCGGCGAGCGCGTCGCTGCCGGTGGCTGTTTCACGTGGAACATCATTCGAGCAGGTCGCATAGTCGAGTGATGAGAGCCAGCCGCCCCTTTGCTTTGCTGTTATAGTCTATCGAGTGCCAGTCTTTCGTGGTAGTTAAAACGCGCTCTTTCAATATCGTCATTTCGTCATAGTAAGATAGGGCGCGTTTATCATTAGGGGAAAGTTTCCAGTTAGTGAGCGGCGAAGTTTCGCGCTTGCTGATTCGTCGCGCTTGCTCATCTTCTGAAATTGATAGCCAAAATTTGACAAAGCGAACGCCCCACCATTTTTCTTGCTGCGCTTCCCACTCATTAACGCAAGCCATGAAGTCTTGGTATTGGCTGTCAGTACACCAACCGTTAAGTGGCTGCACCATTGCGCGAGAGTACCAGCTTCGGTCATAAAAGCAGATTCCACTAGTGGGCATTTTGTTTTCCCAAAATCGGAACCATTCCCGCATGGTTTCTTCGCTAGGCTTGCTCGATAGGACAACCGAGTAATCCGGTGTGGGTAAATAGTGCGTTAGCTCTCGAATGGTTGAGGATTTTCCGGCAGTGTCGCGGCCTTCTAAGACCACGGCAACCGGCTGGAAATCCTCGCGCATAACGATATTGTTAAGACGCGCTTGTTGGGTTTCTAGTGCATTCATTTTCTATGCTCCAAGTATCAGATAGATTACGCCACCGAGTAGCAGAATATCGGCTGTTACAGAGTAAGCCATATATAGGGCGACCATACACCGCCAAACCTTATTTTTGCTTTTTTCTTTTTTCGCCATTTTTTCCTCCAAATGAGCCTAGATTATACCAGAGCGGGGTGGCCTATGCCACCCGTGAACCGTGAATGTCGGGGTCGTTTACCCGCGCTTTTTTGTTAACGATGCGCCAAGGTGAGCCGTTAACCTTGCCATAAGGCACCGCTTTTTTCTGACGGAAACAATCCGCCATAATTTCGGTTTCGATTAGCGCGTCGGAAAGCGCGGTGTGGTCTTCGATAAAGCCGAAATCACCAGAGCAGAATCTATAGGCAAATTCCGCGCCGGTTTTGATGTTACCCGCAGCCGACACCCAACCTTGCTCTCTGGCAATTTTGGCATACGTTTTTTGTGAGAGTTTAGTCTCGCAGGCAAATTGCCAAAGGTCGAGCTGTTCCATCTTGCCGCAAATCGGCTGGCCGTCACCCAACAGTTTGTGTGTGCCGCGCATAACGCGACGGTCAAAGCCGAGATTGTAAGCAGCCATTACGTTAACGCCATGCAATGCAATGTCGTAGCGGATTTGCGCGACAATATCATTCCAAGGCACCAGAGAAATCTCGCCACGGTCTAACATTGGAGCATAGTGCGAAAAAAGTTTTTTCGCATAGAATGCGCCCATCATTTTTTCCGCGTCGGTGAAAATCTCCAATACCAGCGCGTTATATTGCGTGACAATCTCGCCGCGCTTGTTCGCAATGGTATAACCTACGTCATAAACGTGGCCTTTCAGGTCGCACGTTTCGGTGTCGAGCACCATAATTGTTTTAGCTTGGATAGTCATTTTATGCTGTTTCCTTAAATAGTTGGTTCCATTGTACAGGGTCAACCACCGGAAAACCAGCGGTTTCTAAAGTTTTTTGCACGTCGCTGTTATCGTCAAATAGCACCGAAGTTTTGCAGAATCGCGCCCAAGGGCAGCGAATCCTTTGCGCGTATTCTCGGAGCATTGACAGTTTCAATTCGCCGCAGCCGCGCTCGTCCCAAGGTTTACGCGAGAGGCAAAAATCATATTCTAGCCCGTGACCGTGGAGCATTGCGACATCCGCCGCGCTCATCACGCGAGAGGTGCAAACGCTGACCATATCGCCTTGGGCCTTTGCTCGCCGCCATGTTTCCGCGAGCGGGAGCGCCGCGTCTAACATAATTTGTTCGGGAGTGCTGTTAGCACGCCAGAAGGCAAGGTCGATAGAACCGTCAGCGTTGATTCGCTGACGGTGGCTTGAATCGATGACGGTGTCATCTAGGTCAAAAAAGTAGCGCATAAGTAAATCCAATCATTGAAACCAAGTTTAAGGTTACCAAATTTTTCATGTCATTGTCAACGGCTTGGATAGTTAAAAGTGAAAGCCCAGCAATAGCAAGAATTTTTCCGGCATCCGTGTCGATGATGAAGGGAGCGCCGCACATAGCGAACGCCCCCAACCATCCGGCTAAGTCGACCAGCTTCACGCGAGTGAAGCTAGAAGGTTTGACAAAGCGCGAGCGGTGGCCTTTTCCAATCCGTCAAGGTCATCCGCATTGGTGGCCTTCTGAATCGCCGCGACCAAATCCGCTTTGCTCGCGCCCGTGGGACGCTTCGCAGCCGGAGCCGCTTTGACGTATTCCACGCCTAACGATTTAGCTTTGCTGATAACCGAGCGGTGGCTTAGGCCAAAATCAGCAGCCAAATCCTTGGCAACAGAAAGGTTAAGAGGGGCCGCAGCCTCGATTTTAGCGACCATTTCGGGAGTGTAGTTAGACATATTTTTGTCGTCCTTAGTAGTGAGTGAAGTGTGTATTCTCGCTGATTTTGTGCCAAAAGTAAAGTGAAACATTTTCATGGCAACATGAATGAAATTCATTTTGCGAAGTCTTTCATGATGATGAAAAGCAGCGTAACGATAAACCAAACAATGGCAAGCAAACCCCAGCCTAACGTAATGGTTAAGGCGTTGTCGCCTTCAAAGATGAATAGCGCGCCAGTGCCCGCCGTAATAAAAAGAAACGCCGCCGCCAGCGCAGCAGATAAAAATTGTGCTATTAGTGTAAGCATGGGTCACCCCTGTTAGTCAATGTCCAGACATAATAGGGCATCGGTCGCCGCTTGTCAATTGATTTTTTCTATCGAACGGGGGCGGTTAATAGACCTTGTCTATCGCCGCGCCCGCGCGCACCTCCATACGTACAACTTTGTGAAAATCCGAAAACCGAAAACGGTGTAATAAAAATTTTGTAACAATTTCATAATTTTGTAACAATTTTGTAGTATAATATACGCTCCTAATTTAAGGAAAAAGCAAATGGAGATATACCATGAAAGCAGCATTGTTCGCAGTACTACTAGTTCTACCAACTATAGTTCTAGCTCAAGAAAAAGAAGAATTTAAGCTCACATTAAACAGTGAAGGGTTGTGGTGTGGGAAACACTACATGAATAAATGGTCTAGTATCAAAAAATACCAGTGCAAAACTCGAAAAGAGTGGGAGAAGAAGGGAGTCACTTTCCCAGCTAGTAGAAAGGTAATACTAGGTCCCCCTATTTTATCCGATACTCAATAAATAAATAATTACACATAACCAAAAATAATTCTTGACAATTTTGATAATATAAAATATACTTTGAAAAGTGGAGAAAAAATGGAGGGAATGTCACCTCAAGGCTTCCCGTTTTTGATTCACCAAAGGAGAAATATTATGAAAAATGTAATAGTATTCGCATCTCTTGCAATGCTCACCACTCCAGTCGCAGCTCTTGAAGTCTCCGGCTCAGCAGGAATGACGTCAAACTATGTATGGCGCTCAGCCACACAAAGCATGGGAGAGCCTGTCGCTCAGGGGAATATCTCTGTAGAGCATAACGGTTTCTATGCTGATGTATGGGCAAGTCAGGTCAAGTTTGACGGCGTAGAAGACATCGAAGTAGATTATACTGCAGGTTTTCACAATCAAATCTCAGAGCACGTAAGCTATGACATCGGGTACATCAAGTATTCTTACTTAGATGACGATGTAAAATTCGCAGACGATGCTGGTGAAATGTACGGGTCGGTCACACTTGGACCTTTATCCGGTACAGTTTACCGAGACTTGGACGCCGAAACGTCTTTCTATCAAGGTTCACTGAGTGTGGGAGAATATCTTTCACTTCCAGTGGGTTTGGACGGCTTTGTAGGTCGTGGAGAAGATGAAGAATTCTCCTATGGTGTATCTGTTTCAAAAGAAGTAGGTAACTTTAGTATTTCTTACACTTACACCACCAAGGAAACAGAAGTTGAAGACTCCGCACACGCTGTAGGGTTGTTCTACCACTTCTAAAACCTAAAAAAGGGCTCTTCGGGGCCCTTTTTATTCTTACCTCAGCAAAAATACTTCTTGACTTTCTATCTTCGTTTCAGTATAATTTGAAAATGTCGAAAGAAGTAACTACAATCTCTCCAGAAGGACTTGAAATAGCGAATTGTTATCTACAGTTCGGGAATATTCGTGCCGTAACCGAATCCATGGGAGTTCGAGAGGACAAAGTAGTCGAGCTATTGAATAAGCGTGAAGTAAAACGTTATATTGACAGTGTTTACTTAGATATGGGCTACCGAAACAAAAACAACATTGGTGCTCTATTAGACGAAATGATTGAGAGTAAGCTGGAAGAAGCCAAAGAAAGTGGCATGTACTCCAGTAAAGACTTAGCAGACTTATTACAAATGGCTCACAAGATGAGAATGGACGAGATAAAAGCAATGGCTGATCTCGAAAAAGCTCAGAGCACTAATGTAAAGAATATGACTGCTGTACAAATAAATGAAGGTGTTCCTTTCGGCCAGGGCAATTACGGAAAGCTCATGGAAAAGCTATTGACCAATGTCGACTGATGAAGAAGTGGAAATTTTAAGACTACAAAACGAACTACTTACGCATGAAGTGCAATGCGAAGAGCGTTGGAAAACGACTTTTAATCGGCTCGAAGATATAGAGTCGGCAATACTTCGTATGGAGCAAAGACAGATACAGATGGGTGGTGGAGTTATCGTCTTTCTCGCAGGACTTGTAGTAACTTTAATTGTTCATACGCTTTAATGGAAATATTTGACTTCATTTCTCAAGTTGGCGCTCCAATAGCGGGTGCTCTTGTTATGGGTTTTTTCATTTTTCTAGTACTGAAACAGATTCTTGACAGTGTTGTAGAGCAGATTGAGACTTTAACAACTTTCTGTAAAATGTTAGAAGATAGAGCGCGTGTAGGTTGCAACGAGTTAGTAAAGATTGATCTTCTTGTATCCTCCGCACTTCGCCTAACCCCGCCCATTGATAGAATCGCAAGAGCTGAAAACTATCGCACAAACCAGAAAGGCGAAGCCTTGGATGTAAAACTTGATGTGAGACGAGACTAATGCAAGACTTAGCAGTTATAGTTACAGAGTTTGGTTTTGCAATCACTCTTGCAGTTGGAATGGGGTACTTTATCTATTATGTGTGGAAATTCATAATAGATAAGATACAACCAAAGCTTGATGAAATGCATCTGGCCCTTATTAAGTGTATAGACGCAAATCGTATGTTAGATAATGATATGATTCGTCTACAGCAAAAAGTGGATGTAGTGTTAAAATATGGACAAATTTATAACAACGAGCATTCTGCTTCTTCTGACGACTCCGGTTCTGGCAGACCAGATGACGTTCAAGTTCAAAAGTCCGAGCTTTAATGGAATTAACACATCTTCTCACTACTTGACTATTGAAAACCAGGAGATGAATCGCAAGAAAGAGATTCTTGCAAAGATAGAGTCAGAACTCGAAGAGATAGAACGCGAAGAGCAGAACAGTACACAGAATAAGTTTCTTCGCAACTTTGAGAGCCGTATTTACTCAAGGCTTTCAAAAGAGCTTACTGAAAGTATGTTCTCTGCTGGAGAGATCGACCCTGAGTTAGATGGGCGATTTTACTTTTCCAGTGAGGATTATTATATTCGCTACTATATGAATAGCACTGGCACGCTTACTATGGAAACTTATCCAGGTAAGTATGGTGAGGAAGGGTCTTATGCAGACTGTGAAACAGACGATTTGTGCACTCAAATTGAAGTTCCTGTTGATCAGTTTAGTATTTATGGCGGCTAGTTGTACAAACATTCCCATTAAGATAGATCCTACAGAACCTCCACAAAAAGAACAGTTAAAAATAGATGAGTTAGCAGAGCTTACTCCTCCGGAAAGAAAACCAGTAATTGCCATTTATTCCGGAGCTTTTACAGACTTGACTGGGCAAAGAAAGAGTAACTCAGAGTTTGCTCTTTTCTCCTCCGCAGTAACAGCAGGGCCAGAAGCATACTTAATTCGTGCTCTGAAACACGCTGCAAATGGAGAGTTCTTTACTGTAGTAGAACGAGTTGGAATTGATTTTATATCAAAAGAACGTCAAATAATTCGTTCAACTCGTGAAAGCTTTGCTCAGAAACAGAAATTAGGCCCATTGCTTTTTGCAGGGCTACTAATGCAGGGCGGAATCATAGATTATGAGACCAATCTTAAAACAGGAGGTATGGGAGCAAGAAGTCTTGGTATAGGGGCTTCAAGACAGTACAGAGAAGATGTAGTAACTGTCTCATTGCGAACCGTATCCGTAAATACAGGAGAAATTCTACTAGAGGTCTTAGTGACCAAAAAAATACTCTCAATAGCTGTATCCACAGACTACTTTAAGTTTATTGAACTTGGAACAGAACTGGTGGAAGTAGAAGTAGGTAGTGCTACAAATGAAAGCATGGCAATAGCCTTGCAGAAAGCGATAGAGACTGCCGTACTTGAAACAATCTATGAGGGTAAGGCTAAAGGGTATTGGGCCTTTTAAGTCGGGAGTACAGCGATGAAACGCTTTATTGTTTTCGGGGCTTTAGTATTAACTGCCAGCAGTTCTTGGGGTGCCGATAACCAGATTTACATACAACAAACTACTACAAGCACAAACAGCCAGATAGACTTAGAGCAGCTTGGTTCTGGCAACATAATTGCAAAGAATGCTGCAGCAACTACTGCTATGAAGCTAAATGGCAGTAATCTTACTTTTGACTTGAATCAAATTGGTGATACTAACAAATTCTTGTCTGACATCAATGCTAGTAGTTCTACTTTTAATATCAACTGGACTGGAGACAGCAATACTTTTACAGGATTGTTCAACTCTGCAGGAACGTATGATATAGATAACATGACCTTTACTAATACTATACTTGGAGGCAACAATGCCATTACAGCAAGTATAGGAGAAGGGGCTGATGCAAATGATGCCAGCATTGACTGGTATCTTAATGGCTCTGATAATGCTATTACAGCTAATATAGCTGGGGGCGCAGCAGCAACTAATGCAACTATTGACTGGGATATTAATGGTTCGGATAATACCATAGGTTTGAATGTCGCTACTACTGCAACGCACAGTACAGAAGGAAGTATCACAGCAGCTGACTCTAGCTATCTGAACTTAGACTGGGACATTACAGGAAGCGATAATACTGCAACAGTAATTGCTCAATCCAAGTATGTTACACAGGATTGGGATATTACAGGAAGCAATAATACAATTGATTACATAGGAACTGGAAACTCTGGTGCTAGCAGCGGAAATGGACACAATTCCACTATTAGCTTAACTGGTAATTATTGGGAGGCTGAAATACAGCAACGTTCTGCCAGCAATAACGATGTAATCAACTTTAGTGCTACAGGAAGTGGAACAAGTGGAAGCCCTGCTACGTTGTGTATTATTCAAAACGATTCTGGTACTAGCACTTCCTGCTAGTGCCAATATCGGAAATGTTACCGAAGTCTATGGAAACGCTGCAATTTATCGAGAAAAGATAGAGAACACAGCAATAGTAGACTTCGGCATTGAAAGCTATGATAGCGTTCAAACAGCTTCTGGTAGAATCGAACTTGCCTTTCTCGATGACTCTAAACTAAAGCTCACCGAGCATTCCGCTATTGTTATAGACGAATTTGTCTATGACCCCAACCCCTCTAAATCCAAACTTGCCCTCAACTTTACTTCCGGCACCGCAAGATTTATCTCAGGCGCTCTCGGAAAGATAGATAAAGAAAACATAAAAATTAAGACTCCGACAGCAGAGATTGCTATTCGCGGAACAGATTTTACGTCTACAGTAGATGAACTTGGTCGCACACTAATTATCTTACTTCCTGATGAGTTTGGAAACGCCTCTGGAGAAATTGTTGTCTCTTCTCTTATGGGGCAAGTAACTTTGAATCAGCCCTATCAAGCTACTTCAGTTTCTCTCTACGAAAAGGCTCCCTCCTCTCCTAAAATACTTGATCTTACTCTCGATGTGATTGACAATATGTTAATCGTTACTCCTCCAAAAGAGATTGAGGAGGAAGAAAATATAGAGAGCTCTGCAAGTATTTTAGACTTTAATGATCTAGATCTAGACTTATTACAAGATGAACTTGATGCATCAAAAGAAGATTTAGAGTTCACAGAGCTAGATGTAGATTTTCTAGATGTAGATTTTCTAAAAGACTTATTAGATGTTTTTGAAGATATAGACGAGGAAAAAGACGAGGAAGATCTCCAAGAACAAAATGTGTTTTCAATAGTGGGAACTTCGATGGGATTTGATCCTACTACTCAAATAAATACTTTTATGCAAGGTCAACAGGTAGTATTGTACCGCCAAGTTGAAAATAGTTTGAGACTCGACTTAATGCAAGAAACTGGTTACACAATTAAAGGAGATGACTCCGGGCAAATATTCAATGTTCTCATCAATTCGGGTGGGGACGTATATATTTCAATAGTGCAGCAATAATATGAAGTCAATAATTTTTATCTCGTTCACCATACTCTCACTCGTAGCTTTACGAATTTTTAATCCATATCCTGTTGAAGCAGTAAAATTACAAGTCTTCGATGCTATGATTTCATCTCTGCCAAAAGTAGAAGAAGAAAACATTTTACTCATAGATATAGATGATGATAGTCTACAAGAACTTGGTCAGTGGCCTTGGCCTCGAGAACAGTTTTGTGAGTTTTTCGGGCCTGGAGTAACAGGATTATCTGTTCTCTTTCCAGAAGCAGACCGATACGAAACAGATGAAAAATTAGCAGAATGTATGAATGATTCTCTCGTAGTAGTCTCTGCAGCGGGGTCAAACTCTTCTTATGCAGGAAAGCCTCCTCATGTTGGTACTGCAAGTATTGGAGAAGATCCCAAGCCGTTTCTTTTCGCATATGACGGAGTTCTAAACAATGTAGACTCTATAGAAAAAGAGGCTAGTGGAAATGGTATAACATCTACTGCACCAGAAATAGATGGACTAGTTCGCAGAGTTCCTCTTATATTTAATATAGCAGATACTTTGTATCCTTCATTTGCTCTTGATGTGTTAAGGAACTTAGCACAAGCCCCTTCATACTCTATTAAAACTGCCCCTACAGGCGTGGAAGCTGTTAGGACTTCTGGATTTCCTGTTATAAACACTGACAGTAATGCAAGAGTTTGGATAAATTGGAATCGAGACTTTCCTCGCATCTCAGCAAAGGACTATTTGGAACTCAAACCACAAGGTCTTGTACACCTAGTAGGCGTTACAGCAAAAGGAGCTTCTACTCTTGTAGCAACTCCTAACGGATTAAAAGCACCACACGAGATACAAGCAGCAGCCCTCTCAACTCTTATGTATGGCAGTACTATTGCAAGACCAGCATATGCAGATGGCGTAGAGCTAGCTATATTATTTATAGCTTTAATAGTTTTAGCTGTTTTATCCTCTAATCTATACTCTTCGATTCCAGCACTCGTAGTTCTTGTAAGTGGTTCTTTGTATGGCGCAAAATATATTTTTGACACCACCTTTCTTCTTTTTGACCCTTCATACTTAATTTTTTCAGCAAGTGTGGTTTGGTCTATTACTTCTTTTATGCAGTTTCTTACTCAATATAGACTGAAACAGCAAATCAAAAAACAATTTGAGCACTACCTCGATCCTGGTATGGTGGCAAAACTACAGAAGAATCCAGAACTACTTCGACTCGGAGGAGAGCGTAGAGAAATGACTTTTCTTTTCTCAGATATACGAGGATTTACTCCAATCTCAGAAGGATTCAGAGATAATCCCGAAGGGCTTGTAGAGCTTATAAATCGTTTCCTGACAAATCAAACAGATATAATACTTCGACACGGAGGAACTGTAGATAAATATATGGGAGATTGTATTATGGCATTTTGGAACGCGCCACTAGACGATCCCCAGCACGCACACCACGCAATCGAAGCTGCTCTTGAAATGAGAGCAGAGCTTGCAAAGCTAAACAAGGAGTTGGAAAGTGAGAACATTGAAATTTCTACTGGCATTGGTATTAACTCAGGCCCTTGCATTGTGGGTAATATGGGATCTACACAACGGTTTGATTATTCAGTAATTGGCGATGCAGTGAATCTTGCATCAAGACTAGAAGGCCAATGCAAAGATTTTGATACTGATTTAATTATATCTTCTCACACTATAGAAGGAGAAGAGTACGCATTCAATTTTGAAAGATTAGGGAAAGTACAAGTAAAAGGAAAGGAAGAATCCGTTACTATTTATACCATTGAAAAATAATACTTGACTTTTGATACCTTCTCTTATATAATGTCTAAACAATTTGGTGCTATGCACAAGTGATTTGGGAGAATACTATGCCAGCAGGTAAAGGAACTTATGGATCTCGTGTCGGGCGTCCGAAGAAGCGGAAGCCAATGAAGAAAAAGCCAGCAAAAAGAGGTGGCAAGAAAAAAGGCTTAACTGCTAAGCAGAAAAAGTTGCCAATGGCTCTTCAAAAAGCAATTTTGAAGAAGCGACGAGGCGGCTGACGCCATCGCTAAGAGACCGTGTGTCTTGGAGAGATAAATGGCTGTCAAACGACGAAGACGTAAGGTAGCAAAAAAGAAGCCAGTCCCTACAAATAAAAAACTTTATTCAAGAGTCAAGTCAGAAGCAAAAAGAAAATTTAGAGTCTTTCCTTCTGCATACGCAAGCGGCTGGCTTGTAAAAACTTATAAAGCCCGTGGGGGCAAATACAGAATGGGTAAGTAATGGCTTCATCAAAGAAAAGAAAAAATATTCTTTATCTGATTCCAGAAGGACAGACTAGAGATAATCATAATTACCACTATACTTTTGTAAAAACAAAAAGACTCATGTCAGAAGGAAAGAAGATGAGAGTACAAAAGTATAATCCGGTAACTCGGCAGAGGGAATGGTTTGTAGAGTGCAAACTGCCTTCTCACAGTAAGTAATATGGCGAAACCAAAAGGCGGACTTACAAAATGGTTTGGAGAAAACTGGGTAGATATTTCAAGACCTAAGAAAGGCGGCGGCTTTGAAAAGTGCGGTCGCAGTAAAGCAGGTAAGAAGAAGTATCCAAAATGCGTTCCGGCAGCAAAAGCTGCACGCATGACTCCTTCAGAAAGAAAATCAGCTATTCGTAGAAAACGAGCGGCGGGTAATCCAGGAGGA
>Ga0213866_10002766_pt1 | contig 12171 bp, 13 predicted proteins | sample PICome_11_FD_160079 | JGI IMG/M metagenome (GOLD analysis project Ga0213866, IMG submission 160079) | Coastal seawater microbial communities near Pivers Island, North Carolina, United States - PICO284 | ecosystem: Environmental > Aquatic > Marine > Coastal | place: USA: North Carolina... | reverse complement strand
TGGGTGGAGTGTGTGGGCTTGTGCTCCAGGCCCAAGACAACGGACGTCTCCACCTGTCCCTGAGACACCGGAAGCAGAGCGGTACCCAGGCGGACTTTGTCCTTAATTCGTCCCTGCACCTCAGCCATCGCTGATGCATCCAGGCAATCAGCGCGACTGATCAAGACCAGGTCAGCGGCCTGGAGTTGATCCTCAAACAAGTCGTCGATCGCTGTGAGGTGATCGAGGCTGGGATCCTCGGCGCGCTGCCGCTCCAGAGCATCAGCATCCGCCACTGGGCTGCCCGCCGCAAGGGCCTCACCATCCACCAGCGTCACCACACCATTCACGTGCACACGGCTGCGGATGGCAGGCCAATCCAAGGCCTGAAGCAGGGGCCGTGGCAGGGCAAGACCGCTGGTTTCAACGACAATCCCATCCAACTGATCGGCCCGTTCCAGCAACTTCTCCATCGTCGGGAGGAAGTCGTCTTGCACCGTGCAACACAGGCAGCCGTTGTTGAGCTCCACAAGTCGGCCATCCACGTCCTCCTCGGGGCAGAAACCACAGCTGCGAATCAGATCACCGTCAAGCCCAACACTGCCGAATTCGTTGACCATCACAGCGAGACGCTGGCCACCACGGGTGAGCAGATGACGCAGCACGGTGGTCTTGCCGGCCCCAAGAAATCCGGTGATCACGGTCACCGGCAGACGCTTTGGCATGACGATTAAGGGCGACAGCCCAGGCTCTCACGGGTTGAGACGCCACTGATCGGGTTGGATCCATCCGCCCGAGCGCAAAGGGCCCGCTGTTGCGGCAGATCGATCACGGCGTTGGTGAAATCAGCACCGTCGATCTGCGCGTCCGTGAAACGGCTTTGCATCATCATCGCGTTGGTGAAGTTGGCCCCCCGCAGATCCGCGCCCTCGAAGTGGCTGGCGAAACCAACCACATCAGAGAGATCGGCATCACGAAGATCTGCCCCCTGCAGTTGCGAGGTGTTGATCACAGCACCCCGTAAATCCGTACCGCTGAGATTCACTTCCCGCAGATCGGCCTTGAGGAACTCTTTTTCCTTGAGATCGAGACCATGCATATCGGCGCTGATCTCCTGAACTGCGAATTGACCACGCAACTCGGGAGCGGTGATGGCCTGCACCGATTCAGCCCATAGAACAGTGCTGAAAGCCAGAGCGATCACCGCCAGCAGCGAGGCCATACGTCGAAGGGCGCCCATGAGACCGGTAATTTGAGCAATCACGTTATGGCAACTGTCAGCGGAGCGAGTCGATATGGCCATGAGCTTGCGGGTGGTGGTTCCACCCCATCCCCTGATCGGTCATTGGCTGACGATGCTGCGGCACCGGGAAACCCCTGCTGCTCTCTACGCCACCGCCCTGCAGGAACTGGGCCGCTGGCTCACCTACGAGGCGCTGCGGGACTGGCTGCCCCATCGCCGGGACATGGTCCCCGGGATGGACGGAGACACCGAAGGCACCATTGTTGAAGCATCTGTGCCGCTGATCGCCATTCCTGTTCTGCCGGCTGGCCTGGAGCTTTGGCAGGGCGGACGATCGGTGCTGCCAGATTCTTCTCTCTGCCTGGGGACGTGCCCACAACAGATCGAAGCCAACGCAGGAGTGATTCTTTTCGTTGATCAGATCAGCGATGGCCAGGCCACCCTCCAGCTGCTGCAGGAGCTCCAGAGCAAAGGTGTTGATGGCCGGCGGCTGCGTCTGATCACGGCCCTCTGTGCCAGCCCAGGGTTGAAGCTCTTGGGTGAAGCCATTCCTGATCTAACGCTGCACACCGCCTGCATTGATGAAGGTCTGAGCGAGCAAGGCGAGATTCGTCCGGGGATCGGTGACCCTCTGCGACGGCTGAACCTCAGATCCTGAGGGCGTGTCTAACCTTCATACAGGTTGATTTCACCCATGGCCCAGCAGCACGACACGGGCTCAGGCACCCTGGCAACCCTGGTCACCGGAGCAGTACTCGGTGCTGCGGGCCTCGCCTGGTGGCTCCTCAATGAAGCCGACCGGCGCAGGCGCTACAGCGCGCAGAAATCGATGTTGCATGCACCTCGGATGCAGGACGGTTCCGAAGTGCTGGACAGCTCTCCAAACGGACAGCTCGAGGAACGGGTGGAAAAACTGAATGCTGAGATCGCCCGCGTGCGGGCGCAGCTCGAGGGTCTGGGAAGCGAAGGATGAGCGCTCGGTAGGTTGGCTTGATTGCCACTGGTCCGCTCCGTTCCATGCTTCGCTCCGACGCCGTCACCAAGGGGATTCAGCGGTCTCCCAACCGAGCCATGTTGCGGGCTGTGGGCTTTGGAGACAGTGATTTCGGCAAGCCCATCTTGGGCATTGCCAATGGCTACAGCACCATCACCCCCTGCAATGTGGGGCTGAATGACCTGTCCAAACGGGCTGAGGAAGCAGCCCGGCAGGCCGGCGGCATGCCTCAGATGTTCGGCACCATCACCGTGAGTGATGGCATTTCCATGGGCACCGAGGGGATGAAGTACTCCCTGGTGAGCCGGGAAGTGATTGCTGACGCCATCGAAACGGCCTGCAACGGTCAGAGCATGGATGGTGTGCTGGCGGTCGGGGGCTGCGACAAGAACATGCCTGGCGCCATGCTGGCGATGGCTCGGATGAACATTCCCTCGGTGTTCGTCTATGGCGGCACGATCAAGCCCGGCAAACTCGGCGGCTGTGATCTCACCGTGGTGAGCGCCTTTGAAGCCGTCGGCCAACTCACCAGCGGCAAGATCGACGAGGAGCAGCTCACCGCGGTTGAGAAAAATGCCTGCCCTGGGGCCGGCAGTTGTGGCGGCATGTTTACCGCCAACACCATGAGCGCTGCCATCGAAACGATGGGGCTCAGCCTCCCCTACAGCTCCACGATGGCTGCGGAGGACGAAGAAAAGGCCGACAGTGCCGCCCGCTCCGCCGAGGTGCTGGTGGATGCGGTAAAAGCCAACATTCGCCCCCTGGATCTGCTCACCAGGGAAGCCTTTGAAAACGCCATCAGCGTGATCATGGCGGTGGGTGGCTCCACCAATGCGGTGCTGCATCTTCTGGCCATTGCCCGTACGGCTGGCGTCGACCTCAACATCGACGATTTCGAACGGATCCGACAACGCGTTCCAGTGATCTGTGACCTCAAGCCCAGTGGTCGCTACGTGACCGTTGATCTGCACAATGCCGGCGGCATACCCCAGGTGATGAAACTGCTCCTCGACGCCGGATTGCTACATGGCGACTGCCGCACGGTGGAAGGCAAAAGCCTGAAGCAGCTGCTGGCAGACGTGCCGTCCGAGCCGCCCGCCGGGCAGGACGTGATCCGGCCGCTGAGCAATCCCCTTTACGCCAAAGGCCACCTGGCCATCCTCAAGGGCAACCTGGCCTGCGAAGGCAGCGTGGCCAAGATCAGCGGGGTGAAAACGCCTGTGCTCACTGGCCCGGCCCGGGGGTTCGAAAGCGAGGAAGACTGCCTGGCCGCCATCCTCGAGAAGCAGATCAAGGCCGGTGATGTGGTCGTGGTTCGCTACGAAGGCCCCGTCGGTGGCCCCGGCATGCGGGAAATGCTGGCTCCCACCTCAGCCATCGTGGGACAAGGCCTGGGCGACAAGGTTGCCCTGATCACCGATGGCCGCTTCAGCGGTGGCACCTACGGCCTGGTGGTGGGCCACGTGGCCCCTGAAGCTGCTGTTGGTGGAACGATCGGCCTGGTTCAGGAGGGCGACAGCATCACCGTCGACGCCGACCAACGGCTGCTCCAACTCAACGTGGATGAGGCGGAACTTGAGCGTCGGCGGGCGGGATGGAGCAAACCGGAACCGCGCTATCGCCATGGAATCCTCGGTAAATACGCGAGGTTGGTTTCCAGTTCGAGCCGGGGTGCAACAACCGACCACGCCGACTGATCCAGGCGAATCAAGCCGCCGGTTGCACCAGAGCCCGTAAACGCCGAGCCAACCCCTCCAGAGGAGCGGCATCCTGCGGAGCTGCACAACGCTCACCCGAAGCGCCATCCATCCACACCGGATGGCGCCCGTGCCAGAGCATGGGACGTTCGGGTTGGTCCCACCAGCTGAACATCAGATTGATTTCGTCGCCACTCCGATAGATCTCCAGTTCAAGATCCTGATCCAAACAACGCTGGCCCTCGCCATCGCGGCATTCAATCCGCACATGCAGGTCGTCGATTTGCTCGCGAGCCGAGGGATCAATCAGGACAACCGCATGGCTCCAGGGCTTGAGACAGACATCTGCCGCCTTGGCAATCAACACCAGAAGGTCCATGGGGTCAGGGCAAGGCGCGGATCGAACGAATCAGCATGCGGATGGATCCGGCACGAAAACCTGGATTGAGATCCCCCGCATCACCAAATTTGGAGTGCAGCACCTGAATGCGGGTGATGCCACTGGAATCGAAACGCAGCGGTAGGCCAACGGGCTTGGCCCGCACCGTGGGTCTGAGGTCGGCAAAAGGCACCACCACAGGAGTGACTCCATCGGGTTGGGTTGGAACATCCACCACCCACCGAAGCCCCCCAGGGATCAATTCAGTGAGTCCCATCGCCCCATCCCGGCAACCGATAGCGATCTTCAGCGTTCTGCCTTCTCCCTCCACATCCAGTTGCAGTGCGGAGAAAGGCGAGAGGTCGAGTGGGGGCTGCAGACGGGGAGAGCGGCAGCTCACGAATCCACCACCAGCTTCGACAAGATCCCCCTCGAGCACGAGTCCGTCGGGGGTCACGCGACAACCGGCACGGGATCGGCCACCCATGATCGTGTCGTTCAGACTGGCCCAGTCAGCAAAGTCGCTGCCCAGGAAAAGAATCTGCTCAGAGGCCGGCGGCTGCATCCTGATCGGCAAGGACCAGCACATCACTAGCAGGTTGAACCAACCGAGCGGGGGTGCGATCGGCGGATTCGGAGGGATCCACGAGTCGCCTGAGGGCCTCCTGCTTGCCGGCCCCACTCACCAGAAAGATCACCTGACGGGCTGCACTGAGCACAGGAGCCGTCAAGGTAATTCGATCCAACCCTTTGCCGCGTCCGATGGTCGCCCAGCGATCCAGCACCGCTGGAGCCTCAGTGCCGGGGAAAAGGGATGCGGTATGGCCGTCATCCCCCAGGCCCAGCAGCATCACATCGAACACTGGTGGTTCTCCTGAGCAAAGCTGAGAGATCTGGTCAGCGAAGGCCTGGGCACTCGCCTCAGGACTGTCCAGTTCCACGGTGGGCACCGGGTGAAAGGCAGCCGAGGCTCCCGGCCCGGTGGCGAGCAGGGTGCGCCGCAGCATGCCGGCATTGCTGGACTCATCTTCGGCAGCGACCCAGCGCTCGTCACCGAGCACCACATCAACACGATCCCAGGGCAGCCGCTCTTGACCCAACAGGGAATAGGCCCTGGCGGGTGTGCTTCCGCCAGAGAGTGCGATCTGGCAGCGGTCCCGTTGATCCAATGCCAGATCAATCTGAGCGGCAATCGTTTCAGAGGCCTGGCGGGCAAGGTCCTGGGGATCCTTCGCCCGCTCGATGCGGTAGTTGGTCATCGATCAACCGCTCAGCTGAGCCATTCGGTGTGGAACGTGCCCTCCTTGTCGACCCTTTGGTAGGTGTGGGAGCCAAAGCAGTCGCGCATCGCCTGAACCAGATTCTGGGGAAGGCGACCGGAGCGGTAGCTGTTGATGTAGTCGAGGGTGCTGCTGAAGCAGGGAACAGGGATTCCTGCCTCCGCGGCACCTGCTACAACCTGGGCCAGTCCAGGCAGACGGCGGTTGATCTGCTCGGCAAACCAGGGATCCACCATCAGGTTGGGCAGTTGGGGATCAGCGTCAAAGGCATCCTGAATCCGCTTGAGCAGGCGCGCGCGAATGATGCAGCCGCCTTTCCAGATCTGAGCGATGGACGGCATGTGGAGCTCATAGTCGAGATCCTGGGAGGCAATGCGCAGCAGTTCCATGCCCTGGGCATAACTGGCAATACAGCTCAGCACCGTGGCATCCATCAACGGAGACATGGCATCGTCAGGCGTCCCCAGATCAAAGTCTTTGATCGCAGGACCCTTGAGGATGGATTCAGCGGCCATCCGTTGGGGCCTCATGGAGCTCATCACACGCGCATTGAGCGATGCATAGATGGTGGGAACCGAGGCACCCATCTGCAGTGCCGTCACCACCGTCCAGAGACCCGTGCCCTTCTGGCCCGCCTGATCGGTGATTTTCTCCACCAGATCACTGCCATCGACGGGGTCCTTGGTGCGAAGACACACTTCCGTGATTTCCACCAAATAGGACGACAACTCCTCTGTGGCATTCCATTGGCCCAGAACATCGGCCATCTGCACGCCGGTCATTCCTTTGACCCGCTTCATCAGGTCGTAGCCCTCGGCCAGGATCTGCTCGATGCCGTACTCGATGCCGTTGTGGACCGTTTTAACCAGGTGACCTGAACCCCCCGGGCCGATGTATGTGACACAGGGGCCGTCCTCAACCTGGGCCGCCATCTTGTTCACAAGGCTTTCAATCGCCTCGTAGGACGTTTTGGTTCCTCCCGGCATCATGCTCGGTCCCTCGAGGGCGCCTTTGGCACCACCGGAGACCCCCATGCCGATGAAGCCGAAACTCTTGCTCTCGAGCTGCTTCACCCGGCGTTCAGTGTCGTGATAATCGGAGTTGCCCCCATCAATCAGCAGATCGCCTTCTTCGAGATACGGAGAAAGTTGATCAACGACGGCATCGACGGCAGGCCCAGCCTTCACCATCATCAAAATCCGTCGGGGGCGTTCCAGCTTTGCGACGAAATCTTCCAGGTCAGTGGCGCCCTGGATGTTCTTGTCCTTGCCACGACCATTGAGGAAGTCTTCGGTTTTGGCATAGGTGCGGTTGTAAACAACGCTGGAAAAACCGTTGCGCTCCGCATTGAGGACGAGGTTCTCCCCCATCACGCCGAGACCGATGAGGCCGAAGTGAGACTTGGACATGGTCTGAAGGACCACTGACAGCTGAACTCAGTGTGTTGATGCAGGGGCAGATCGACCGCAAATCACACAAGTTGTGTCAGGAATGAAGCACCCAAAAAGGGTGGAGTGGTCCTGGAGACCCAAGGCCACGGTGATCAGATCACCGTGCCATCGGGAATGGTGGCGTTTTTCTGAACCACCACGATGCCGTTGCGAATGTAGAAACCCTGATCAGAGCGATCGGCTTCTTCGACGTTGTCCTTGTTGATGATCGACACCCCTGAACCGATGCGGGTGTTCTTGTCGAGGATGGCCCGTTTCACTGTGGTGCCTTTGCCAACACCCAGTGGGATGCCACCACGTTCCTGAAGAACAGCACGTTCGTCGCTCGATTCAAAGAAATCAGAACCCATGACGAGTGTGTCCTGCAGGACGCAGTCACTTTCAATACGGCTTCTCACACCCAGCACGCAGTGGTGAATGCTGCAGGACTTGAGGATGGATCCCTCTCCAATGATGGAGTTGGTGATCTGAACGTCCACCAGCTTGCTGGGGGGCAGGTAACGGGGACGGGTGTAAATGGGGAACTTTTCGTCGTAGAAGCTGAACGGAGGCTTTGGCTGTTGCGTCAGCGCCAGATTTGCTTCGTAGAAGGCACCGATAGTGCCGATGTCTTCCCAGTAATCGTCAAAGACATAGCTTTGAAGGTTGTCGCCTCTCGCAAGGGCTTCAGGAATCACCTCCTTGCCGAAGTCCTTGTGGCCAGGATGCTTGTCGAGCAGACCAAACAGGGTCTTCCGGCTGAAGACATAAATGCCCATCGAAGCCAGATAGGGCCGCTCCTTCGCCGATTCAGCGGTGAGACCGAAGCGTGAGGTGTCAACGGCCATCTCGCGCAAAGAATCGCCCTTGGGCTTCTCACGGAACTCCTTGATCGAGCCGTTTTCATCCGTGCGCATCAGGCCGAAAGCCTCAGCCTGCGCAGGATCAACAGGAAGGGCTGCAACAGTGAGATCGGCTCCCGTGCGGCGATGATGCTCAATGAAGAGGCTGTAATCCATCCGGTACAGCTGGTCGCCGGAAAGAATCAGATACTCATCAACATCCCATTCCTGAAACAACCACTGGTATTTGCGGACAGCATCAGCTGTGCCTTCGAACCATGAAGGGCTATCGGGCGTCTGCTGGGCAGCGAGAACCTCAACGAAACCTCCGCCAAAGGAATTGCTGAGGTTGTAGGTCTGACTGAGGTGGCGGTTCAGTGACGCACTGTTGAACTGCGTCATCACGTACATCTTGTTGATGTCGGAGTTGATGCAGTTACTGATCGGAATATCAATCAGTCGATATTTGCCAGCAAGAGGCACAGCTGGCTTGGCGCGCATTTTTGTGAGCGGGTACAGGCGAGTGCCCGCACCGCCGCCCAGAATGATGGCCAGAACCCGCTTCATGCCGCTATCCCAAATCGGCGTTGCCGCAAGAACTTACCGGAGTTTTTGGCTTCGAAACCGTCTTCGGGAAGAATCGGTCGAGATTACTGGGATTCAGTTCGCGACTGAACGTCTCACCAGATCAAGACGGATCTAAATCAAACAGTCTTTCGACAATTCGGAGGGCCTGCTGACGATCCTGACGGGTCTGAGGAGCCCGCAGCTGGGTCACTGGTGTGTGAAGGATTTTGTTGATGATCCCCTTACTCAGGGCCTCAACAACCTTGCGCTCCCGGGCGGAGAAGTCTGGGCCCATTCGGCTGAGCGCCTTCTGCAGTTCCTCCGTACGGATCGACTCCATCGACGAACGCAGTTGATTGATTGTGGGTACGGCCTCAAGGCTGTCCCACCATTCGAGGAACTGTTGCGCTTCCTGCTGAAGCAACTGCTCAGCTTCTCGCGCCATCGCCTGGCGGGCTTCCTGGTTGCGCGCGACGACTTCCTGAAGGTCGTCCACATCGTGGGACTCAACGCCGTCCATATCAGCGGCATCGGCAGCGATGTTGCGGGGCACTCCGATATCAATCAGGCGAAGCTTGCTGCGCCTGTTGAGGGGAGCCAAGCGTGCGGCATCGATGATCGGTTCATCAGCTGCTGTGCTGGTGAACATCAGCGAGCAGGTGCTCAGATACTGATCCAGATCCGAGAGCGGCCGGCACTGAACAGGGAGATCAGGGAAGTCAGCCGAAAGCTGTTCCGCCCGCTCAACGGTACGGTTCAGCAGCACCACGCCAGAGGCGCCTTTGGCTTGCAGATGCTGCAGCAGCAGCCGGCTCATCCGGCCGGCACCGACAACGGCGATCTGCTCACTTTCAAGGGTGACCAACTGGTCAAGGCCTCGGGATTGACCGAGCTTGAGCTGGGCCAGCCCAACGGCCGCAGAACTGATGGAAACAGCTCCGGTGCCGAGGTTGGTCTCGCTGCGAACACGCTTACCGGTGGTGACGGCCTGGGTGAGCAGACGATTCAGGATCGGGCCGAGAGATTTGTGCTCCTGCCCGAGCCGCATCATTTTCTTCACCTGGGACAGGATCTGTCCTTCCCCAAGTACGAGGCTGTCTAAGCCCGCTGCCACCCGCATCAGGTGGTCGACTGCGTCTTCGTGATGGTAACTAAAGAGGTGAGGAGTCAGTTCTCCTGTCTCAAGGCCGGAGTGGCTGCTGAGGAAATCGCTGACAGCAGACACGCCAAGGTCCGGATTGCGAACCAAGGTGTAAATCTCAAGGCGGTTGCAAGTGCTGAGGATGGATGCCTCGAGCACCTGCTCGTTGCCGCGAAGGGATTGGAGGGACGTCTCCATGGTCTGCTCAGGGATGCTGAGGCGTTCCCGGATCTCCACCGGTGCCGTGCGATGACTGAGACCAACGACGGAGATATGCATGAAGACGTTCCTCTCAACCAGTTGGTGACGATCAGCTCAGAGCGATGCTTTGGGCGCCGTCTTTGATGTGCACGGTGTTGGTGAAGCGGCAGGTGTTGTCCAGGTTGCTGATCACCAGGCTGCTTGTGCGGGTGCAGTCCTTTTCGAACTTAACGCCATTGAAGAGCAGACCATCCGTGATGCCGCTGCCAGCGAAACAAACATGCTCGCCGCAGGCCAGCTCCTCTGCTTCGTAGACCTTGTCGGGGTCGGTGATGCCCATCTCAGCGAGACGCGCCAGATTGCCCTCTTTGGTCATGTCAGCCCATTCGGAGGTCTGAGCAATCGCAGGGTCGTACACCAGCTGGCCCTGGAAGTGACCACCAAGAGCGCGCATAGCAGCTGCGGAGATCACACCTTCAGGAGCAGCACCAATGCCCATCAGGCAGTGGGTTCCGGTGCCGGCGAAACCGCAGGCGATGGCGGCCTGAACATCACCATCTGAGATGGGCTGGATGCGAGCGCCGGTGGCGCGGATCTCAGCGATCAGATCCTTGTGACGCGCACGATCCATCACCACGATGTTCAGCTCATCGATGGGGAGACCCAGGCACTCGCTGAGGATCTTGATGTTCTCAGTGGCCGACTTACGGATGTCCACCTTGCCCTTGGCAGCCGGAGGAGCAGCCAGCTTCTTCATATAGAAGTCGGGGGCGTTGAACAGACCGCCGCGGTCGGAAGCCGCGAGGACAGCCATGGAGCCGCGTTGGTTGAACGCGCAGAGATTGGTGCCTTCGCAGGGGTCGACAGCGAAATCAACGCCAGGACCGGTGCCGGTGCCGACCTCTTCTCCGATGTAAAGCATGGGGGCTTCGTCACGTTCCCCCTCACCGATCACGATGCGGCCCTGCATCTGGATTTGATTCATGCGCTTGCGCATGGCATCGACGGCCAAGGCATCCGCTTCGTCCTTCAGGCCTTTGCCGGAGAGCGACGCGGAAGCGATGGCGGCCTGCTCGACGATCTCGAGAATTTCCTGAATGAGGGTCTGATCCACGGGACTCCGGATGGGTTGGGACGGGGTGGCGAGATCTCCTGGACGGGCAGTTGGCCGTCGCCGCAGTGGATCTCGACGTCTGAGCGCGGCTCACTGTATCAGTGGTTGCAGGAGTCCCTAAAATCTCCCGGCACTTCGCGCTCCTCATCCATGAGCACCAAGCCCCTGGTGATCTCGCCGTCGATCCTGTCGGCTGACTTTGCACGCCTCGGCGAAGAAGTGAAAGCCGTGGACGAGGCCGGCGCGGATTGGATCCATGTGGATGTGATGGACGGTCGCTTTGTCCCGAACATCACCATTGGGCCGCTGATTGTTGAGGCGCTGCGTCCGGTGACCCAGAAGCCTCTGGACGTTCACCTGATGATCGTCGAGCCGGAGAAGTACGTCCCTGATTTCGCCAAAGCCGGCGCCGACATCATTTCTGTGCAGGTAGAAGCCTGCCCGCATCTGCACCGCAACCTCGCTCAGATCAAGGACCTGGGCAAAAAAGCAGGCGCAGTTCTCAATCCCTCAACACCGATCGACACCCTCGAGTACTGCCTCGAGCTCTGCGATCTGGTGCTGATCATGAGCGTCAACCCCGGCTTCGGCGGCCAAAGCTTCATCGAAAGCCAGGTGCAAAAAATCCGCGACCTGCGCCGCATGTGCGACGAGAAGGGTCTCGATCCCTGGATCGAAGTGGATGGCGGCATCAAAGGCGGAAATGCCTGGAAAGTGATCGAAGCCGGTGCCAACGCCATCGTGTCCGGCTCCGGTGTGTTCAACCAACCCGATTACGCCGAAGCCATCAAAGGCATCCGTAACAGCAGCAGCAAGGAAGCTGTTCTTGCCTGATCACCAGGCGCTGTATTGAGCTTCACGAGCCCGGCATCCAATGCCGGGCTTTTTTGTGATCGCAGCATTCACGCCAGAGCTGCGCAATTCAAAACGTCAAACTCACGCGAGACCGTAGCGACGGGGGAGTTTCAGCATCTCCAAAGATTGTGCGGCCACACTGATGCGAACACACCACCGATAATCGGAGCATGAAAGACGATGCCAAACTTGTTGCAGCATTCCTTGCTTTGAATGCTGGTGTGATGGTGTTGGCCTTCACCGGTTATCTCAAAGGAGGAATGAACATCGGTGCCGTTTTTCAACATTTCAATCAATAATTTTGCTTGCCGAGAACAGAAGCCAGAGCAGCCTCCACCTCTGTTTCGCTTGAGTTGAAATACGGATGGTGACATCTCCCCTCAGGGCCACGCTGGAGAGATCGAAGTCGGAGACGTCCAATGCGTGACGACAGTCCAACTGAGCAAGAA
>Ga0213866_10002763_pt1 | contig 12182 bp, 13 predicted proteins | sample PICome_11_FD_160079 | JGI IMG/M metagenome (GOLD analysis project Ga0213866, IMG submission 160079) | Coastal seawater microbial communities near Pivers Island, North Carolina, United States - PICO284 | ecosystem: Environmental > Aquatic > Marine > Coastal | place: USA: North Carolina... | reverse complement strand
GAACCACGATTACAAATATCTTAAAAGGCAAGGAGCACCGCCTTTTAGTAATTATAGGACCATGCTCAGTCCATGACCCAATAGCCATCAAGGACTATGCGAAAAAACTCATCAAATTACAAAAAGAATGTCCGAATCTATTTTTTGTTTTACGTACTTATTTCGAAAAACCGAGAACAAGAAAAGGATGGTCTGGATATCTTCATGACCCATACTTAGATGGTAGCAATAATATGCAGGCGGGTGTACAATTAACAAGAAAACTACTCATCGAATTAACCATAATGGGAATACCATGCGCAACTGAAACATTATCATTAATAGCTCCACAATATTTCGATGACCTAATATCATTTGCCTGCATTGGTGCAAGAACAACAGAATCACAACCACACAGAGAATTAGCCAGTGGTCTTTCAGTACCAGTAGGATTCAAAAACTCAACATCTGGTTCTGTATCGGCAGCAATCAATGCCATTCATTCCGCTTCTGAGCCAAAATCGTTCATGGGCATTACACAAGAAGGAAAAGCAGCGGTGATACATACAAATGGTAATGACACATGTTGTTTAGTTTTACGAGGTGGTGACAAACCTAATTTTGAACGCACAATTGTTCAAAAATATGTACAACAATTGATTGATGAAATGATGGATACTGCCATTATTGTAGATGCCTCTCATGGTAATTCTGGTAAAAATTGGCAACGTCAAATTGAAGTCATCGATTATTTGACAAAATCTAGACATCCTTCTGTTCGTGGAATTATGATTGAAAGTTTTATTCGTGATGGCTCGCAATCTATATTATCGAAACCTTTGGAGTATGGTGTTTCAGTGACTGATAGTTGTATTGGTTTTTATAATTCAAGATTACTTTTGTTAGAATTGAATAAATCAGTTTCATAATTATATTATATAAAAATGTTCAAATATACATTCTTCAATTATACAAAAAATGGTCAATATACTGTCAGAAAAAATGAACAATAAAATGTCAGAAATTATATTAATAATAATGAATAGAGATATTAAAAATCCAAAAAGAATTATAAAACGAACCATATTTAGTAATTACGTATTAGAGTTATTAGATGTCTAGTGTCAAAATTGAAGAAGATAACAGTTGGACATCACCAATGACATCACCAATTACATCATCAACAATACCACCCATTTGGCAACATATCAGCAATGACGAATATTTTTATTTATTCACGCTTACTCTCAGTATAATACTATTTTTCTCACAAACATTACTATCAAAATTCAAGACGTAATGTCCTACCAGAACTTCTTTCTTTTGTACTTGGCAATGTAGTCAACAAATCATCCATTTCCCATCCAGCATTTTCGACCCTGGCTTTATCATAAAATCCAGAAGAGACCCATTGGGACAAAGTAGGTGCCCAATAACGTTTAATGTCTGCTAATGAGAAACCAAAAGATTTCCAAGTCTCGACATTTGCTCCCAATTGATGTAAAAGATTCCAATCAAATCCAAGTTCAATCAGTTGATGAGTGGTGTAATTCAAAGAAGCCAATTCACTAATTGTCATTTTCATTTCCATCATAGTATTAGCATTTAATTCCAAACCACGTAACTGTTGAGACCATGAAAATAGTTTTAATTGATTTGGTGTGATACCCATGTTTACCATATCTTTCCATTTAAACCCAAACTCTAAAATATCTTCACTTGTATAACGCGAACATATCTCTGACCATGACATACGTTCACGAACAGCGTCATTAGCTTCAAAACCTAATTGTGCAATTGTGCTCAAACGTTTATTATGGGCCATATGGTCTGCAATATTTGTCACTACTGGAGTTAAAGGTGTGATGACTCTCGATATTTTTTGGAATAGTGTTGGATGGGTGATTGGTTTTAATTGACGTTCTTTGATTTTGATGATTGAACTGGCACTTATTGCGATATTTCTATCGAGACCTGTGTCAGGGAGATTAGTTTCGGATGTATTACAGGTTGAACATAATGACGTGTGGCGGTTTGATAAAACGCATGATAAGTGAAATTGGTGACCACATTCGAATGTTGCTGTGTTTTTATCGAGAATTTTCTCATTACATAGTGTGCAGTTCATATTAGAAAAATACATGAGCTATTTATAATATATTTTTTATGTTTTATGATTACTTACCCTTCATCTTCTATTATTAATTATTGGCTGCTATTTTACCCTCCTCCTTTTCTGTTTTAATTTTTATTTACCGTCTTTTTTTTGCTATTTTTCTTTCTATCTCCTTTGTCTGCATCTCTATTGGCTGCGTCTGCACCCTCATCAACACGCACAATTTGTGCTCTTTTTTTCTTTCCGATGGTTCTAATGACATTACATCTATGTAAAACCACATCAACTGGTGAACCTGGTTTAGAATAAGACAAGGCAGTACCCATAATAAAATCAGCTGCCAAATCACCAACTTGCGTTTTTAATGTTTCGTATGGCGTTACAACAAATTGCAATTTTTCATGAGGTACACCACTTTGCAATGCACGATTTTTTCTCTGTCCTCTATCGGCAGGGTTTGGAATATCAGCACAGATAATATCACCAGGATATATAGTACGTCTACCATTATTGAAGAGGGTATTCAATCCAGCCACGGTCAAAACAAAACCCTGCTCGTAAACATCTACTTCGGGTTTAAAACCAGTAACAGCAACACCAGCATATTTTATTTTACTAAGAACAGCCTTTTTATCTTTATCCACTCCTTTTTCTACAACATCAAATCCAGGAGCAGATGCTTGTAATACAGATTCATCACCTTCAAGTCCATTAGCAAAAGAAAAGCAATGCAATTGATGGTCACCATATCGGCCAACATTACCACCTTTATTTTGCATCAAAATTTCACCTTCCATTACTTGGAAAGCTTCATCTGTACCTACAGCTGGAAAATATGGGTCAATAACATTACCATACTTGATATGTTGAAAATGACGAATATCATAAGCAGCATTAATATCAAAAGAAGTTGGTCTAGCGAAAGGTTTGATACGACGTCGTTTAGCAGAAGAATACATTTTATAATTATAATTAAATTATGCGATTTATATACCGTTTTTTTGTTATATACGAATGAGGACTTCAATACGTTCTAACAATTTACATTTCTCTGTTACAGAGTGCGCATCTTTAATCGCTATGGGAGTAGGTCTCTTCAAAGTAACTTGAGAAACAATTCCAATAGGAATAGCGTGCACCATCTTTTCGTCTTGAAAACTATCACAACAATCCATAGTTGCACAAACTTCAATGTATTTTGTACCATTTTGGATTGGCTCTCTGATGCCATTTGGTCCAAAAAATTGTTGGCCTTGTTCAGCAGTTCTTTCATAAAATCCAAGCCATAACATATCACCTTTTTTTAAACGACGATTTCCATCTGGTGCCCATAATCGAGCAACACGTGAACGACCGCGTACATTAACGTTTAATAATCGTTGCCATTTAGAACCAGTATCCATGTCATTATTTAAAATCCCAAAATAATTCCATTTCTTTAACACATCATCTATTGTTTTGTATTCTTGTTCGAATTTGTTTTCGCCATTTTCAACCTTACTTGAACGTAAAATGTGATTTAAAACTGGAAGATTTGCAACGACATTGTGTGTAGATGATGCACGGGCATCGTCACGTTGAACAAATAAAATATCGCCCTCAGAATAATTCTTTTCAAATCCACGGGTAAATGGGCGTACGAATAATGGGGCGCGTGCAGTTGAATTGACCATTGCCTCTGGGACACTGTTGTGCATCGTTGGGTTTGATAAAGCAGATACAGATGGTCTTCCACCGTAATCGCGTCCAATACCTGGAGATGCATTAAAAGAAAAGGGTGCGTTTTGATTTACTGAACCCTGTGTAGGTGTACCTTTCATGAAAGAAATAGATGTCATTTGTGAGAAAATTGATACCCTATTTATACTGTCATACTACAGTTGTAGAGCGAACAGTAATCCGATTGATTTTGGGATTCAATAATCTATTCATATTTTTTAATTTGAATATTCAGTATCAACATTCATATCCCGTTTCTTTCAAAGTATTTATATTATATTTATCATACTCACTTTGTTTGTGTGTTAGTTGTAAAATTGTGTACACAAAAAGTAACGACTATTGAGAAACGGCTCAGAGATATTGAGAAACAGCTTGAAAATGGTACATCTAAAAAGAACAATGATTATGGGCCAATTACATCAATTACTGAGGCACAGTTATCAGACCCTGATTCTGATAATGGACTACCATTGGGTGACTATTAAAAAATACACAAATTACATGTAAGATTATGCCAAACTTAGAAGCATTCATAATGTAATTTTACATGGTCGTAATATCTTACATATTATATAAAGTTATAATGGTTTGAATTGTTTAATCATATTATATTGGTGGTATCGAGCAACTTTTAAACTGCGTGAAACGATAACATTTTTTATTTTTTCTATATCTTTATCCAATGACGTTAGCCCATCTTTTTTCATGGGACATTTTTCCCCGTTAACTTCATCCTCGACTACTGCATTAATCAAATGTATTATCTTATTTTCTTCAATATTTTTGTGCATATTTTTGTTGTTATTAATAGCTTCGGTGGTTTTTTTTCTAAATTCGCCACTACATGTAAAACTACTATTGAGTAACGCATTATTCAAACGTGATAAATATTTACTTTTAATAATCTCATTGCCATTATCATCTTTGTGTCGATGCATTTTTAAATTGTACAGCATTTCAAACGCAGCCACTAATCGCCACGCTTCATTTTTAATATCACCAGAGATAAAGTTGCTCTGTATTTCTTTTCCAAAGACACCACATATTGCTAATGACCCAACAGAAAGCAAACCCTCAGATTTCGTACTCGCAAGCTCGGCCGCTGATTTAACGCTATATTTTTTAAAACATTTATTAGCATAATATTTCATTGCTTCGTACTGATTTATCTCTGCCTCTTGGTTGAATTCTGGGGACATTGGATTTGGAAATACCTGGAATTTATCCAATATCAGGGACTTTTTGTTTATGTACGCCTTTGCGTATACTTCTATTCTTTCCATATCTTCCTTCATCGTTTCTTTGGTGGAAAGCGCATCCATTCGATATTTTTTCACCATCGACGTCAAATTATTGTCTTCGTAGATGGCGGGTTCAAAATAAAAATTTGAATCATAGTAAGATGAAAATGTATAATCTTTGACTCTGTTTTGTTTTAGGAAAACTATCCATGCGTCCAATACCCGTGTATCAATAGCATCGACCATTACGTCGAGGTCGGATGTCGGGTCTAAACTACCGAAAGCTGCATCAAAAATATATAAAATTTTATTGTCAGAAGAAAGAATTATTTTTGAAAATGCGTTACCACGTGCAACAACGGACAGTTCAAACTCATTTGATGATGACGGGCTACGTGCATATATATTCTTTTCAAGTGGGGTTTCACTATTCTTATTGAATTCATCTATAAAATAATCAATAAAATCATGCCATACTTTGAAGCGTTCATAGTGTAATTGTACAGGCTCAACACCACTCTCAATACGTTCGGCCCATGTTGACATTTATAAATACATGTCATGATATTTATACTATACAAATTATAAATCAAAGTTATATAAAATATTATGTAAAGCTATAAGGTTTAATGCTCTGTGTCTTTGATGCTACCTCCTTACTCAATGGACCCTTCCAATATTTAATCAATTCTAACTTATGTTTCGACAAAGCTATCCATTGTTTAATTGAACTGTTGTCAACCTTTGTACGTCCCGTCACATTATTTCTAGACAAAATATTACATCGTCTCACATGTTTTTGCATAGAATTCACAAAAGAAATTTCAGAACCTATCATACGTTTCATATTCATACGATGCTTACTAAAATGCGCCTTACATGTTTCAGCCGTCACTTCAGGAGCATCAATACCCTGACGTTCAAGAGGTTCTTTCACGTGTGTTCTATAAAGTTCGGCTTGAAGATTATAGATTTCATCATCACGAACCTTTCCAACCATCTGACTGTCTATTTCTTGCATGCGTTGAATCACTGAATGAGCCTCACCAGAACCTCCATCACCATATTGACACAATGCACATTTACAATCATTACCATGCATATCATCATCCTCATCATCACTAAAATGACAAGGTATAAAGTCACCAGGGTCATCATCTTCAACCAGACCAGTATTATCAGCAACTGCTTCGAAATCTAAAGCTGGTAGAATATCCATTGAACAAGAGACATATATCTTAAATACCTCGTTTTAGATGAAACACATACTCTCTTATAATATATTATAAAAATAACATATTTAGAACATATATTTATTTAAAATTGATGACTATATATATATATGGTATAGTTGTTATAAATGTATAAAGTTTTTGAAAAGGAAAATGGAAAAAAGGGAAATGGAAAAAAGGGAAATGGAAAAAAGGAAAATGGTGTTAAACTTGGCTTTAAAGCTAATATGAAAGCGAAAATGTGCTATTTTTCTAATTTTTTTGGGGGTGCTGAGTTTACTTTTATGGCTTCAAGGACAAGAAATATTCGTTTGATGAACTTATATACTTGGTTGCGTGATGTTAATTGGGACTCTAAAGAACCCATCGAAATTCCTCGTAATGGTAAAGATAGTTTTAATACTTTTACTAATGGATATGAATACTTTAAAGAATGTCGGGAACGGTTGATGGCTAATAAAAAACTATCTGTTGAGGAATATAAAATATATGTTGAGAAATATAGAGACCCTTATTATAAAAACGTTGAAGAAGGACCAAGAGTTGCAGCAGGGTTGATTGCTAAACTTATATCAGGGTGTTGGAGAAAAAATATGACAAGAAGATTGAAAGAGGTGAATAAGATGGCTTATGAAATTTTGGGCGAGTTGAAACATGGTGAACGAGAAATTGATAGAGGTGATTTTTCTTTGTCTAATACAAGAGATGACAATAACCAGCTTGTAATAAATGATGATAAACCAAAGCTGAAAGAAGCATTGATGATGGATGCATTGAATATTAAATATGGTAATAATTTTTTCAAATATTTGCTTTTAGAAGCACCAGATGGGATATATGAACAGGCTGGTGGTTGGGATACTGCTCCATTATGGACTGGTCCATGGACTGGTCCAGATGCGAAAACTGGTGAACCTAAAAGTGGCTTATTGGCAAAATGTTTATCAAAGGTTAAAGAAAATATTAAAAGACAACAGCCACGTTTACCTGAAAAGAAAAAAAGAAAGATATAGCCAAAAACATTTTTTGCACAAAGCATTGACTTTCTGGCAATTTTAGGACTCTGATAAATACACACCATATGTACTTGTTAACTAATATTATTATATATTTTGTAAATCTTCATTATGTTGACTATAATTTGTTTTGTAATAATCATCTGTATTTTGTCCATAATTATTTATATTATTATTTGTATCTATGGTAAATAAAGCATCCGGACTATACAAAAAATGCCAACGCATATACCACAAAGAATCCAGAACGACATGATACATCATAAAGAATATCGAAGCAATAATCAATAATGGTTGATATTGAAAAGATACTATCATAATACCAATGGAACCAATTCCTGCTATAATCAAAGATAATAAAACGGAAGTTGTTTTTTCATCTCTATGTATTGCATCTGCAATAAGTGGTGCGCGCAGAATAGCACCCATAAAAAAAATAGTAAATGCACCAAAAGTATAAGGCTCTGAAGGTAAATACCATATCCATTGTATTGATATATACACGAATGCAATTACATTTAAAAACTGCGCGCAACATAAAATTTTAATAGGTATAGCATTAGTTAATGAATGTATATCAGCTGATTCAAATAAATGAATATATGTAAAGAGCACACCAATTCCCATTGTTCCAATTAACCACAAAAGTTCAACATTCATTTACGATGAAATATTGATGAATTTATACCCAATATTATGAAACATATGAACGTTACGAAATATACTCTTATACTAATCATATAATTTAAAAATACAATAATAATAAAAATTAAAATAAAAAATGTCCCAAGTGAATACCTCAAAAATCACTGGCCCGACACACACAAAAGAAGTTTTTCGCATCACACCCGAAAAAAAACAAGAATATAAAAAATTAAAAGAAAATATAAGACGAGATAGAATTATAAAATTGGAAAAGAATGTCATTGAATTAAATAAGTTATTTGCATCAAACAATTCACTAAAAAACAAAGTGTCAGAACTAGAAAACAAAGTTCAATTATTAGAAAACACCCTGGCACACATCTCCACGATTCAATCTCCACAATACAACGACAAATAATACAACAACAAACTCAATCACCACGATTCTTCAATTTTTTTTCCTCCCGATATTCCTTCATATAATGTTTTTGACATAATTGCCTAGAAAAAACTTTCGAATTACAACGAATACAAGTTCTCATAGTATAATGATAGAAACATTTATTATCAATATACGCCGACTGATGACAATATTTACACCTGACAAGCTTAGGAAACTCCTTCTTCCGATAATGATGAGCACACACTTGTCTACAAAAAGAAACACGATTACAAAGAGGCCACGCACAAGGAACTTTAAAAGCTCTAAAATGACCTCGACACAAAGTCAAAGAAAATATAGGTCTATTACATCGGTGCCAAGTACAATGATATATATTCATATATAATTAATTTATTAGTATATTTAAATAGTAAATTATTCTTTTTCTTCTACAGCAGCAGGGAATTGGTAATTCATTTGCAATTCTACACAAACTTTGTACAATCCATTCGCACCATCTGGATGAGTATCTGAATAATGTGCAGTAGGTTTACTATGAAACTTAGCTCTAACATCATTCAAATTGGTAAATGGCATACGTGCAAGGACATGAGATTTCAAATCCGTGACAACACGGTCAAAAACATGTGCAGGTACTTGTACATATTTACCATTAAATCTAGCTTCACTATCAACATTAATACCAAGTTGTTCCCAATTTTGTCTAATGACATTAAGAACGACATGGTCTTGTGAGACTAAGTAATATTGTTCACCAGGGAAAGCAACAACACCATCGAATAAATTATTGGCATCGTAATTACCATATTGTTTGATGTAACGGTCTGTTGCAATTTCGTTTGGTTCATATACACTCAATTCAGAACGCGATTTTTCATATGGCATGACAGCAAGAAGATTACGATAACCTTCGTCATCTTTAGAAGCAGCCATCGAACCAAAATCGGTTTCCACTGGTGTATGTAACCAACCATTGTTGTTTTTGATTGATGGTTCTTTAGTGGAAGAATTGTACAAGTTAAGAGCGAACGTGACTGGTTCTGAACAATCGGAATAGATTGATTTGACAGTGATTGAAGTCAAAATGCCTTTGGTCACATCGACTTTTTCGGATGAAGCGTGAAAGACATGTGAAGCATCGGCAAGTTGTACTATGACACCATCTTGCATTTGTTGTGCAGTTGCATTGGCTTCGAAAACTACACGTGTTGTGTGTAATTCTTTTTCTTGGTCAACAGCTGGGGCAGAGTTTGTGAGTTCTACTGCTGATGGGATGGAAGGTGTTTCTTGTAATTTATTGGTTTCGTCATTTGGATGTTGTATTTTGGACATGTTATTTCCTAAATTTGTCAGCCTTTATATAATGAACAAAAGTTAAATCGTGCAGTACTTCTTAAGATGGGATTATGATATTTTTTAATGACTATTCATTTTTTTTTATATCAGATTTATATGTTTCGTACCCTTCGTGAAGCGTTGAAAAATAGTAATGATAGTGATATCATAGTTGCTGAGGACATTTCTGCAGCAGGTCAAAAGCGATTTCTTGTTGGTAATACGGAGAAATTGAATCATATTTATTCAAAATTAATCAATCGACATTGGTATGAATGTTTGGTTGAAAATAAAGCATCGCGTTTATTTTTAGATATTGAATCCAATAAATTTGTTGATATTAATAAAATATTAAAATTTTTCCATAATGTTGTACAAATTATGTATAATATAGATGGTAATTTCGAAGTCATTGACTCATGTAACAATGAGAAATATTCATGGCATGTGATTTGTACAAATATATATTTTAGAAATGTTTACCATGTTGGAGCATTTGTCCGTCGCACAGTTTTAGCAATGGATATGTCATCAGATGATTCTGCTAAAGAATGTATACATGCTATAGATACAGCAGTATATACAAAAAATAGAATGTTCAGAGTCAATGGTTCAACTAAATATGGTTCATCACGACAATTAAGACATCGATTACCATGGACATCGTTACTCGTACAAACACCACATTCAAATGTTATTCAAGATTGTCTTGAAATTGATTCATCAATACCATGTTCAACATCTGCTTCGCCATTTTCACTCTTCAAATATGACCAAAACACAAATACTTGGCATGTACAAGAAAATATGCAACGAAGAGCAAGTACTAAAGTAGAGACATATTGTCCACTACTACGTCCTATATTATCATGGCTAGATACAACTCTACATACAAAAATTCAACATCATAAATTAACAATGACCAATAATGGAATATATATCGTTCCAACAAACTCGACTAATTGTGCCATAGCTCAGCGATGTCATCGTGGAAACAATATCTGGTTCTCTATTAATATTCATCGAAAAACAGTGAATCAAAAATGTCACGACGAAGAGTGTGTTCACAAATGTAGTCCCATATTGGTTCCAAACGAGCTATGGGATTTGTGGGATAGAACATGGCATCAAACAGTTGTTGAACTAAAAGAGTAGTATAGCATCAGTAACAAAAAAACCCTATATAATATGTAGTTGATAATTAAAATGTCAATTAAAGTCATACAATCTAAAAATAGTAGTTTAAAAGCTCCAGAGCAAGAAGCTCTCCAAACAGTCCTTACACATTTAGAGAAACAAAAAGACTCTGTCAAAAGTGTTCATGTACTTGAGAACTTTTCGATTGATTTAGACACTGCTTTACAAATGGATGTACCACTTGTTACTAAAGGTCTTGTCGTTTGTGTTGAACGTGGCTACAAACTTAGTCGTGGTGATATGAGTTGGTTTCATCCGATGGTTGGTCGTGGGCGTTCAATATACACAGTTGATGATGCTGTTAAGAAAAGTGCGCTTCAAAAAGTAAAATTTGAAACACCTGGTTCTTTGGTTGGTGAGTTCACTACATCTAGAGCTGATGAGTTTGGTTGTGAGGATGTGTCACATCATGTTATTATTGATACTTCTCCGAATTTGAATAATTTGTATGAAAAATGGTTAGGTGGTAATATCACTGCTGGTGAGGTTGAAAGTGAATGGAAACGTACATCTTTTGGTAACGTTAGTTCTATATCCGCATATGCTGAAAAACATCGCAATTCATTGATGAAAAAAATGAGTAAAAATAGCATTTATTCAGATACTATCAATGATGTTTTATCAGATATGAGTCATATCTATTTTACTAATAATTGTGTCAGAAAAAACGACAAAATCTTAATTAAATCATCAGGTTTGGGTGGATATCGTATGTATAACAGTACAGACAATTCTCATAGATTTTACCCTGCTTCATTTGGTATGTCATCAACATTCTATTCATGGAAACAAATGAATGAGAAAAACATCACACGTATTGAAAATTCTTGTTCTTGGGATGATAAACTCTCTTTTTGTACTCAAGTCATGCGTCAACCGTCTATTCGTGCTGAACAAGTTCGAACTCTTGAAGATGAATATAAATTAACTGATACTCTTTCATTATCGATGCGTCGTTGTCATTATTCTGGCTCGGCATCGTTTGTGGATAGAATGAAGCCAGAAACTATTTTTAATTTGACTCCTCCGAAATCTTCGAATTTTATTACTGCTCCAATTGACCCGTCGCATCCAGTTTTTGAAAAATTGGTTAAAAATATTGTTCAAATTCAGGAGAAAATACCTGGTTTTAATTTGTTAAATCCTGAATTTGTTAAAGGTGGTCGATTAAATCTTCCAAGGGATGTATACAAACAAATCGTATGAATAAAATAAATTATATATTATCTAATATTTCTTTTGTAATATTATATCTTTTTCATTGTTTAATGTAGTTTTATTCAGGTTCTGTCCATC
>Ga0213866_10002760_pt1 | contig 12188 bp, 11 predicted proteins | sample PICome_11_FD_160079 | JGI IMG/M metagenome (GOLD analysis project Ga0213866, IMG submission 160079) | Coastal seawater microbial communities near Pivers Island, North Carolina, United States - PICO284 | ecosystem: Environmental > Aquatic > Marine > Coastal | place: USA: North Carolina... | reverse complement strand
TGCTGATGTGCTTCCGGTCGTAATAGAGCTTGCTGGGGCTATTGGTCAGCCACACCCCCATGGTGCTGCGGTTCCGAAGCAGACGGTCCAGTCGAGACTCGGCCATCAGAGGGGCCGGGAGCCCCGCCATCAGGCTGGTCAGAGCAACACCAATCAAAGGCCTCCACCGCTGAGCCAACGCCGTTGAAGCACCAGACCTCAAGGATCGCTTGGATCAAACGAGATCAAGCCGAACCAAGCCCGCTCGCTCAACAGTCCATGGCTCCGAAGCCAGTGATCAACGGAACATCGAGCTCACGGAGCTCTCTTCGTGGATGCGCCAGATGGCTTCGCCCAGCATGTTGGCCACGGAGAGCACCTTCAGCTGAGGAAAGACTCTGTCCCCAGGAATCGGAATGCTGTTGGTGACCACCACCTGCTCGAACAGCCCCTCAACGGAGAGGCGTTCGCTGGCCGGGGGGGAGAACACAGCGTGGGTGGCACAGGCCAGAACCCGTTTGGCCCCTTGCTCACGCAACAACCGTGCACCTGCACAAATCGTGCCACCGGTGTCGATCATGTCGTCGATCAGGATCGCCGTTCGCCCGGCCACATCACCAATCACCGTGAGGCTTTCGGCCATGTTGTGACCGGTGCGGCGCTTGTCGATGATCGCCAGCGGAGCATCGTTCATCTGTTTCGCGAAGGCCCGGGCCCGCGCCACACCCCCCACATCCGGAGACACAACGACAACATCCCCCAGATCCTGCGTGGAGAGGTAATCCACCAGCACGGGCGATCCGTAGATGTGATCGCAGGGAATATCGAAATAGCCCTGGATCTGGGCGGAGTGCAGATCCATAGCCAGCACCCGATCAACGCCGGACTTCACCAGCAGGTTGGCCGTGAGCTTGGCGGTGATCGATTCACGACCGGCGGTCTTGCGATCCGCCCTGGCGTAGCCGTAGTAGGGCACAACTGCGGTGATCTGTCGTGCAGAAGCCCGTCTGCAGGCATCCACCATGATCAGCAGCTCCATCAGGTGGTCGTTCACCGGCGCACAGGTGGGCTGGATCAGAAACACATCGCAGCCTCGGATCGACTCCTGGATCTGCACGTAGAGCTCACCATCGGCAAAACGCTTGCAGACGCGGGGGCCATCGGGCACCCCCAGATAGGCGGAGATCTCCTTGGCCAGAGCAGGGTTCGAGGTGCCACTGAACAGGCGCAGGCGGCGACTGTCCGGGGCCATCTGCTCCTGTTCGGCACGGGCTGCTGTCAGGAAACTGGTCACGGCGCCCGCGGAACGAATTCTGCTGTAATCCGATGGTAGAGGTGAGTAGTGCCCCCATGTCCACAGGTTTCCCTCTGCTCGTGGGTGCGGGCCCCCTTCCTGAACTCAAAATGCGCCAGGCCTGCGAGGCCCTGGCCCGGTCTTGCCAATGCCCCTTGACCACCGTGGCCAGTGGCGCATCACCGGCGGACGTCCTGCAGGCCAACCCAGCAGCAACAGGGTTGGTGCGGCTCAGCGGTGACGCAGCGCGGTCGACACCAGAGGGTGATGCCAGTTGGCTACAGGCCCTGGCCGACTGGCGGCAGACGGTGCTGCTGCTGACCACAGCCGACCGGGAGGGTGCGATCCCAGGTACAGCCGCCGCCTACGCCGCCCTGTGCCGGGAACTCCATGTGCCGCTGCTGGGCCTCGTGCAGCTCCACGGCCCCTGGAACGGCACAGCGCGACGCCGCGATGGCCTCAGCTGGCTGGGTTGGATTCCCGATGAACACCATCCCGACCAGGCCGAATGCCTTGATGCCCTCGCCCGGAGACTCCAGTTCCGCAGCGCCGGCTGAAGCTAGGGCCAGAGGGGACGGGTTGCACCCGGCTTGATTTGGCGCAAGGTCTGCTCACCGACCCGGTCGGCCAGAGGCAGGCGACTGATCGCCACAGGTTCAGGGCTGGCAATGATCGCCGCGGCCAAGCTCAGCTGTTCCGACCGACTGAGGTTGGTCTCCAGCTCAGCATCCAGTTGATTCACCAGATCTGGAATCGCTCCGATGCCGCTGGGGGCCTTGACCTGTTCAATCACAGCCGCCACCAAAATCTCTTGGCGCTGTCGACGCTCGGAAACAGCCTTGGGGTCGGGCAGATGGCGTGCCAACTGTTCCGCCTGCACTCCGTTGAGGTTCTGACGCCCGGCCTGAAGGTTGACGGTGTAGTCCTGCGTCTTGTCCTGCCGCTTGTAGGACTCTTCCAGCACCACCTCCACGTCGCCCAGTCCATCCACCAGGCGGCGTAGGGCAGCCCGGGGCATCACCACATAGCGCTGGGGATCCCCCTCCTCCAGGCCAACAATGTCGCTGATGGCATCACTGACGAGACCAACGCCACCCCGTCGCCACAACTGGGCCAGGCTGCCGGGATCCTGCTCACCAGGAAGCTGAATGCCGAGCTCTGTGGGGATCTGGAGCACCTGAAGTGGCTCCTGGGACGCAATGCGAAGCATTAGGAGTGCATCGGCATTGGCAGGTCCCTTTGGCGCGGCCTGATTGGAGGCTGCGCCCAACCGATCGGCATCGAGACCAATCACCAATACCGTGACCGGGGCTTCCGGAAAAGGAGCCAAGGTGTCGGGTTGATCCGCACTCAGAGGTGCACCCGGGGCGACACGATCGGGTTTGGGCCAGAGCGTCGCCAGAAACCACCCGGTGACACCAAGCCCCAGCAAGGCGGAACCGACACGCATCGCGCCGCGAATCCGGGGTGGCGACAACCAGTTCATTTCGCTGGAACAACCGCAATGGCGCTTAGTTTCGCCCAGATCTCCAGTTCTTAGCCTGGGCCCCGTGAAGCCATCTTCGATGTCCCTCCGCCACGACTACCGCAACCGACCGCCCGAACAGGTGCGCGTGGTGGTGTTCGGGGCCACGGGATACATCGGCCGCTTTGTGGTCAAGGAGCTCGTGGAGCGGGGCTACCAGGTGGTTGCCTTTGCCCGGGCGCGCAGTGGCATCGGCGGCCGCCAGAGCAGGGATGAGGTCATCGCCGATTTCCCGGGAGCAGAGGTGCGCTTCGGGGATGTCACCGATCCAACCTCGATCGCGTCCGAGGCCTTCGATCAACCCACGGATGTGGTGGTGAGTTGCCTGGCCTCCCGCACCGGGGGCCGCAAGGATTCCTGGGCCATTGACCACGCTGCAACCCTCAACACCTACGAGCAGGGACGAGCAGCCGGGGTGGCCCATTACGTGCTGCTCTCGGCCATCTGCGTGCAAAAGCCGCTGCTGGAGTTTCAAAAGGCGAAGCTGGCCTTCGAAGCCGTATTGCAGGCAGACGAGGAGATGACCCACTCCATCGTTCGCCCCACCGCCTTCTTCAAAAGTCTGGGGGGACAGGTGGAAAGCTGCCGCAAGGGCGGCCCCTACGTGATGTTCGGCGGAGGAACCCTGGCCAGCTGCAAACCAATCAGCGAAGCCGACCTGGCCCGGTTCATGGCGGACTGCATCCATGACGAGGCCAAGTGCAACCAGGTGCTGCCCATTGGGGGACCAGGTCCGGCGCTGAGCGCCCGAGAACAGGGGGAGATGCTCTTCCGCGCCCTGAACAAACCCGAGCGGATGCTCTCCCTACCCATCGCCCTGATGGATGCACCAATCGCCCTGCTCGACGGCCTGGCTCGGCTGTTCCCGGGCATCAACGACACGGCGGAATTTGGGCGAATTGGCCGCTATTACGCCAGCGAGTCGATGCTCGTCTGGGACGAGAAGAAGCAGCGCTACGACGCGGATGCCACACCGTCCTACGGAACCGACACCCTGGAGCAGTTTTTCGAGCGCGTGGCAAGGGACGGCATGGCCGGGCAGGACCTGGGGGATGCCTCCCTGTTCTGAAATCGCCATGCTTGGGAGACCAAGGGGCCCCCATGGATCAGTCCACTGTTGAACCGACCAAGGCTGAACGGGGGCGCAGCACCGGGGTGCTGCTGCATCCCACCGCCCTGCCGGGCAGCCCCGTTTGCGGCAGCTTTGGGGATCCCTGCCGTCGCTGGCTCAACCTGCTTGCGGACCATGACATCGGGGTCTGGCAGATGCTGCCCCTGTCCCCTCCGGATCCCACCGGCTCGCCCTACAGCTCGCCGTCGTGCAATGCCCTGAACCCCTGGTTTCTCGATGGCCAAGACCTGGCCAATGAGGGGTTCATCGGCGATGACGCCCTCAGGGCCGCTCCAGGCGCTGATGCCCCCCTGGAGGGAAGCGAGCATGTGGATTTCAGCCTCGCCCAGCGAAGAGCCGATGCCCTGGGGGATGCGCTGCTCGACGCCTGGTCTGACCAGGATCAGTCGCGACATGCTGCCTTCAAGACCTGGGCTGACCAACAGCGCGCCTGGCTTGAGGACCATGCCCGTTTCCGGGTTCTGCATGATCAACACGGCACAGCCTGGTGGGACTGGCCCCTTCCTTTGGCCCGGCATGAGAAAAAAGCACTGCGGGCTTGGGCGGAGCATCACCATGACGCCCTGCAGCGGGAACAACTGATCCAGTGGCATCTCGACCGGCAGTGGCAAGCCATCCGCCGGCAGGCGGCAGACCTGGGCATTCAGCTGTTTGGCGATCTGCCCTTCTACGTCAGTAGTGACAGTGCCGATGTCTGGAGCAACCGTTCCTTGTTCACGGTCAAAGAGAACGGCCAACTCACCACCCAGAGCGGTGTGCCGCCCGATTACTTCTCAGAAACAGGACAGCTCTGGGGCTCACCGGTCTACCGCTGGGGACAGCATCGGCTCACACGCTTCCGCTGGTGGCGCCGAAGAATCGCTCGCCAGCGGGAGTTTGTTGATCTGCTGCGCCTGGATCACTTCCGAGCCCTTGCTGCCTTCTGGGCCGTGCCAGGTGCCGACAGCACCGCTGAGAACGGACAGTGGCAGCCCTCACCAGGTCACGCCTTGTTGCGCAAACTGCGCAAGGACGCCGGTGGTTCTCTGCCCTTGATTGCCGAAGATCTCGGCGTGATCACACCGGATGTGGAGGAACTGCGCGATGCGTTCCAGTTGCCGGGCATGAAGGTGCTGCAGTTTGCTTTCGATGGCGAAAGCAACAACCCCTACCTGCCGGAAAACACCGAAGGGCATCGGTGGGTTGTTTATACAGGCACCCACGACAACCCCACGACCCTGGGCTGGTGGAACGACTTGGATGCCGACAGCCGGGCCCGAATCGCCGCGCGGGTAAATGGAGAAATCTCAGCCCCAGCCTGGCATCTGCTCGATATGGCCTTTGCCACGACTGCAGGACTGGTGATCGCCCCACTCCAGGACCTCATGCACCTGGATGATCGGGCCAGATTCAACACTCCTGGAACCAGCGAAGGCAACTGGAGCTGGAGACTTCGCAGCTTTGACGGCGCGCTGGGGAATGCCCTGGGCGGCTACGGAAGCAGGGGAGCGGTCTGGGGACGATCGCTCTCGGGAGCAGGCAATTTGTTGACCCGGTAGATCCCCGGCCGCTCTTGATCCACAGGCAGAGGTTCACCGTTCCAGAGCACCTGATCCCCGGCGCCGGCTGGGGGATCCAGACGAAGCTCGATCGGGGCCTGCAACTGGAGCGTCAAGCCACCAACAGCGGCCGTGAATTGAACCCTGTCTCCTCCACCGCTGGAGAGCTGCAGCTCTCTGGGCTCAGCGACAACAACCTCGAGCACGCCCTGGGACTGGCTCAGGGCACCACGCACCAACTCCAGCCACTCCTGAGGCGTGCGTTGCTGAACCTGTTCCAGGGGCCGCAGGGCGGCGATGCGCTCATCTGAACCCGCCAGGTTCGGGCGACGGTTGATCGCCTCAACATCAGCACGTACGGGCTCGAGGCTGAGGCTGTTGCGCAGAGCGAGGTCTTGCTGTTGGCGGTTGATGCCCAGCAAGCTGAACGCGATCACGACCGCGTACACCACCGTGCCCTGCCAAGTGGTGAACACATCGATGTTGCCCAGGGTGAAGCGACGCAGACCTGACCTGGCAGGCCCCCGTTGGAGCAACGCCGACGGGGGAAGCAGGGGATCGAGGCATCCAGCGGGCAGCGCCAGGCGACGCTCGATCTGAGGGAGCATCGAGGCGAGATAGGCCCGCTCGGGCAGTCGATCACGCCAGCCACGTTCCAGCGCTTCGATCACGGGTGTCGTGATCCGGGTCTGATTGGCCAAGTCGCGAAGCGAGAGGCCGAGCTCCTCTCGGCGCTGCCGCAGCATCAGCCCCAGATCCTGACGCTGCTGATCCTGAGACTCCACAGACCCGTCATCAGGGGTTGAGCCGCTGCGCGGACGTCGCCACCAGAGGCCTGGACGCTTCAGTCGCATGGGCGGTGGGGCAGGTCCAAGGGTGCAGCCCGGTCGAGCATGGGCCTCCATTCTCTCTCGCTCAACCAGATCCAGCACCCCTCAGGCAGATCACCAAGCCGCAACCGCGCAATCGCTGTGCGCTGGAGATCAAGCACCGGATGACCGAGGGCTTCCGCCATCCGGCGAATCTGTCGGTTACGACCTTCCCGCAGTTCAATTTCCAGAAGCGTGTGGTCACCCCGAACCCGCAGACGGCGCAGCTTGGCGGGGCGGGTGCGGCGCCCATCCAGGGGAAGACCTTGACGCCAACGGTCAAGAACAGCCTCCGAGGGCACCCCCTCCACCCAGACCCGGTAGGTCTTGGCGTGGCTGTAGCGCGGGTGGGTGAGTTTCAAGGTGAGCTCACCCAGATCGGTGAGCAGCAGAGCACCACGACTATCGGCATCCAGACGGCCAACGGGATGAAGACCCGCCCGATGCTCCGGCGGCAGCAGATCGAGCACCGTGCGGCGCCCCCTGGGGTCATCACAACTGCAGATCACCCCCATCGGCTTGTTCAGCAGCAGCACCCGCGCCGCACCACGGGACGGCAACGCTTTGCCATCCACCCGAATCGCCTGCTGCTGAGGGTCGGCCTGATCACCTACGCGAGCGACCTCACCATCCACCGTCACGCGGCCGGCCTGCAGCCATTCTTCGGCCCGGCGTCTGGAGCAGAGCCCAGCAGCTGCGATCAGTTTCTGCAGGCGCTGGCGGGTCATCCAAGCGGTTGCCGGGGAAGCAGGAGATCCATGCATGCTCCACCTTCGGGATGGTTGCGGGCTTCGATGCGGCCGCCATGGTTGACGGCAATCTGCTGCACGATGGCCAGTCCCAGGCCACTACCGCTGCGGTTGGAGCGGGAGCGGGAGGGATCCCCCCGATAAAAGCGTTGAAACATGCGCGTGAGATCGGTCTCACTCAAGCCAGTGCCGTGGTCACGAATGCTGAGCAACCACCAGCCGCCGCTCTGGCGCACGGACACGTCGATGCTGCTCTGATCAGGGGAGTAGCGCAGAGCATTGTCGAGCAGGTTGAGCACCGCACGATGCAGACGGCGCTGATCGCCGAGCAAAGGCCCTGATTCGGCGCGGTCAAGCTGGAGCGTCACCTGTCGTTCCTCCGCGATCGGGCCAATCGTTCCCCAGGCACTGTCCACCAGATCCTCCAGGGTGAGGGGCACATGCTCGCTGTCGTCCTGGGGCAGGCTGTTCTCCAACCGCGACAGCTCCAGCAGGTCCTCCACCAGGAGCTGAAGACGCCGGAGTTCCTTCTGCAACCGTTGCACCAGAGCAGCGTCTTCTTCCTTGACGGCCAGTTCAAGCCGATCACTCACCAGCATCAGGGCGGTGAGGGGAGTCTTGAGCTCATGGGCCACATCACTCACCCAGCGTTCCTGCTGCTGTTGCTGGGCTTCGAGGGACTGACGGCTCTGGATCAGCACCAGCCAGCATTCATCACTGCCCGGCAGTACAACGGCCTCGAGCGGGGTCCCCTCTTGATCCCATTCACAACGCTGAGAACGAAGCTGATAGCGGCTGCTGAAGATCAACTCCTCCAAGACAGGAATGTCGAGGACATCCCCGAGCTCCATGCCACGAACCAGGCGATTGGAGGGGATGTGCAGCAGCCGTTCCGCCCGATCGTTGATGTAGGCGATGGAGTGATCCGGGGCCAGAATCATCCAGCCCTGGGTCGCCGCATCAATCCAGGCCAGCAGCTGGGGAGCGTTCAAGACGATGGAGCGATCCTTGGGCGCTCGACGAGCTGCCAGAACATGGCGTCGACGCTGCAACAGACCCATGAGCGCGATGCCGGCGACAAAGCCGAGTGCCGCAGAGATCAACACCTCGCCCTCAGCCGAAGCGGTAACCGAAGCCGCGAACCGTACGGATCAACTGAGGAGATGAGGGCTCGTCCTCAACCTTTTCCCGCAGCCATCGGATGTGAACGTCAACAGTTTTGGTGTCGCCGATGAAGTCAACACCCCAGATTTTCTCCAGCAGCTGATCGCGACTCCAGACGCGCTTTGGGTTCTGAATGAACAGCTCGAGGATCTTGTATTCCTTGGGGGAGAGGGTCAGATCCGTGCCGTCCCGGGTGACCCGGCATTCACTGGAGAACAGGCAAAGATTGGCGTAACTGTGCAATTCGGAGGGCGTTGACGCCTCCGCCTGACGGGATCGCCGCAGCAGCGCCCTGCAGCGTGCCACCAATTCACGCAAACCAAAGGGTTTGACCAGGTAATCGTCGGCGCCCACCTCCAGCCCAAGAACGCGGTCGGTTTCACTGTCGCGGGCGCTGATCACCAGGATCGGGGTTGTGTTGTTGATGCGACGAAGCTCACGGCAGAGATCAAGCCCGCCCAGACCAGGAAGCATCAGATCAAGAACAATCAGATCCACTTGATCTGAACCATCAGCCGTAATCAGATTGAGGGCAGAGGCGCCATCGGCACAGGTGTGCACCTCAAAACCCTCCGCGCGCAGGGCTTCTCCGACTGTTTCGCGAATGCTGTCGTCGTCTTCCACCACGAGGAGACGACTGGTGGAGACAGACGCAGACAGAGTTGTCACGTCCAAAAGGAGTGGTTGGAATCCATTCTGCCTAGCGGCCACGCCGTTTAAGCAGAACAGCGGCTTCGCTTAAGGGCTCAGATCACGAATGAAACACCCCGCAGCGAGACGAAGCTCAGACGAAGCTCAAAAGAATTCATCGAAATTGTCGAAATCAACCGCCTTGAACTTGCCCTCTTCCACCTGCTGCATCAGGCGCTCGAGCTGAGAAAACAAAGCTCCACCCGTCAGCAACGACAACAGCAAAGCCACAAGCAGGGCAGCACCTGATGCAAACCCGAAGATCTGAAGGCAGCAACCAATGAACAGGGTCACACCAATCAAGGTGCCGGCGTAACTGAGATTGATCTCGGCCGTCCCCAGCGGCAGCAGAGGGAGCCGGTCCTGCTTCCAGCCATCCAGTTTGTTTTGAACCTGACGGCCGAAGGTGAGGCCGCAGAGCACACCCATCAACAGACCGATGCCGGCCAGCAGATAGGGCGGCTGGGGCAGGGTCATCATCTGCAGCAGCTGCTCAAGCTCCTGGGCGCTGATCTCCTCAGGCATCGACGCCGATCACAAAGAGCTGAGACCTTAGCTGTGAGATCGTTCATCTCGCTGGAGTCCTGATCTCAGGATCACGCTGCCGCCAGGGGGTTGAGACGCTGCAGCAACCCACCTGCCAGACGACCGGGGCCAAAGGTCCGCCCGAGCAGACCGAAAAGGGCACGCACATCATCGGTGTGCAGGCGATCGTCACGAATCAGCGTCATCAGCAGTCGCCGACGCAGGTCTGCACCATCGCGGCTGAGCAGCAGGCGCAGGCCAGCCCCGGCCACAGGAATCAGTTCCTTGCCCGGCGCCGGTGCGTCCTGACCGACCACCGCCAAAAGACTTTCCAGCCGGTCCAGGCGCAGGCGGCCTGATTCATCAAAGATCACCTCCAGCAGCTTCTCGCGCATCTCGCTGGTGTCTCCCGCCAACAGTCGACGGGCCACATAGGGATAGGCCACAGCAATGATCCGGAAGTTCGGATCGAGCCGCAGAGCCAGACCTTCCTGGCTGACGACGGCACGAATGATCAGGGCGAAGCGCGCCGGAACCCGGAAGGGGTAATCGAACATCAGCTCCGAGAAACGATCGGTGATCGCCTTGAAGTTGAAGGATCCAACCGAGTCGCCAAGACTGCCGCCGAGCACCTCCTCGAGGGCAGGAACGATCGGCGTGAGGTCTGCCGTTGGGCTTAGAAAACCGAGGGATTGGAAGTCCTTCGCCAACTCGGAGAAATCACGGTTGATCAGGTGCACCACCGCACCGGTGAGGGTGAGCCGGTCGCTGTCGCTGATGGAGTCCATCATCCCGAAGTCGACATACCCCACATGGCCGAGATCGCCGGTGCGACCAGGCAGGGCAAAGAGGTTGCCGGGGTGGGGGTCGGCGTGGAAGTAGCCGAACTCCAGCAGTTGCTGTAGGCCACAAATCACGCCGGTGCGGATCAACGCCGTCGGGTCGAGTTGCTGGGAGCGCAGCTCTTCGCTGTTGCGCATCTTGGCGCCATCGATCCAGGTGGTGGTCAACACCCGGGTGGAGCTGAGCATCCTCTCCACCTTCGGGATGTAGACAGCATCGTTATTCGCGAAGAGAGCCGAAAACCGCTCGGCATTGGCCGCTTCCAGGCCGTAATCGATCTCCTCGAACAGGCTGCGGCCGAACTCATCGATGATTCCGCCCAGACCGAAGCCGAGATTGAGCGGCAGCAACGGCGCGGTCAGCACACCAAGCGCCCGGATCAGCACCAGATCCCGCCGCAGGATGAAGGTGAGGTTGGGGCGCTGCACCTTGACGGCAACCCAGTGCTGGCCCTGCAGACGAGCCTTGTAAACCTGCCCGAGACTGGCGGCGGCGATGGGCGTGTCGGGGAACTCCTCAAACAACTCCTCGGCCGGAGCACCGAGCTCCTCGCGGATGCAGGCCAGGGCAGTGTCGTGGGGGAAAGCCGGCAGATCGTCCTGCAGGCGGGTCAATTCCTCCAGCCAGTCCCGACGCACCAGATCAGGGCGGGTGGAGAGGGCCTGCCCCAGCTTGATGAAGCAGGGCCCGAGCCCCGTCAGGGTGTTGAGAATGCGACGCGCTAACCCCTTCTGGACAGCGGTATCACTGCTGCCTCCACGCAGCAGCAACACCAGCACCAGACCCGCCAAGGACAACAGCACTTGCACCAGGCGTGGGAAGGCAACCCAGGGACGCAACAACAGCCATCCCAGATCCCGCCCGGGGTCATAACGCATCGCATCGCGCTGAATAGAGAGGAGACTCTAAGGAGATCAGGCTGATTCGATGGCGCTTCTGCCCCAGCTCACCGGTCGCCTCGGTCAGCCCCTGTTTCTGCCGGCCCATGGACGGGGAGCCGCGCTTCCAGATGGACTGCGTCAATTGCTGCGACGGCGTGCTGGCGTTTGGGACCTACCGGAACTGCCGGCCCTCGGCGGTCCGCTGGAGCCGGACGGCGCCATCGCCGAGAGCCAGCGCTCGGCCGCGGCCCAGATGGGTATGGCGCGCTGTTGGTATGGGGTGAACGGGGCCACGGGGTTGCTGCAGGCCGCTCTGCTGGCCATGGTCCGCCCCGGGGAGCGGGTGCTGCTTCCCCGCAATGTTCATCGAAGCCTGATTCAGGCCTGCGTTCTTGGGGATCTGCAGCCGGTGCTGTTCGATCTTCCCTTTCAAAGCGACCGGGGCCAGCCGGCACCGGTGGATTCCCCATGGATCGAACGGGTCCTGGAAGCACTGCCCTGCGAGGGAGCACCCATCCGCGCCGCGGTTCTGGTGCATCCCACCTACCAGGGCTATGCCAACGACCCCACGGCGGTGATTCAGCAACTGCAACAACGGGGCTGTTGCGTGCTGGTGGATGAAGCCCACGGCTGTCATTTCGCCGCTGGAGTGGATCATCCCCTCCCCCCCAGTGCCCTTCACTGCGGCGCCGATCTGGTGGTGCATTCCCTGCAGAAATCCGCCGCCGGTCTCGCGCAAACAGCCGTGCTCTGGTTGCAGGGAGAGCGTCTGGATCCCGTTCGCGTGGACCGCAGTCTGGGCTTGCTGCAGACGACGAGCCCCAGTGCGCTGCTGCTGGCCTCCTGCGAAGAAGCCCTTCAACACTGGCAGCGCCGCAAGGGACGCCGGCAGCTTCTTGAGCGTCTGCAGGAGGCTGAAGCACTCGCCGATGGCTTGCGCAACAGCGGCATGCCTCTGCTGAGCAACCAGGATCCGCTGCGCCTGATCCTGCACACAGG
>Ga0213866_10002759_pt1 | contig 12189 bp, 9 predicted proteins | sample PICome_11_FD_160079 | JGI IMG/M metagenome (GOLD analysis project Ga0213866, IMG submission 160079) | Coastal seawater microbial communities near Pivers Island, North Carolina, United States - PICO284 | ecosystem: Environmental > Aquatic > Marine > Coastal | place: USA: North Carolina... | reverse complement strand
ATCAAGTCGGTGCGATTCTCGATCTCGATGAAACGGAGATCCGACGCAACGGCGAGTGGTTCAGCGGCATGGGCTTTCTCGATGTGCTCAAGCTCTGCGCGCAAAGCACCGTGGCGCGCATGATGGAGCGCGATGATTTCACCAAGCGCTTCCAATCCGGTACGCCGATCAGCGTTCACGAGTTTCTCTACCCGCTGATGCAGGGCCACGATTCCGTGATGGTCGAAGCGGACATTGAGCTGGGCGGCACGGATCAACTCTTCAATCTGCTGATGGGCCGCAAGCTGCAAGAAGATGCTGGCCAGCGCCCGCAGATCTGTTTGACGACGCCGCTCATCGAGGGGCTTGATGGCGTGCAGAAGATGTCGAAGTCGCTCGGCAATTACATCGGCGTGCGCGAAGATCCGAACGAGCAGTACGGCAAGACGATGTCGATCCCCGACGACAAGATGCGCGCGTGGTTCACGCTGCTTACCGACATCGCGACGGATGAAATCGAAGTGCTCTGCGATCCCGATCAGACCAGCCCGCGCGATGCGAAGGACCGCTTGGCGCGCGCTATTGTTGCAGCATTTCACGGTGCAGAAGCTGGCGATGCTGCGAGCGCCGAGTTCATCGCGCGCTTCAAGAAGGGCAAGCTGCCCGACGATCTGCCGCAACACAAAGCCAGCGCTGCCAGCGTGAACGTGCTCGATTTGCTGGTCGAAACCAAGCTCGCTGCATCGAAGGGCGAAGCTCGCAGGCTCGTGCAGCAGGGCGGCGTGCGCCTGATCGATCCGAAGAGCGACGACGACAAGGGCAGCGTGATCGATTCGATTGATGCCGCTATCGAAACAAAAGCTGGCCTAGTGATGAAGGTCGGCAAGCGCAAGTTCGCGCAATTCGCGTAGCTTGTCAGCGAGCGTTTCGTCCTGACGTGCAGATGAAGCTGCGGCGTTCGTCGTCGAGCAATCTCATCCCATTCATAGCGCACAACTCAGCGTCGCAGGAAGCCCGATCCGAGCGATGCGTTTTATCAATTTGATATATTGCATGAGGGTGTAAGGCCTGCCCTGCTTTATGTGTTATTCAATTCGTTTATGAATCCCAGACTAGAACGATTTGTACGATACCGAGATCGTTCCTGATCGCTTGCGTGTCTGAATCCGATACCTTGCGCCTCTGCTCTTGCTGGAACAAGCCAGCAAAATAAAGGCTCACACGCATTGCGGAGAGCAGCGCTCCGCAAACGTTACAGAATGTAGTGTTTCGTTCAACGAATCGTACACGAAAGGGCGAAAAGTGCAATATGTCGGCGATATCATCAGTTTCGATTTTGGTAAATTGATGAATCTGTGCGAGAAACTCATCCGCACCTTTGAAAACATTTCAAAGTGATAGGAAAATAGATGCCCGGGCGAACAACCCGAGTGCAATAGCGCATTCGGTCAACTGCGAGGTGCAAAATGTTTGAACAACTCCAACCGAAGGAAGCGCTGACTCTGAAGCGAGCGCTCATCGTCGACGACGAATATCTCTGCCGCGAGCTGATGCAAGACATCTTGGGTCTGATCGGCGTCCAAGCTGAAGCTGCTCACAATGGAGCGGAAGCCTTGGGGATGATTTCCCGCACCGACTACGATCTGGTCCTGATGGACAATCACATGCCGGTGATGGATGGCATCTCGACGATCAAGCGGATCCGCGAAGACAAGACTCCAGTCGACCTGCCAATCATCATGGTTACTGGCAAGGCTTCGCGAGCGCTCTTCCGCGAGTGCATCCAGGCGGGAGTCAACGGATTCATGCCTAAGCCATATACCCCGGGCGAGCTGCTGGGCGTCATAGATCGCGTGATGCGAGGCGAGATGCTCAGCGAGCGAAGCGCCGTCAGTGACAGGCTCGTGCAGTCGTAGCGCAGCACCAATGCCCAACACGAGTTGCAAGCGCACGCTTGCTCAAGCGCCCGCCACGCACCCAAATGCGCGGCGGGCGTGCTCGTGATAGCGCTTTTCACCTGCGATCTGCCGCAAATGACTTGAAAAAGCGTGCTGGAAGTGAAAAGCCCTGCGCCCTTGCTGGCGAATTGCGTAATATGATATGGCGAGTTCCCGACTCTCATGCGGCGACCCGAAGCACGAGCGCTTCAGTGGCACGAGAATGGAGCCGAAAGACTTAGAATTGAGAAAAGCAGGCGACACCATGGATAAAGTCAAGTTTGAGTGCGAATCCTGCGGTCAGCACTACTCCGTTGCGCAGGATCACGCAGGCAAAAAGTTCGCGTGCAAAAACTGCGGCGAAGATGTGACCGTTCCCTACACCGTTCAAGCGAGCGAAGCGGTTGCTGCTCCACCCGCACCTACTCCCGCTGCTCCACCCGCACCTACTCCCGCTGCGCCGCCAGCACCCGCAGCTGCTAGACCGCCGGCGCCCCCAGCGGCACCGGTTGCCCCCCCGCCACCACAGGCTCCGCAAGCGCCTCAACGCAAGCGCGCGACGCGTCAAGTCGCTGCGCCGCCAGCCGCGCAAGTTCAGCCCGCGCCTCCGCCGGCTCCCGCACCAGAGCCTTCGACGCCGCGCACGCGCGTGCTGCGTCGTGATGACGTTCCCGCTCAGCCAACTGGCCCGCAGATGCCCGGTCAGCGCCGACGTGGCGGCCCGACAATCGCACTCAGCAAGGGCGACATGCGTGCGCGCGGCCAGACCGATGCGATGCGTCGCCCGGGTGCTGCTCCCGCGCCTGCTGCTGCACCTGCGCCGCGCCAAGGTCAGACGCGGAACTTTAACGCTCCATCCGCGCATCCCGGCACGCGCTCAATGCAACGCCCGACGCAAACCATGCAACGTGGCGGCCCCGGCGCGTATCCGCCCGGTGTGCAGAAGAAGAGTAACGCAGGTGTCTGGATCGGCGTTGGTGGCGGCGCGTTAGTGCTGCTGCTGATCATTGTCGGCATCGTCGTCGCAACGGGTGATAGCGGCAATGATCCGAATATCGCCAACAATCCGGTCATCGATCAGGCCGAGCTTGACCGCAAAGCCGCTGAAGCATTGGCCGCTGAGCTGAAGGCTCGCACCGATGCTCAGACCGAAGTGTTGAGCAACGCCAGCAAGCAGCTCAGCGAAGGCACGCTCTACGCGGAGTTGTGGGAGTCCTACAAATCCGTTTCCGCCCTGAAAGACGTGGTGCCGGAGCTTGCCGACAAGCAACGCTCGCTCAAGCGCGACATGGCGAAGGGGCTGGCCGACCGCATGGATAGCGATCTGACGGCCAAGGGCGCCGATATCAAACTGCATCACGAAGTCGCGATGCGTTTGCAGAAAGAAGGCTTTGAAGAGCAAGCCTCGAAGATTGCGCGCACGGTTTGTACCAGCTCTGGCTATCAGCGCACGACGTGGAGTCGCGACAAAGAAGGCAACCAGGTTGGCAAGGACAGCGCTGAGTTCATCGCGCTCGAAGCCATCTCCGGCTTGGCCTACTTCGAAACGCCGAAGCTGATCCGCGAGGCGGACTTCATCAACGGCTTCGATGAGTATCGCGAGTTCAGCGAGTACCTGAACGACTTCCAGGCCGAGTATCCCTCGGGCTTGGCGCCGAAGGATGATCAGCTCTACATTGATCTGAAAGAAGCATCAGACATCCTGCTTAAGCGCGTGCAGTCGATCATTGCCGATCACGAGAAGGATGGCTTCGCTGAGTTCGCCGCAGATGCCTTCAACAAGTTCCGCAATAAGTGGGGTGTCGAGACGGGGGACAAGCCCGCGGCATTCCCGGGCAAGTTCGACTACGGCTACTCTGAGCCTTTCATCTTCTACTTGGAGCTTGAAGGCCGCGAAGACATGGAGCCGGAAGAGATCATCGCGAACATGTCGCGTAAGACGCAGATTCTGAAGGATCTGGTCGATCACTTCTATGCGACTTGCCGCGATCCTTGGGGCCTTGAGCGCACCTACCCTGACAACATTGATCCTGTCGATCGCGTGCGCTATCCCTTGGAAATCGTGGTGCTGCGCGATGGCGATCGCTACTCCGAGTATCAAGAAGAAGTGATGGGCCGCTCGTTGCCCGGTGCGCGTGCGCACTACTCGCCGCAGTATCGCCAGATCATTACCTGGGATGATCCAGAGGCCGAAGAAGATCTCTCGCGCCAATGGTTTGATACCTGCGTGCTGGCTCACGAGGCATGGCACTTCATGTCCTCGATTCACATGCCGGGCAAGGGCGTGATCTACAGCTCGACGCCTGATCCCGAAACGAAAGAGCCGATCAACCTTCCGCGCTACTCGTCCTTGGTCGTGCAAGAAGGGCTGACGGATTACACCGCTGGCTTCGAAGAGTACGAGAAGGATGGCCGCGTTCACTTCAAGTGGGCCAAGGTCAATCACCTGCGCTTGGGCAGCTTCCGCGAATGGACGACCTACATCACCGAACGCTGGAAGGAAATCTCGCAGTCGAGCACGAAGATCGATCAAGCCGTGACTTGGGAAGAAGGCCGCTACCGTGGCGTGATGGGTGCGCGTGAGATGATTCGCTGCCTCTTCTACGGCGCATGTGGGCAGATGGCTTTTGAGAACCTGGTGCGTTTGGGCTTCACACAGGTTCGACCGCAGCCGCGCGACTTCGCGATCGTGCCGAACGCGACGGGCTTCTATTACGCTTGGAGCTGTAGCTTCTCGTACTTCCTGATGAACTACAACAACGGCCAGTACGCCGACAAGTTCATGCAGTGGTGCGAAGAGGACTACAAGGACGAGATCAAGAAGCAGTACGACTACAGCACCTACTACCGCATGTTTAGGAACGGCTTCAAGACTACGCCTGGCATTGAGCGCTTCATGGAGATCTTTGAGATCGACGGCCTCGACAGCCCAATGTGGGACGAGCTTGACGACCAGTTCTACAAGTACACGATGGAAGACGTCGAGTACATCAAGGTCAGCGAAGGCTACGTTCTGATTGATGAAGACAAGAAGGGCGATGACCTTGGCGGCGACAGTGATGAAGACGGCATCCCCGACTTCTTCGATAGCTTCGATGATCGCACGCTCGACGACGAAGTGGGCTTCGGCCACCAGTACGCACTTCGGATCTGGCGCAAGATGATGCGCAGCTCTGGTCTGAGCAACTGGCGCGACATTCCGATGCCCGAACAGATCAGTGCGCAGCCTCTCAGCCAGCTTGTGTCGGGCCGCAGGTTCCACGCGTCGCTGCCAAGCTACGCGCTTTGGGCATTCGGCGGCAACGAGCCCGGAGAACCTCTGCCGATCAGCGAGCGTCTCTACGCGCGTGAAATCGCCTGGCTGCGCATGTAGCCCGCAATCGCGTGTCAGCGTTGAGCACGCCAACGCCGCCCATGCGCTTTACAGCGTAAGGGCGGCGTTACTCGTTCCGTCATCCCGACCGCAGGCGCAGCCGGAGGGGAGGGATCCCCCAGCGATTCGTCTGCTAGAGCAATTCTCGCTTTGCCTTGTGCTCATCACCGTCATCCCGAACGCCGTAGGCGGAGGGATCACCCTTGCGAGCGAGGCTGCCCTTTTCTTTGCACACGTATCGCTAATCGCGAAGCATTCTGGGTGCAATCGTGGGAAGCGCGACTGAATGTAGAGGTCTTGCCTCCGCCTACGACGTTCGGAATGACGGCGCACGCCGACGAAACCAAATCGTGAACTGCTCTAGTTGGAACCATGTTGCGTTGCGATACCTAGCGCGGTGCTCAAACACTTTTCCCGACCGCAGGCGCAGCCGAGCCCCTTACTCAGTCTTCTCGCTCACAGGTTCGATCCAGATCGGCAGGTGCGTAGCGCGCGCGAGGCTATCGGTCGTGCTGCCGAGGAAGATCTTGCCAAGCTCGCCGCGACGCAGGTTGCCCATCACGCAAAGCTGTGCTTGCACGCGCTTCGCGTAGTCGATCAGCGCCTCGCTCGGATCGCCTTGCAGCACGGCCAGGGTGAGCTCCACGCCCTCGCTTTTTGCTTTCGCAGCGATGCGACCAAGATGCTCTTGCGCACGCTGGCTGGCTTCTTCAAGCGCGAGTTCGTCGAAGTGGACGCCGATCAACTTGAGCGAACCGATGTCCAGCGCGTGTACGAGGTGAACGTTGGCGCCGTAGACCTTGGCGAGCGAACAGGCGCGCGCGAAGGCTTGCTCGGATGCATGGCTGAAATCGCAGGGCGCAAGAATCGTCTTGATCTCTTTGAGCGAGTGCTTGGCGTCGGCCTTCGATTCGTCAGGCCCGCGCAGAAGCAGCACCGGGCAGGGCGCGCTGCGCATCACGCGATCCGCGACGCTGCCAAGGAAGAAGCGTGCGACCATGCCGCGCGAGTGCGAGGACATGACGATCAGATCGCTCTGATTCTGCTTGGCGTAATCCGCGACGGCCTCGTCGATGTATCCCTCGATCACGTCGCGCTGAACCGTCAGCCCTTCACAGCTCGCTGGCAGTTGCAGCTCGTCCATGGCTTTGCGCGGGCCGTCAAGCAAGTCCTCTGGCGCGAGCATGCTGACGTAGCCTGCATAGGCATAGATCTGCGGATCCACGACGCTCACCAGATCAAGCTCCGCGCCGTACTTGCTGGCAATCTCACCGGCCACGCTCAACGCATTGCCCGCGATCTCGCTGAAGTCCGTGGGGAAGAGAATCTTCTTGATAGCTTTCATGTCTCGCTCCTTCTAGTCGTCCGCTGCACTCCACCTGAGCACACTCTCCATTTTATCACTTTTGGTGTTTGGACGAGGAGAAGAAGCGAGCGCAACGCAAAAAGGAGGCGCGTTGGCCTCCTTTTCGCTGCATCGATTCAGATGATTAGCGGCGTTGCGGGCCGCGCTCCATCGGCCTTGGGCCGCGAGGCGCTTGGGGCATGTGGCGATGGCCACGGCCACGTTGCGCGCCGCGTTCGCGCTGCGGGCTGCGTTGGCGTTGTGCTCCGCGCTGGCCGCGCTCTTGGCGAGGGCCGCGTTCCATTTGACGGGGTTGAGCGCGACGGCCTTCGCCACTGCGCGGGGCGGCTGGGCGACGCTGCTCAGCGCGGCGATCGGGACGGCGTTTTGCTTCACGGCCGCGCTGCTCGGCGCGTCCACGGGGAGCTTCGCGGCCTTCAGGGCGACGTTGCTCAGCGCGTCCACGGGGAGCTTCGCGACCTTCGGGGCGACGTTGCTCAGCGCGTCCACGGGGAGCTTCGCGGCCTTCGGGGCGAGGGCGACGGCTATCTTCGCGGCGCTCGGCGGGACGCGCATCACGCGGGCGCTCCGCATCGCGGCGATGCTCAGGGCGAGCATCGCGCTCGTCGCGGCGGCCTTCCGGCATCTCATCGCGCAGTTTCTCAGCATGCTTGCGAAGCTCGGCGAGGCGCTCCTTCAAGCGCTCAATTTCGGCTTCGAGCTCGCGCGGATCGGGGCGTTCGGCGCGTGGTGCTTCGGCGCGGGGCTTCTCGGCGCGACGCTCTTCGCGCTCGCCACGGGGCTGCGGACGCTCGGGGCGCTCAGCACCTTCGCGACGTGGGTTGGGTCGTTCAGCGCGCTGGGCGAGTGCCGGGCCGGCAACGCAAAGGGCCATCAGAGCGGCGATCATCATTGGCTTCATGGGTTCTCCTGTCTCTCACACCACCCACCAATCGGTAGGCTCCACTGACGTCATGTGGTGCGTTCATGCATAGAACGCATGAGATGCGCCCAGGTTACGCCAATCTTCCCAATCCCCTCGCTTTGCGTCTTCGGTAGATCGGGCCCCGGCCTGATCATCGCGCGCAGCGCGATTACTCGCTGCAGGCGAGCAGCGCTCGCAATGCTGATCGGGTCGCGCAGATCGGAGCGGGATACGTGTGCATTCGTAGGAAGCCTTGCCAATCCCAACGCGTACCGCACATCGGGTGCTGCGCACCCTGCGAGTCGGCTGATCCGTTGCGCAACTCGCGTTGCGAGTGTGCTCACTCCTCAGTCCTCGTCGGGCTGCGCCCTCTGTCGGGATGACGGAGCGCTTGGTCAAAGCAGAAGGTTGGGCGTGTCCGTCATCCCGAACGCCGAAGGCGGAGGGATCACCCTTGCTGGAAAGGGTGGGCTTTTCTTTGCACAGGTTGCGCTTTTTGGAGAGCGCAGAATCGGAGCGGGATACGTGTGCAATTGTAGGAAGCTGTACTCACCGCAAGGGTGATCCCTCGTCGCGACTTCGTCGCTCTGTCGGGATGACGGACGCTGCGCTTCATGCTAGGCGGCGAAGCGTCACCAGGGGCTTTGTCGCATCAGAATGCGACTCACAGACAGGAGTGTCTGTGCCACTGCGAGAGAGCCCAGCCGCTCGCAGAGCGCTTCGCGAGCTTCGGTCCTTCGCCAACTTCGCGTCACTCTCTCCCTAAAGCCAAACAGAAGCAATCGCATCAGAATGCGAGCACCGGCAAGAATGCCGGTTTCACTGCTAGCGCTCGCCGATCATGCTCGCGTTGTCAATCAGACGCGCTGTGCCCATGAAGACCGCGAGGGCCATCACGGAATCATCGCTGGCGTGATCGACTGGCTGCACGCTTTCTGCATCTACCACTTCGACGTAGTCCACGCGCGCATCGGGCTGCAGCTCGATGATGCCGCGCGCGATGCGCTTCAGCTCGGCGCTCGTGCGCTCACCCTTCGCATAGGCTTTGCGCGCAGCGTCGAGCGCGCCTACCAGACAAAGCGCTTGCGCACGCTGGCTCTCGTTCAAGTAGCGGTTGCGGCTGCTCAGCGCCAGTCCATCCGTCTCGCGCACCGTCGGGCAAACGACGACCTCAACAGGCATGTTGAGGTCGCGCGCCATGCGCCTCAGCACCGTTGCCTGCTGAAAATCTTTGCGGCCAAAGAAGGCCTTGTCCGGCGCGACGATGTTGAAGAGCTTCGCCACGATCGTCGTCACGCCGCGAAAGTGATTGGGGCGAGAGGCGCCGCAGAGGTGCTCGGTCAAGCCTTCGACATCGACGTAGGTTCTGTAGCCGCGCGGATACATCATCTCGACGGTGGGGAAGAAGACGCTCGATCCCCCGGCGTCGTAGATCACCTGCGCATCTTCGTCGGGCGTGCGTGGATAGGCTGCGAGGTCTTCGTTCGGTCCGAACTGCGTTGGGTTGACGAAGATCGACACGACAACATGCTGGCACTCAGCGGCGGCGCGCTTGATCAGCGCAGCGTGGCCTTGATGCAACGCGCCCATGGTGGGCACGAAGCCGATGCTCTTCGCCTCGCGTCTCGCAGCGCGAACGACGGCGCGAATCTCGTCGATGCTTTGTGCGGCCTTCAGTTCTGCCATGGTGCTTTCGTGTCGAGTCGTTTTTTTGCGCGGCCCACCCGCTACTCCAGTCTACCGCCGCGAGCGCACGCCGTGCTATGATTGCTGGCTGACATCGACGCGTAGCGCGAAGGACACCGAGACGCATATCAAACTGAAGCTTAGCCACATGACGAGGTAGCCTTGGATCTCACCCCGAAAACGCCAGCCGAGCTTGGCATTGACGCCGATCTGCTCGACGAGGCCAGCGATATTTTGCAGCCCTTTGAGAAGCTCGTGCCCGTCAAGGTGCTTGATGAGATCAAGTATCTGCCGGAGAACAACTCGCTCTGGCGGGGTCTGCAATTCTGCGGCTTGATCGATCGATCCGTAACGATCGACTTCGGCCGCTTCTGCCTTGCCGGCACCTGCACGCACTGCAAGGGGCTGGTGCAGGAAGCGGATATGGATCGCCGCGATGCGATGCTGCTCTGCCAAACGATTGCAAAGGCCGGCACGCACATCAAGAAGCTGCCCGATGGCTTTCGGCTGAAGAAGAGCTACGCCTGAATCTCGCATCTCTCTACCACTGAGCAGAAGGAGCTCCTGTGTACACAATCTCGCGCGAAGTTTGGCTACCCAAGCCGAGGGATGAGGTGTTCGAGTTCTTTTCGGACGCTCGCAACCTGCAGGTGCTGACGCCCAAGTGGTTGGATTTCAAGGTGGTGACTGAGGGCGAGATTGAGCTCAAGCCCGGAGCGCTGATCGACTACAAGCTGCGCGTGCGCTTCTTGCCGATCCGTTGGACGACGGAGATCGTGGCATTTGATCCGCCGCACAGCTTCATCGACAATCAGGCAAAGGGCCCTTACAAGCGCTGGTATCACACGCACACCTTCGAAGAAGAAGATGGCGGAACCTTGTGCCGCGATCACGTCGAGTACGCTGTGCCCGGCGGCGCGCTCGCGCATTGGCTTTTCGTCAAGCGGGATGTGAAGCGCATCTTCGACTATCGCCGCGAGAAGCTGGTCGAAATGTTCGGCGCAGATACGCGCACGCAGTTCTCGAACAAGAAGCCAGCGGAGTGAGCGTTAAGCTCGCTCGCGTCATGCGAAAGCTGCGCTGAGGGGGGTGCTTTGTGGCATCCGCTCACACAATTCTCGTCATTCCGTGAACCGCGCTCTAAGATCAGGCGTATCACTTGTTGAGTAGTGCCCGTAGGACAAGCGCTTCATGGCCCAAGAATCGCAAGAACGTAGTTGGATGAAAGCCGTCAAGCGCGGCGATTTCGAGGCGTTCGAGCACCTCTACCGCGCCTATTACCGCAGGCTCTACGGCTTCTTCTACCGCTTGTGCTGGGATAGTGCACGCGCGGAAGATCTGCTGCAGGAGACCTTCATCAAGCTTTGGAGCAATGCGCTGAAGATTGATCTGAACAGGCCGCTCGCGCCCTGGCTCTATCAAGTCGGCAAGAATCTCTTCCTCGATGGCGAGCGCAAACGCAAGCGCGAGGAGAACGCCCTTGGCACGAGCGCTGAAGCGCAATTGGGTGGAGCTGCCTCGCCCATGAGCAAAGCGCTGCTCGCTCGCACTGGCGGCGGCACGCTGACCTTGGCGGAAGCTCCGCGCGCTGATACGGCGATCACGCGCAAAGAGACAGAAAAAGCTGTGCGAGCCGCGCTTGAGACGCTCGACGCAGACAAACGCTTGGTGGTGGTGCTGAGTTTCTATCAAGGCCTGCCATTCAAAGACATCGCAGAGATTCTCGAAGTCCCAGTCGGCACGATCAAATCCCGCATGCACTACGCCGAGAAACACCTGCGCGAAGTCCTGAAACCGATGATGAGTGAAGCATGAACAACGACGCTGACCAGCCGAAGCGCAACCCCGAGGGCGAGCAGGATGCAGATGCATCTGCCCAAGCCTCTGGCGATGCATCTGCGCGCGCTGATGAGCAGACGCGCGATGCTTCTGTTAACAATGAAGCTGAAGATGCGAGCGCAACGCAAGCGGAAGCGAGCGCTGACGACAGCCGCTCCAGCGATCCCGTTCAAGAGGAAGATGCTGAAGCTGGCGGGCCGGTTGATGCTGACGCAGAGCATGCCGAGCCGGAGCGCAGCATCGCGTTGATGCTCAAGGCGAAGCTCGCTGAGATTCGCGACCCTGATACCGTCGATACCGGCGAAGAGCTTGACGAAGAGCTCGCGGCGACGCTGCTCGCATTGGTCTTGGGCGAGCTCTCTAACCGCGAGCGCGATGAGTTGCTTGAGCGTGCCAAGCGCGAGCCTCGCATTGCGCGCGAGTTGCAGCGCTTGTCGGCGCACTTGAAACTGCATCAAAGCGTGAGTCGCGTCGCGCCGAATCGCGGCAGCTTTGCGCGACTCTCTTCGAAAATGAAAGAGCGCGAGCTGCTGGGCGAGGTGATCCCCGGCAGGCATTCGCTCTGGCGGCGCGCGATGATGGTTGCGGCGACGGTCTTCGTTGGCTTCATCATCATCAATGCGATTATCGCGCCGGCTGATCCCGGCAAGAATAGCGATGATGCTGCCCGAGCGAAGCTCACCATCATTACCCCGAACAGAACGGATTCGCGTCTCGTCACCTTTGGCGAGCATGTCGAGCTGCGCGATGGAGCTGGCGATGTGCTGCTGACCTCCGGTGGGCGCGGCTTGCTGACCAAGATTCGCATGGCGCCGAATTCGCGCTTCGTGCTGGTTTCAGCGGATGAGCTGCGGATTGAGTCTGGTGGAGCGGAGCGGATCGAGGTGGATCCGAATGCTCGCACTTTCTCGGTGGTCACGCCGCATGCGCGCTTTGAGCTGCCGCAAGGCGGGAAGTTCAGCGTGAGTCTTGGGCGCTCGCGCAGTCACGTTTGCGTGGTGGATGGTCGCGTGCAGGTGAAGACCCTCGACGGCGATTCAAAGCCCGAGAATATGCGCACGGTGTATCCCGGCTACAGCTTTTCGATCGGCGAAGAGGGCACGGT
>Ga0213866_10002755_pt1 | contig 12192 bp, 13 predicted proteins | sample PICome_11_FD_160079 | JGI IMG/M metagenome (GOLD analysis project Ga0213866, IMG submission 160079) | Coastal seawater microbial communities near Pivers Island, North Carolina, United States - PICO284 | ecosystem: Environmental > Aquatic > Marine > Coastal | place: USA: North Carolina... | reverse complement strand
AGTTGGGGTCAGTCGCTTAGAGGACGATAAAAAGGTAAGCTTATCTCAGGAGCACAATGTGCCCTTCTCGGTAATACCTGCATCCTTACTTGTTTTAGACGGCACAGATGTAAGTGCATTACAGTACCTAACACCTACGCTTGGATTTGAGAATAAAGAGTCCTCAGACTCTAATACCGACTACACAGTCAAACTATCCTACGAGGCCTCTTCTGACCTGACGCTATACGCTGGAGTTGCTACCGGCTATAAGGCTTCTTCCTGGGATTTAAGTCGGGATTCGAAACCCTCTGCCGCTGAATTAGCTGAGCGGGGCATAACTGCGGCAAACAACCCGCTTAATCTGAACCTAGCTATTGACGGTCAGCGATTTGCCAAACCTGAGGAATCCAGAGTCTATGAGCTGGGCGCCAAAGTGCGATTCTCCAATGGTTATATGAACTTGACCTATTTCGATCAAGAGGTGGAAAACTTCCAGACTACAACCTTTGTGGGTGGCGGCTATGCATTTTCCAATGCCCCGCTGCAAACCTCCAACGGAATCGAGTTTGAGTCATTTTTCGCTCTATCAGAGAATCTAAGCCTGGCATTGGGTGGTATTTTTCATGATCCCAAGTACGGTGCAGGACATGTGATCGAAGACGTTGATCTAAGTCACACAACACCATCCAGAATCTCTAAACGGCGACTAACTGCGGCGGCTAATTATGCCTTCAATGCACTGGGATTTGAAAATGTGCTCTCTGTGTCTCTATTGAGTGAAAGTGATTACACTACGCTTGAAAACCCAGTACATCTTCGTGTACTGGCAACCAATGGCTTTGATAAGTCCAGCAAAGATGTTGTCAACCTCAATTTGTCCATGGCCAAAGGCGCAAACACCCTTAGCCTGTGGGCAAACAATGTGTTTGACGAGCAGTGGATGGAAACCACCTTCATTTCACCGGGAACTGACGCAGCAGGGGCAGCTGCAGCCATCTTTAGTGGGTATCCATCAGCGCCAAGAACTTTTGGTGCAACCTATTCATATGAGTTCTAGACTCAGTAGCGAGCATGAAAAGGGCGACTTGAAGTCGCCCTTTTTTTATGCCGAAGTTGAAAGAATTAGGATTGATATGCCAAATTCTGATGCCAGAAGTCGACCACATAATCCACACGCACACGCATCAACTGGCGGTAGGCGGGCAAATCGCTGAGGTGCACCCAGCGACACTGGATAATCCCCTCCTCGACTTGAGGTTTGGTATCGTCATCGCCGCCCCTGTAGTGCATCAGGTACCAGTGGGTTTTCTTTAAGTACTTGGTGTTCTCATGGCGGGTGGTATGCCAAGTAGAGACCAGCTTGCCCTTAATTAGAAGCTTATCTTGACTTAAGCCAGTCTCCTCGCAAACCTCACGCAGTGCCGAGGATTCGCGGGATTGTCCAGTTTCAATACGCCCTTTTGGCATATCCCAATTGCCGCGTTTAAACATTAGTAGCAGGTGATTTTTGTCATTGCAGACCAGACCACCAGCAGACTCAATGACGGGTAAATCGATGGTTTCACGCAGATTGCTCGGATAAGTTTTGATAGTAATATTCCTGTATCACAGCGATTTGTAGTGGTTTGCTAAACAGCTACTAAATTGTAAGGCTATTCATCCAACTCCACAAAGAGTCTCTCCTGCTCTTTGAGCTCCCGCAACACCGCATGCTGTTGCAAGGTCAGTCCCCGGAACTTAACTCCTCCTACTTTAATACTGTGACTCAACCGCACATCCTCACCGGTAAGGGGCTCAAAACCGCGCCGCCCACTGGCCCTGATTAAATACAGCATACTGGTCAATCGCGCCGCCTTCTTGCTGTTGGCATTTACCACCACCCAGGGCGATTTTTCCGAGGAGGTGTAATTGAACATCTGCTCTTTGTAGCGGGTAAAAATTTCCCATTTCTGGCGAGCATGGAGGTCGTTTTCAGAAAATTTCCAATAGGTCAACGGATTGCTGAGGCGATCTTCAAAACGGAACAATTGGGTCTCTTTATCAATCGAGAGATAAAATTTGGTCAATAATAAACCGCTGTCAATATGTCGGTGCTCCCAGTCCAGCACTTTGCGCATAAAGCGTTTGTATCTAGCCTCGGAGCAATAGCCCATGGTGGGCTCAATCAGCGCTCTGCTATACCAGGAGCGATCAAAAAAGGCGATATGCCCGGGTTTTGGAAAATGCTGCTCATACCGCCTAAACCAAAACCTCGACTCCGCTTCTGATGGAATACCAAAGGCATTTACCTTAAAGTTATTGGGCATCAGGTTTTCCGTGAATCGCTTGATTGTGGAACCCTTACCCGCCGCATCCCTTCCCTCAAACACAACGACCAGACGACGCTGCTCTCTAATCAAGCGCTGCTGAATTTTAAGCAACTCCACTTGTAATCTGCGCTTTTCAATTTGATACTCTTCCTCTGAAATATCAGCGTAAGGCGTCTCGATCGCTTTTATTTTTTTTAATTTCATAAGTTTGGGCGACAGCTATCAGAGCATAGTGGTATTTAACTGACCATAATCCCCAAATATGAAATTTTTATGACAGTCAGTATTGGCCCAGAGGCGCAGCATTAGGGGTAAATCAGTCAATTGAGGTAACTAAGGAGTACGCTTTGGCAGAAGAAAGAATTTTTAGCCTACCGCTACCTAATAATAGCGCAGATCACCATTATTACCACGTCTGGAATACGCAGAATCCCAAGGCATGGGTTCATATTATGCACGGCATGTCAGAGCACGGCGGTCGCTATGCTGAGGTGGCCAAATTTCTCAATACCCAGGGCATAACAGTCACTGCAGATGATCATCGCGGTCACGGACTGACCGGCAGTCACGCCAACAGCCTGTTCCATCTAGCTGACAACGACGGCTGGAACCGACTGATCGAAGATCAGTGGCATCTAATTAAGCATATTGGAAAGAACTTGCAGGTACCTCTTATTATTTTGGGACACAGTATGGGCTCTTATATGGCACTGGACCTGTGTCAGAGGCACGCGAATAGATTCAACAGTGACTTTCCATTAGATCTGGCTGGCCTGGCACTCTCCGGATCTGGCTACAGGCATCCGTTCATAAGCGGTATTGGGCAACATATCGCACAACTTGAGCGTCTGAGACTGGGCGGAAAAACCTCTAGCCAGCTTTTGGAATATTTATCTTTTGGTCAATTCAACAGACAATTCCAGCCAATTCGCACCGACCACGATTGGATATCCAGCGACCCAATCGCAGTAGATAACTACGTGCAGGATCCATTTTGTGGCGGTGCAATTAGCACACAATCCTGGTGTGATTTTACTGCGGGTTTGGGAGAAATATTTGCCAGAAGACAGTTGAAAAAGCTAAACAGCGACCTTCCTATCTATCTGTTTTCAGGCAGTGATGATCCGGTTGGCAATCAGGGTGCTGGCGTGAAAAAACTCAAACAGATCTTGGTGCACAGTGGTATCTCCGACGTGCAGTTGCGCCTGTACCAAAATGGCCGGCATGAGATGCTCAAAGAGGTACAGAGAGATGTGGTATACAGCGACTTGCTAAGGTGGCTACAGAGCATTATCAGGGACCTGTAGCGCGGGAAATTGGTCGGGACGGCAGGATTTGAACCTGCGACCACTACACCCCCAGTGTAGTGCGCTACCAGGCTGCGCTACGCCCCGATTTAAGGTGGGCTATGATACAGAATGCCTGTGCTATTGCAACATCGAAATGCTGTTTTCCCGGGCCTGTTTTAGCTGGGTTTCAAGTTCTCTAGGATATCTTCAAGTTCGGAGATCGTCTGTTCTAGCAACTGATTGTAGGGCGTGCTCTCCCGCTTGGCAGGCTCTCCCTCCAGACGCTGTTTAGCGCCGCCAATAGTGAACCCTTGATCATAGAGCAGCGATCGAATTTGACGGATTAAAATCACATCTTCACGCTGATAGTAGCGCCGATTGCCCCGCCGTTTAACCGGATTGAGGCTGGGGAATTCCTGTTCCCAATATCTGAGCACATGGGGTTTAACCGCGCATAACTCGCTGACTTCACCAATGGTAAAGTAGCGCTTGCCGGGAATTGCCGGCAACTGATTGTTATTACTTGGTTCCAGCATGGGTTTCTACGCGGGCCTTGAGTTTCTGTCCGGGCTTGAAGGTAACCACTCTTCGCGCCGAGACCGGTACATACTCACCCGTTTTGGGGTTTCTTCCCGGGCGGCTATTTTTGTCACGCAACTCAAAATTACCAAAACCCGACAGTTTCACCGGTTGATTATTTTCTAGGGCTTTAACAATTTCACCGTAGAACATTTCAACCAGTTCTTTGGCCTCGCGCTTGTTGAGACCCAGTTCATCAAACAGCATTTCAGCCAAATCAGCTTTGCTTAAAGCACCCATACCATTGCTACCTAACTTCGTAAATCAGCATCATAAAGATCCGCCAACTTTTTGACTACAGCATTGACGGCGAGATTGATTTCCTCATCCGTTAGAGTGCGTGAAGCATGCTGAAAGGTCAAGCCCAATGCGATACTTTTTCCTTTGTTATCAAGATCTTTGACGTGATAGACATCAAAGAGCTTTAAATCGATGAGATTTTTACCCGCCGCCTCCCGTGCTGCAGTCAACAGGCTTTCAGCACTCACAGAGGGGTCGACAGCAAAGGCTAAATCGCGGCGAACTTCGGGGAATTTGCTGATATCTTTTGCTTTTGGAAGGGAAACTTCGGATATCTTGTCGATATCTACCTGAAAAAGATAAATCGATTTATTGAGATCATATTGCGCTTCTATTTGCGGATGCAGCCTGCCAATCCAGCCAACAGGTTGATCACTGTGCGTAATTTCAGCCGATTGTCCTGGATGTAGTGCAGGGTGATTGGCAGCTGTAAATTTAAAGCCATCAGCATCAACACTGTCGACAAACAGCAACTCGAGATCGCCTTTTAGGTCGTAGAAATCAACTCGTTCGCGCGTCGAGGCCCAACCCTCTGGCTCGCGAGATCCGCAAATTAAACCCGCAAGAGCCAATTTTTGGCTGCACCCAGCCACGGCATCGGGATGATCAGAGGGGATAAAACACTGCCCTATTTCAAATAAGCGCACCCGGCTCTGCTGTCTATTGAGGTTGTAGATGGCAGTGTTCAGCAGTCCTGGCCATAGATTGGTTCGCATAACCGACAGGTCTTGAGAAATTGGGTTGGCCACGGTAATTGCCGCCCTGTCGGGATCAAGCGCTCGCCTAATTTCGGGGTCGACGAAGCTGTAGGTGATGGCCTCTTGATAGCCCATAGCCACCAAGCGGCTGGCGAGCACATGGGCTGGCCTGAATGTCTCTTGATCAGCAGTTAATTCAACCGCCATAGCGGGCGTGGTTACTGGCAGTTTATTGTAACCGTAGATCCTTGCAATCTCCTCCACCAAATCCTGCTCTATAGCTAAATCAAAACGCCAACTGGGCGCCTGCCAAACACCTGCCTGATCGTCTCGAGTTTGCAGGGTTAAACCCAGATCAGACAAAATTCTATCAACCTTCTCTGCGGCTATAGCAACGCCCAGCTGCTTAGTCAGATGCTGATCGCGCAACTGGATGATAGCCGGCTGGGGAAGGTTTTCCGGTTGCTCAGAGAGGCTCAGCGGCCCGGGCTGTCCCCCACAGATCTCCAACATCAACTGGGTGGCACGCTCTATAGCCTGAGTCTGTAATGCGGGGTCCACACCTCGCTCAAAGCGATGGGAGGAGTCTGTATGCTTGCCATAGGCTCGGGCTTTGCCAGCAATCGCCAACGGATTAAACCAGGCGCTTTCGAGCAGAATATCCACAGTGTCATCGGAGACCGCTGACTCCGATCCACCCATAATGCCCGCCATCGCCAAGGGTTTGACCTGGTCGGCAATCACCAGAGTATTGGCCGCCAGCTTGACCTCAGTATCGTCCAAAAGTGTGAGCGGCTCGTCGCGCCCCATTCGCACCACAATATCACCCTCGATTTTTGATCTATCGAAGGCATGCATGGGCTGGCCGAGCTCCAACATCACATAGTTGGTGATATCCACGGCAGGCCCCAGGCAGCGAATATCACTGCGCCGCAGTTTTTCCTGCATCCACTGTGGAGTTGTGCGCCTTAGATCCACACCTTTGATAACCCGCCCCACATAGCGACCACAGGCCTCTGGCGTTTCAATAGCAACACCTACAGCGTCGTCTATCACCGCCTCAACAGCAGGGATCTGGGGTTCCTCTACGGCGACCTGATTCAACACGCCAACCTCTCTGGCCAAACCGCGAATACTCAAGCAGTCGGCGCGATTGGGCGTTAAATCGACTTCTATAATCTGGTCATCTAACTGCAGGGCGGCGATTAGATCCTCACCCACGAGCATATTCTCGGGGAGCTCCCACAGCCCGCTATCATCATCTCCCAGATTGAGTTCAGTTTGGCCACAGAGCATGCCGTGGGATTCTGCGCCCCGCAGTTTGGCTTTCTTAATCTTGAGACCATCGGGCAACTGGGCACCCACTGTAGCAAAGGGGACTTTAATGCCGGGGCGGGCATTGGGGGCACCACAGACTACCTGCACTGGCGAATCAGCGGCACCGGCCACCTGGCAGATTTTCAGCTTATCCGCTTCGGGATGCTGTTCAACGGAGAGAATTTCACCCACCACCACACCGCTCAGCTGCGGCGCTGCAGGCGCAACGGAATCAACTTCCAGACCGGCCATAGTGATCTGCGCCACCAGCTCATCGGTTGAAAGCTTGGGTTTCACCCATTGTCGCAACCATGATTCACTAAATTTCATCCTTCACTCCGCAGTTGGATCGCAAAATTTACACCCACTTCAAGGCCTCGAACTGTACTGGCAAAACCACAATCAAAAGTCAATGCGGGGCTATGCTTATTTAAATAGACAATTGAGGTATTTTTATACTTCACTGCTGCGCATTGCCACAGGGCGCTTAGCAAGCTGTAATTGTCAGACCCAGACATATGCTCAATCCTAAAACTGTTTGAGAAAACGCAGATCGTTCTCAAAAAACAGGCGCAGATCATTGACGCCATAGCGCAGCATTGCCAGGCGTTCAACGCCCATGCCAAAGGCAAAGCCACTGTATTTTTCCCCGTCCACATTACAGCTGGCCAACACATTGGGATGCACCATCCCGCAGCCCATAACCTCAAGCCACCCGGTGTGGCTGCAGACTCGGCAACCTTCGCCCCCACAGTTGGTGCACTGGATATCCACCTCGGCGGAGGGCTCGGTAAATGGGAAGTAGGAGGGTCGAAAGCGCACTGGCAAATCGGCCTCAAAAAATGCTTTTAAGAACTGATCGACCACTCCTTTTAAATCGGCAAAACTTATGTCCCTGTCAACCACTAAACCTTCAACTTGATGAAACATCGGGGTGTGAGTGAGATCGGAATCACAGCGGTAGACTCGCCCGGGACAGATAACTCGAATCGGCGGCTGTTGGGTTTCCATGGTACGCACCTGCACTGGAGAGGTGTGGGTGCGCAGTACCGTGCTGGGATTTATATAGAAGGTATCGTGCATTGCCCGAGCTGGATGATGGCTGGGAATATTCAGTGCCTCAAAGTTGTGATAGTCGTCCTCTATCTCAGGTCCCACTTCGACACTGTAGCCAACGCGGCTAAAAATTGCCTCAATACGCGCCATGGTGCGAGTGACCGGGTGCACACCACCGCCCTGCTGTCCACGCCCGGGCAGGCTGACATCAATGGTCTCACTGACGAGACGGCGATTAAGCGCCTCGGCTTCAAGTACCATCTTGGACTGTTCGATTTGCGCCTGCAGTGCCTGTTTAGCTTCATTGATTTTGGCGCCGGCGACGGGACGCTGGTCTGCGGGAAGGGCACCGAGGCTTTTTAACAGACTGGTCAACTGGCCCTTTTTGCCCAGATATTCAACCCGCAGCGTCTCGAGACTGGAGAGGTCGGCGGCCTCGGCCACTGCTGCCTGTGCTCGATCGACAATTTGTTCTAATTCAACCATTTCAAATTTCCAGATTACCCATTTGAGATCTTCGCCATTATCTTAACCTGAGACCTTATGCAAAAATAATCTTTTATCATCACCTGAATTTAAATCTTAGCGGTTTGTGCGCCCACAATAAACTGGCTATTTATCGCGGCTTTTTCTCCAAGTACTTAAACCAAAAAAGGGAAAGAGCAACTGCCCCTTCCCTATTTCGCTGGCATCCCAGATACAAGCTCGGGCAAAAATTAGGCCAGTGCAGCTTTGGCCTTTTTTACCACTGCGCCAAATGCAGGCTTGTCATAGACAGCCAGATCAGCCAATACGCGGCGATCCAACTCTATGCCCGCCTTGCTGAGACCGTTGATCAGGCGGCTGTAGGACAGGCCCTCAACGCGGGATTGGGCATTGATACGCGCAATCCACAGTCTGCGGAAAGTGCGCTTCTTGACCCGGCGATCGCGATAGGCGTACTGGCCGGCTTTGGTCACTGCCTGCACAGCTACGCGATAGATGCGACTGCGGGCACCGTAATAACCTTTGGCTTGTTTTAAAATCTTTTTGTGTCGGCGGTTGGCTTCAACCCCGCGTTTTACTCTAGGCATAATTCTCTCCTACCAAAATCTGATAACTTAATACGACTTAAACACTGCGCAGCATGCGATCTACTCGAGGTGAGTCAGCCTTGGATAAGATGCTAGTACCCCGCAGCTGGCGCTTGCGCTTGGTGGTCATTTTGGTGAGGATATGGCTTTTGTGCTGGTGCTTATGCTTGTAGCCTGCAGCCGTCTTTTTGAAGCGTTTTGCAGCTCCACTGTGAGTTTTTGCTTTTGGCATTGCTGTTCTCCTAAAAATAGGGGTTAAATTTCACCGAGAGCTGCCCGGACAGCCTGCCAAAAAATTTGGCTGAACGCGGGTCGCGCTGTTATCTCGCTGTGTGTACTTCCCTGCTTGCTACTTCTTCCTGCTGAGAGGCGCCAACACCATAGTCATTTGGCGGCCTTCCAGTTTGGGGTACTGCTCTACTTGAGCCAGTTCCGAGAGATCTGCCTCTACCCGCTGCATCATCTCCATTCCCAATTCTTGGTGAGCCATTTCACGACCGCGAAATCGCAGTGTCACCTTGGCTTTGTCACCATTTTCCAAAAATCTAACCAGATTTCGCAGTTTGATCTGGTAATCACCCTCATCGGTCCCAGGTCTAAACTTCATCTCTTTGACCTGGGTCTGCTTCTGCTTTTTCTTTTGCAGGGCGAGCTTCTTCTTGATATCAAAAACGTGCTTGCCGTAATCCATAATCTTGCAAACTGGCGGCTCGGCATCTGGCGAGATTTCCACCAAATCCAGGGATGCCTGCTGTGCCGCCTCAAGTGCTTGTTGCAGGGCAACTACACCTACCTGAGCGCCATCGGCGCCAATCAGCCGCACTTCAGGAGCCGTGATATCCTCGTTGAGGTTTGCTCGCTTACTGTTTTTATTAATTAGCTTTACTCCGCTGTATTTTCAAAAGCCCTGCTGCGCCGTTCGGTATCCTGTTCAAATCGATCGATCAACGCGTCCAGAGGCATACTGCCCAGGTCATCGCCATCGCGAGTTCGAACTGCCACAGTGCTGGATTCTATCTCTTTGTCCCCAACCACAATCAGGTAGGGTACCCGCTGCATTGAGTGACCGCGGATTTTAAAGCCGATCTTTTCGTTTCTCAAGTCACAATTGACCCTAAAACCTTTATTTTGCAATGATTTAGCCACTAATTGGGCATATTCGGCCTGAGAGTCAGTAATATTCATTACCACGGCCTGCTGTGGCGCCAGCCAAAACGGAAATGCCCCCTCGTACTGTTCGATCAAAATACCGATAAAACGCTCGAAAGAACCCAAAATTGCGCGGTGCAACATCACCGGTGTTTGGCGACTGCCATCCTCCGCCACATATTGGGCATCGAGGCGACCCGGCATTGAGAAATCCACTTGGATAGTCCCCAACTGCCACAGCCGACCAATGCAATCTTTTAGGGAGAACTCTATTTTGGGGCCATAAAAAGCCCCCTCTCCGGGCAGCTCTTGCCATTCAAGCTGTTTGGCATCCAACGCCTCGGCCAGGGCACGCTCGGCGCGGTCCCAGCTCTCATCGGATCCGACGCGCTGCTCTGGTCGGGTCGAGAGCCGATAGATAATCTCGTCAAAACCAAAGTCGGTATAAATTTGATGGAGGAAATCGATAAATGCCGAGACTTCTGACTGTATTTGCTCCTCGGTGCAGAAAATATGCCCATCGTCTTGAGTGAAGGCGCGAACTCGCATAATGCCGTGGAGAGAACCCGAGGGCTCATTGCGATGACAGGCGCCAAACTCCGACACCCTCAATGGTAGATCGCGGTAGCTTTTCAGACCTTGATTGAATACCTGCACATGACAGGGGCAGTTCATGGGCTTGATAGCGTACTGCCTGTCCTCAGTGGCAAGAGAAAACATATCATCACCGAATTTATCGGCGTGACCAGATTTTTGCCACAGACTGTAGTCGACAATCTGCGGGGTTTTGATCTCCTGATAGCCGTGCTCGCGTTGCTTGGTGCGCATAAACTGTTCAATAGTGCTGTATATTGACCAGCCTTTTTGATGCCAAAAAACCGAGCCCGGCGCCTCTTCCTGAATATGAAATAAGTCCAGTTTTTTGCCAATTTTGCGGTGGTCGCGCTTCTCAGCCTCTGCCAGTCGATTGATATAGGCCTTGAGATCTTTTTTGTTGGTCCAGGCGGTGCCATAAATACGCTGCAACATTTCATTATTGCTATCCCCGCGCCAGTAGGCACCGGCCACCTTAGTCAACTTAAAGGCCGACAACTTGCCGGTAGAGGGCACATGGGGGCCGCGACAGAGATCGACAAAGTCCCCCTGCCGGTACAGGCCTATGGGCTCATCGGCGGGAATACTGGCAATGATTTCCGCTTTGTAGGCTTCGCCAATATCTTTGAAAAACGCTACTGCCTCGTCCCGATCCCACTGTTCTCTGGCAATCGCATAATCCTGCTTCGCCAGTTCTTGCATCCGCTTTTCAATGGCCTCCAAATCCTCTGGGGTGAAGGCCCTTTCAAAGGAGAAATCGTAGTAAAAACCGTCTTCAATCACCGGCCCTATGGTCACCTGCGCTGAGGGAAAAAGCTGCTTGACCGCCATGGCCAACAGGTGCGCTGAGGAGTGGCGAATAATTTCCAATGCTTCCTCGGAGCGGTCGGTGACAATTGACAGGTTGGCATCGCGGGTCATTTTATAGGAGGCATCTACCAATGTGCCATCGACCACGCCAGCCAGAGTGGCCTTGGCCAGCCCAGGACCAATATCTGCGGCTACATCCAGCACCGAAATATCTGAATTGAAATTGCGTTGAGAACCATCGGGAAGGGTAATAACAGGCATAGTTTTTCCTTTCAGTGGTGACCCATACTAGAGGCCACATGATTGAATTAGTTCGAGGGGTGCATTTTACCTGCTGGTTAGGTCATTACAAGCCTAAAATTAATCACAACAAAATAACGCCAGGGTTATAATTAAGGACTAAATAGTTTATTTCAGAGCTTTACCCGCCGTGAAAATTTATGTCGATGCCGATGCCTGCCCAACGGTGATCAAAGATATCCTCTATCGCGTCTCTCAGCGCACTCAGATCGAGGTGATTTTAGTCGCCAACCAGACTCTCTCTGTGCCGCGCATCCCAACCGTGCGCGCCATTCGCGTCAGTTCTGGATTCGATGTGGCCGACAATCATATAGTGGCGTTGGTAGAGCGCGATGATCTGGTGATTACCGCGGATATTCCCCTTGCCGCCGAAGTGATTGAAAAACAGGCGGCGGCACTTAATCCCCGCGGCGAGATGTATACCCAATCCAATATTCGCGCCCGCCTAAATATGCGCGATTTTATGGACTCCATGCGCTCCAGCGGCCTGCAGGTTGGCGGCGGCCCACCGCCTTTAAGTCAACAGGATCGCATGCGGTTTGCCAATGCACTGGATCGCTATATCAGACGATTCTTAGTTTAGTCATGCCTGAAAAATGGCCTCAATTGCCCTAGACAGTGTCGTCAAATTATCTTACTCCATATCATCAGGCACCGAATATGCAGGGCAGCAAGGAAAGAACGAGTATTTTTAGCATAATGTGTCGCGATGCCACGCCACTGCTTGAGATCCAAA
>Ga0213866_10002754_pt1 | contig 12193 bp, 6 predicted proteins | sample PICome_11_FD_160079 | JGI IMG/M metagenome (GOLD analysis project Ga0213866, IMG submission 160079) | Coastal seawater microbial communities near Pivers Island, North Carolina, United States - PICO284 | ecosystem: Environmental > Aquatic > Marine > Coastal | place: USA: North Carolina... | reverse complement strand
TTTAGGACAAAGTAATGCACAGTTTAAAGATATTCATCTTTCAGGTACTGTTAACGCTACAAAGGTCGATCTTGTTAGTGCATCCGCAGATCATATTAATCTTACAAGATCAGGGCATGATAGTTTTAGAATTGCTCTATCTCATTCTCAAGGTTTAAGCTTTCACAACACAACAGATAGTAGAACTGATGTTATGATTGATGGAAGCGGTCGCGTTGGTATTGGTACAACTAGTCCAGGTGTAAAACTTACAGTAAATAATAGTGCATTCCCGCAATTGAGATTAGAAGATGCCGATGATTTAATGGATATTGGATTTAGTGGTAATAGTTTTTACTTGAAAAGAGGCGATAATGATGGACATATTATATTTAGAAGAGCTGATAACGCTGATGTTCTGGTTGCTGACATGTCAAATAAAAGAGTTGCAATCGGCACATCAAATGCTCCAAAGGCTACTCTTCAAGTAGAAGATTATGGTGTTGATACAAGTTCAACTACTACAACAGCAACAACTCAAGTAGCAATTCACACATTCCCTATTGCTGATTTTAGAACTGCTAGATTTACAATTCAGATTACGAATACTACAGATTCCACGTATCATAGTACAGAAATTATTGCTGTACATGATGGTACTACTGCTAATATTACAGAGTTTGGAGAAGTTCATACAGGTACATCTGTAGAAGCTACATTTGATGCAGACATATCTTCTAATAACTTTAGATTATTAGCTACACCAGCATCTACTGATTCTATGACATTTAAAGTTGTTTGCCATTCTATTACTGTTTAAGTAGTTTTCTTTTATAAATAGTATTATAATATATTAACCCGTGGATAGTGAAACGGAGAACACATGGCAACAGATCACAATTTTCGAATAAAAAACGGCCTCGAAGTAGGCGGTCAATTAATAGTTACATCTTCAGGACAACTAGCTGTAGCAGCAGTATCATCACAATTACAATTTCTCGATAATGTAAAAGCTAAGTTTGGTAATGGCTCAGACTTACAAATTTGGCATGAATCATCTACATCTAATAGTTATATTAGTGAAGGAGGTGCTGGTAATTTATATATTTCAGCAAACAATTTAAGACTAACTAATTATGGTATTACAGAAAGTTATTTGCAAGCTGATGCAAATGGAGCAGTAACACTTTATTATGACAACTCTGCAAAACTAGCCACAACCTCATCAGGAATAGATGTTACTGGTTCTATAACTGCTTCAAGCACTATTGCAAGTAACAATATAACCATAACAGATGATTTGCCAAAAATTACCTTTACTGATACTGACACTAGCACTTCTGCAAGTATTTCTTCAAACAGTAGTCATTTAACATATACCACACCAACTGCAGCAAGAGACCATATATTTAAACAAGACACAACAGAACGTATGCGACTAACTGATGTGGGTCTTGGCATAGGAACAAGTTCGCCTGCTAAAAATTTACATGTTGCAGGCGATGCGAGAATGTCTGATGGCAATGGATTGATTGATTTTAATCCTGGATATGTTCCAATTAATGCAACTCATTCATCTGGTTACGCACACATTCAAATAAACGGAATGCAATTTGGTGGTAATACTACTTCAACAGATGAAGGGTATATGAAGCCTGCAGACAATTCACGTAAATTAGCAGTAGATAGTAATGGATTTAGATTTTATATTGGAGGTATAACATCAAGCGACGAATTAATTAGATTTGATTCAGCGGGTAAAGTTGGAATTGGAACTACCTCTCCTGGACAATTACTTACTGTAGAAGGTGGTGCAGAAGCAATTGGTCTTAATTTGACGGGAAGTGGTTCAAGACTTACAATTGGATCTGATGGAACATATAATTATTTTAGAGCAAAGAGTGGAAATCAATTTAAATTTACAACTACAGGTGGTTCAGATTTACTTTTAAATAATTCGGGTGTATTAACACTCAGTGCTGGTACATCAAATAGAACAGTACAACTACAAGATGATGGTTTATATATTTCAAGAACAACTGATGGAGCTTATACTAGTAAAGTAGTTTCAGATACAAATACAAATAATTTAGCGGTTTACGCAAGATCATATATTAATTTTTATCACAATGCAGCAAAAAGATTTTCGTTCAGAGAAACTGGTGAGTTAGGTATTAACGAAGCATCACCAAATTATACAATTCATGCCACAAAAGATATGGCTTCATCTCCATCCAATATCATTTATTTAGAAATGAGTGGCACAAATGCTAATGGAGGAGGTGGTGCAATTCGATTTGATACATCTGCAAGTAATACTACTGAAACTGCATATTGGGCTGGTATTGAAGGAATTAGATCAGGTACATCTGATGGTAGTAATGAATTAAAATTTTATACTGCATCAGCAACAACTAATGGTGGTGCACCTAGTGTAAAAATGACCATTGATAAAGATGGTAATATAGCAATTGGAAATAGTGTTGATGCATCTACAAAATTGCGTGTTACAGGTTCTACTACTGATAGTTCAGCCGATGCACTTAAGGTTGAAGATTCGAGTGGAAATGATTTATTAAGAGTTGTTAACGATGGTCGTGTTTTAATTGGAGATAATTACCTTTATGTATCTTCAAGTGGTGGTGCTTTCTTTGATGGCTCAATTAAAGCAAGAGGTGGTATTAATAATGATCAAGGTGATTTAACATTGAGCGATAATGTTAATGTAACAGGTCAATTACAAGTTTATAATGGTTCATCAGCAAATAGAATTAGATTATATACCGAAACAGGTACTGCGCAAATAGCAGATACATTTTCAGATACTACTACACAAAAATCATATATTTACTTTGATGCAGGGTCAGGTTCAAATGATCCTGGATATATTATGCATGAAACTTCAGATAGTGAAACTAATGAAGGTGTATTACACTTAGTTCCATCTGATGATAACGATGCTAGTGATTATGTTTCAATTCATGGTACAAACGATGCTGACTGTCTTAGACTACGTACTAATGGTAAGATTGAAACTACAGGAAGCTATCAATTAACACTTTTATCAGGTAGTGGTGATGTTTTAGTTGATGATGGTTTAACAGTATCAAATAATCTAACAGTTACTGGCGATCTTGTAGTTAATGGTTCAACCACAACATTTAATACTGCAACCTTAGATGTAGAAGATAAAAATATAACACTGAATTATGGATCAGGAGACACATCAGCAACTGCTAATGGTGCAGGTATAACAATTCAAGATGCAGTTGATGCTTCTACTGATGCTACAATTTTATGGGATGCAACAAATGATGAATTTGATTTCTCTCACAAAATTAATGTAAATGGTCATATATTAGGTAGTGGTGTTATTTCACTTACTGGAACATCGGGTTCTACATTATATGGACTACAGCTTACAAGAAGTGGTAGTGGAACAGCAACTCCAGATTTATGGGGAAATAATGGAACATTAGTACTTGGTACATCTTCTACTGATGAAGCTATTGCTATGAGCGGCCAAGATGTAATTACTCATGGTAAGCTCACAATGAATCAAAAAGGATTTGCTGTATCAGATGCTTATTATGCTTGGAGAAGAACATATTCAGTAAGTAATTCATCAACAAAAGAAATTTTAGATAGAGATGGTAATTCATTAAATACTGCTGGTGTATATACATTCTCTGCTCATATTCCAGGTACTAGTGTTAATGGTGGAACAAGAGCAGTATTTTGGAATGTAGATGGGACATGGAGATATAATGTAACATCTCAAAGTGGAAATAGTAGTAATCATCCAGAATTTATTATTGATGCAACATCTAATAAACCAACAATAAGATTCGATCATACCTCAACCTATACTGTTCATGTGTATCATGAGTGGATGCGATTAAACGAAGAGTCAGGTGGTAGTGACAATAGCCAAGCTGTAGTTGGTGCTGATGGATATATGAGTTCCGTTAATGGTGTATTAAGATATGAGCCAGATGGAATTTCAGATACAGGTATTGACCAGTGGGATGAAGGATATACAATATGGCATTCAAATAATGCTCAGCAGTTTACTACAACTCTTAAAAATAAACTTGATGGTATAGAATCAAACGCAACTGCAGACCAAACCGCAGCTGACATTAGAGGTCTTGGATTCTTTGATACTTCTAATGATGGATCAGGTTCAGGTTTAGATGCTGATACAGTCGATGGTATCCAAGGTGCATCATTTTTAAGAAGTGATGCTGGAGACACATCATCTGCAACTTATTATTTTAGCAGAACATCAACCACTCCTGTTTTTGATATTGGAGGACATGCTGGAGCATCTAGTTATAACTATTTTTTAAGAGCTGGTAATGATACATATTCAACCACAGCTGTTCATTTTGTTAATGGTTCTACAAGAACTGCTGACCATGGAGCGAATGCATATGTTATTAGAAATGACAATGGAACATTCGTATTAGGAAGAACTTCGCAATCAACAAAAATATATGGCAGTGGTGATTTAACATATAATGATAATGAAGTTTGGCACGCAGGTAATGACGGTCCAGGTAGTGGTTTAGATGCTGATACACTTGATGGTATTAATAGCGGTTCATTCTTAAGAAGCGATGCGAATGATGTATTCACAGCTGGAACTTTAGCTATTAGCGGTAGTGGCAGTTCAAGTGATTTAGTTTTAGGAACTTATAGTAGTACTAATCAAGGTATTTTATATTTAACAGGTTCTACAGCAAACAAACAATCAGTTATAAAAACAACAAACGGGAATCTTCATATTGATTCAAATGCAGGTAATAATACTTATATAAACTTTTACACTGGCTCTGGAACATATTTTGGTACAGGTGCTGGTGGTATTGCAGCTGTAATGGGGTCTGATGGAGATTTATGGAAAGGTTCTTCAGATAACTCAGGAAATAAATATTGGCATGCAGGTAACGATGGTGGAGGTTCAGGTTTAGATGCTGATACAGTAGATGGTATTCAAGCTAACTCATTCCTAAGAAGCGATGCTGATGACACATATACTGGTAACTTGACTGTTACTGGTAATATTAACCAGACAGGTTCATTAACAGCTACAACAAAATCTTTTGATATAAAACATCCAACAAAAGAAGGTATGCGATTACATCATGGTGTTCTTGAGGGACCAGAACATGCAGTGTATATTAGAGGTAAATCAAATAGTTACATAATTGAATTACCTGACTATTGGGAAGGTCTTGTTCATGAAGATACAATTACTGTTCAGTTAACACCTATTGGTGGACAAAATGATATGTGGATAGAAAACATAGAGGACAATAAAGTATATATTAATTGTGAAAAAGAAATGAAACAATATTTCTATTTCATACAAGCAGAACGTAAAGATATTGAAAGATTTGAGGTAGAGTATGGGAATAGCATATAACCCTAAAATAAATACTTCAGGATTGTTAGCCTACTATGATGCTGCTAATTCCAAGTCTTGGACAGGTAGTGGAAGCTGGAAAGATTTATCTGGAAATGGAAATGACTTACCAAATAACGGCTCAGTAACTACTAGCACTCTCGGTGGTGTAACAGCAATGAATTTTGATACTGATGGAAAATTCTTTGAAAATACAACAGCCTTTTCAGGAACTTCTCCGACGACGAATGCAACTTTAGAAGCCTGGATTTACCCCGCTGCAAGTGAACTAACTAGTGGAGATAGAGGAACAATTATTCGATTACATGGAGGTTCAGGACATTATTTAAGTTGGAATAAAAGCAATAGAAAAATGTCGGCTTACTGGTACAATCATACAGATGGTAGTACTTCAGCAGGTTACCATGAAACTGGAGCTGCTATGGCAAGAGAGCAATGGCATCATCTTGCTCAAGTGTGGAATTACTCTGATCAAAAACTTTATCAGTTTACAAATGGAGTAAAAACACAAGCAAGCACCTATGGAACTGGCTCTGCAAATACAGTAATAGAAGTTGGAAGAGAAAGTAGTGGAAGACAATTTGCTGGCGGTATAGCAATAATTAAAATTCATAATACAGCACTTACAGATGCTCAAGTATTACAAGCATATAATGCATTAAAAGGAAGATTCTCATGAAGTATATAGAAGAACATATTGATATTGAAGGAAACACAATCTATATAGTGTTAGAAGACGCAGATATGATTAGTACACATACTTCACGAGAAGAGGCAGAAGCAGAATTATGAGTTTAGGGCATGGAACAAAAATAGTTACAAATGGATTAAAGATTTGTTTTGACAAAGACGAAACTAGAGGATTTAATACAAACAATAATTATTATAATATTGTAGATGGAGACGATAATACTTTTAATCAAGCTAGCTGGTTTGTAGGTGCTGATGAGATTAGTATAACATGTGTAGTAGAAGTATTATCAACAAATACAACTTATGCATATCATCCAATTAATAGTTGGGGAAACAATGGTACAAGTACAGCACGGATTGTTTTATACCATTTTCAAGAACATACCAATGATGTAAATACAAATAAATTTGCTTGGTATGCTCATGTAAATGGTGTAGGTTGGTCTCAAGTCGGATCAATTACTTCTAAGCTAGATACATATCCACAAACACATTGGTTTGGCTTTACATGGAATATATCAAATAGTGTTGGATATGGACAAGCATGGCACAATGGAAGTAAACTGAGTTTAAGACAATTTTCAGGAAGTGGAGCAGCTTTGACTTTAGGAAGTGGTACTGGAGGAATAAATATACAAGGTGTTCCAGATAATAACTATGGTGGAATACAATGGATAAAGAGTGGAAATTTTTACGATAGAAAATTAACAGACGAAGAAATGCTTCAAAATTGGCATGCAGCAAGAGCAAAATATGGATTATAATATTATAGAATTAGAATTTAATATTAACGAAGGTGGAGATATCGATCCACTATTTAAAGTAGTAGATACAGATAACAATGAGTTATTTTTTGGCACTACACAAGAAGAGTGCGAAGCTTTTATAGCTACCCTAGAGTAAGGATAAAATTATGAGTGCACACGCAGGGAGTGATATTGTAACAAATGGTATGGTTTTGTGTTTAGATGCTGGTAATACTAATTCGTATTCTGGTAGTGGAACAACTTGGACAGACATAACTCAAAATGGAAGAAATTGTACTTTAAATAATTCACCTACTTTTGACTCTGATGGTTTTATAAGTTTTGATGGAACAAATGATTACGGTTCATTTTCTTCAGAATACTCCTTTAATACAGGAGGAGGAACTGATTATACTTTTGAAGTCTGGTTTAAAATGAGAACTTTACCTACAGCACAATATGCAGCTAATGGTCATATATGGGGTGGAGAGAATGGAAATGATCTTGTACTTTACTTAAATCCTGTTTCAAGTGGTACAAGTAGAGGTATAATGGTTTATGATGACTCTCGATATAATACAGCTCATTTTACTACTGCAGGATTTAGTGCAAATACTTGGGCTCAATGGCTTATAACAGGAGATGGCACTAATCATACAGTAACGCATTATATAAATGGAGAGTTAGATAGAGGGCCTACTTCAGTAGTGGAAAGTCAGCAAGTTAGAAACTGGGGAGGAACTCGATTTGCATATGACTCCAGATGGGGCACATATAGTACTTTAGACTTAGCAATTGCAAGACAGTATAATAGAGCATTAAGTGCAGCGGAAGCAAAACAAAACTTTGCAGCGCAAAAGGGAAGATTTAACATATAAATCATTATAAATAGAATTATTATTAGAGGAAAATATGGCATTAACAGATAAAGACATTTTAATAACACCCAATACGGGCTCGTCCTCTGCTGACCCAAAAATAGAGTATGTAGGAGCTGATAGCTCAGGCAATGATACGATTACAGTAGAAACACTCTATGACGGCACAAAAGCAACACTTAGTTTTGAAGGGAGTGCAGGACAGCTATTTTCTATAGTCAATGATTTAAGTAGTGATCCAATTTTTTCTGTAAATGACGTATCAGGGATTCCTTCAATAGAAGTAGACAGCGATGGCGAAATAAGACTTGCAGAATTTAGTGGAAATGTTGGTATTGGAACAAGTTCTCCTACTGAATTACTGCATGTAGATGGCAGAATAAAAGCAAATAATTTAACTTTATCAAGTTTATCAGCACAAAACTCAGAAGCAACCGCTGTAATGATAGACGGAAGTGGAATCATTGGAACAAGAGAACTTGGTTCAAATGCATTTAACTCAACTTCATACTTAACTGGTAACCAAACAATTACTTTAAGCGGAGATGTATCTGGTTCAGGAACTACAAGTATTTCAGTTACTATTGCAGATGATAGTCATAATCATGTCATTTCAAATGTTGATGGATTACAAACAGCTTTAGACGGTAAGCTAAGTACTTCAGGAACAGCCGCAAATTCACAATTATTAGATAGTTTAGATTCAAGTCAATTCTTAAGAAGTGATGCAGCTGATACAGGCTCTGGAAAAATTACATTAACCGCGGCCGAAGGATTAGAAGTTTTTGGTATTAGAGGTAGAGCTGTTGGTTCACAGTCAGGTGATTTTATACAGATGTATGAGAGAGTTAGTATTGGTTACCCATCAGGTTGGGGTGCAGGAGGTGCAAATAATGCTCCTACACAGGGTTTAACAACACATGGCGGTGCTTTATTTAATACAGGAAATGTATCAGGAGCTCCATTTACCTTTAATAGTAATACAATCTGGCATGCTGGTAACGATGGCTCAAACTCAGGCCTTGACGCTGATACACTTGATGGTAAACAAGGCTCTGATTTATTTAATTTTGGATACGCATATTCATCTAATAATATTTCAAGAGCAGTAGGTTCAGGTGCACAATGGTATAAAGTTGCATCATTTAGTGGTGGTGTAAAACATATCACTATGAAAGTGCACTCTAGTGGAGATAATACTACTGGTGCAGATTCTTTCTTTATATCAGCTGGCTCTTATGGCATGAAAGCAAATATTGTAAGAATGCCTTCATCAAAATATAATGGTACAAAATTAGAAGAAGTAAGAACAAAATATGTGAGTGGTCCTACATATGAAATCTGGGTAAAAGTTGCTTCAATTACTAGCTCAGTTGGTTATTTGCAAGTATTTATGAATGATAGTGGAGTTACAAGTTCACTATCAGCTGGAACTGAACCTACAGTAGGAAGTGCAGATGCAACATTACCAGTTTCAGCATCAGATAGAATCGATTATTCACTTCAAGCAACAAGTAAAATTGAAGCAATGAGTGGATTTGTTGTAGATGGTAGTACAGTATGGCATGCTGGTAACGATGGCTCAAACTCAGGCCTTGACGCTGATACACTTGATGGACAACATGGTTCATATTACCTTAACTATAATAACTTTACTAATACTCCTACAATTCCATCACTATCAGGATATGCAACAGAATCATATGTAGGAACTCAAATTAGTAATTTAGTTGATTCTGCTCCTGGTACGTTGAATACACTCAATGAATTAGCGGCTGCCCTTGGTGATGATGCAAACTTTAGTACCACTGTAACAAATAGTATTGCTACCAAATTACCTCTTGCTGGTGGAACAATGAGTGGCGACATTACTATGAGTGGTAATGACATGCTGGGAGCCAGTAAAATAACTTTAAATGCGAATCCAACAGGCACATCATACGGAGGAACAAGTTCAGCTACACCTGCGAACATGATTAGTCAGGTTGTTGGAGGAAATGATGGTTGGAGACTATACGGAGAAGGAGCAAGTAATGATGTTCAAATGATCTTTGAGATTATTGATGATCTTGAAACAGGAGATACTTGGATATTCCGTAATAAAAAAACATATACAGACTACACTACTAGAAATGAGTTTATAATTACAGGAGAAGGCACTTTTAAAAGTAGAGGTGTTGGTTATGTACAAACAAACCAAAGAGTATTTGCAGACAACTATCACCCAAATGCAGATAAGTGGACTACAGCAAGAACAATCACTCTTGGAGGAGACGCTTCTGGTTCTGTATCACTTGATGGTTCAGCAAATGTTACGTTGACAGTTACAGTTGCAGACGACTCACATAATCACAATCATAGTGACGGTAATTTTACAGTCAATGGAGTATTACAAGCGGGAGCAGGTTCAAACCATATATCAACATCAGCTGCTCCATTTAGATGGCAAAGAAGTAGCTCTAGTCAAACAGGTCAAGATGATAATGTTAGCGTATATGTAGATGATAGCAACATTTACTTTACTCATAATAACGATGCTGATGGTGATGCTTCTGGTTATAACTTTAGATATATGACTGGCGGAACTGCAACTAATTTATTAGTTTTTAATTCTTCTACTATGACCTATAAAGGTCAGACTGTATTCCATACTGGATATCACCCAAATGCTGATACATGGACAACAGCAAGAACAATTACTTTAGGTGGTGATTTATCAGGTAGTGTAAGTATAAATGGTAGTACAAATGTTACTCTTACAGCTACAGTTGCAGACGACTCACATAATCATGTAATCTCCAATGTTGATGGGTTACAGACTGCTTTAGACGGTAAGCTAAGTACTTCAGGTACAGCTGCAAACTCACAGTTATTAGACAGTTTAGATTCAACTGCATTTTTAAGGAGTGATACAACAGATACAGCAACCGGAGCTTTAACTTTTTCAAATAATAATAACCAATATAGTGGTCATCATTATTTTTTAGCATATGACGCAAATGGTAATCATTACCCACATTACACTAGTGGTTCATCTAATAATGGAGCTCAGATAAATTTAAGAGTTCAACAATCTGGTGGATCAGGTTATGATGTATTATATATTGCAAATGGTAATAACAATATAACATGGCGTGGTAATAAAATATGGAATGCAGCTAATGACGGCTCAGGTTCTGGTCTAGATGCAGACTTACTAGACGGTAGAGATACAAGTGATTCAGGTGGTGCAAATAGAGTAATGATTACCAATTCTAGTGGTAATACAAGTCTCGGTTCAGGTAGATTAGTAACTGGTGGATTATACGGAACAGGTCATGGCAATTCAATATTACCTATATGGCAATATAACGCAGGTAATCCAGGTTATGGTATTGGATACGAAGAAAGTAGTCCAGACAAACTTAGAATGGATGTCACATCTAACTTAATGAGTGGAACTCCAGATTTTGAATTAGTACCTAATGAATTAAGAATTAATGGTAATAAAGTATGGAATGCTGGTAATGACGGCTCAGGTTCTGGTTTAGATGCAGATTATGTTGATGGTATACAGGCAAGCCAATTCTTAAGAAGTGATACTACTGATATTATGGCTGCCAGTGCTGGGACTAACGAATTTTTAAAGTTTCAAAATAACTCTTCCGGTGGTCATATTCAATTAGGATTCCAGCAAAATGATAGTGATGGATTACATCATAGATTCTATATTAAAACATACAAAGGAAGCGCATCTGCTGCGGGTAATGTTGATTTAATTGTTCGTGGTTCTGGTGGATCAACAACATCAGACGTATTAGAATTGCATGCAGGGCAAAGAGCTGCATGGCAAGGTAATGATATTTTTACAGATGCCTACCACCCAAACGCAGACAAATGGACTACAGCAAGAACATTAACATTAACCGGAGATGCTACTGGTTCTGGAAGTTGGGATGGATCCAGTAATTTAACTATTACTACAACTGTTGGCGATGATTCACATTTCCATCATAGATTAGATTCAACCGATGATAGAGATATGAAGCCAAACACTTCTGGTATTGCTACTTCAGTTCAAGCAATTAAACCTTTCTTCTCATCTTATGGTGGTATGACAGGAAGTGCGAATACTACTTATGTTGATGTACTGGCGCTTGATACTTATTCTGATTCATCAGGTGGTGGTCCGAGTGCGATTACATTCAAAAAAGGAAATTCTTCTGGCAATCCAGAAATGCATATATGGCATGCTGGTTGGAATGCAAACACTTGGGGAACAGGACAAAGAGTATTTGCAGACAACTATCATCCAAATGCTGATAAATGGACTACAGCAAGAACACTTACATTATCAGGTGATGTAACAGGTTCTACTTCTTGGGACGGATCTGGTAACGCTACAATAACAACTGCTGTTGGTGATGACTCACATAATCATAATCATTCTGATGGTGACTTTACAGTTAATGGTCATTTGTATGGTA
>Ga0213866_10002753_pt1 | contig 12195 bp, 9 predicted proteins | sample PICome_11_FD_160079 | JGI IMG/M metagenome (GOLD analysis project Ga0213866, IMG submission 160079) | Coastal seawater microbial communities near Pivers Island, North Carolina, United States - PICO284 | ecosystem: Environmental > Aquatic > Marine > Coastal | place: USA: North Carolina... | reverse complement strand
GGCATCCAACGTAGCAGAAGTGACGATGATCTTCAAGTCTTTGCGCTTTGCACAGCATTTCTTCAGCAAACCGAATAATACATCCGTGTGGATAGTTCTTTCGTGGGCTTCATCCAGCATGATGCAACAATACTGCGTCAACAGATCATCCAAGAGGGCTTCTCTAAGAAGCATACCATCCGTCATGTATTTGATCACAGTGTCTTTCGACGTGCAATCTTCAAAGCGAATAGCGTAACCAACCTCTTCTCCTAATCGACAACCGTACTCTTCTGCGACACGTTTCGCGACGGACATCGCAGCGACCCGTCTGGGCTGCGTACAGCCAATTCTACCGCGCGACGTATAGCCCGCTTCTGCTAAGTATTGAGTCATCTGCGTCGTCTTACCGGAACCCGTTTCGCCAATGACAACTAAAATTTGATTTTCGTTAACAGCTTGAATGAGCTGATCACGAAGCTTGTAGATTGGGAGCGTCTGGCGCAACATGTGAATGGGCATCGTTTGAGGTTGGCCCATGCGCTCGCCTTGGCCGAGAGCTTTTGCCTTCCAAGCCGGCATGTCGCGTGGCACTTGCCCTCTGCCATATTGGCGAGCCTCCTCGTTCAGAAGTGCATCACCCTGGCGCCCCATGGGATCTTCCCATGGACGAGCGATAGCCTGACCAAGTTCTTCGGCGTCACTACGCTGCTGCTGCTCGCGAAGCTCTCTTCTCTCCTTGGCGAGCGTGGCTTGCGTCATCGCCGCGCGCTGCATGGACCCATCCGGATTCTTGACAATCTTGATGGGCGACACATCACCGGTACTCTGAGCAGTCTGGCCCTTCAGGAACGGTGCCTCTTCTTCATTCATCTCGATATCTACTTCCTCTTCGGCCTCCTCTTCGTACGAGAGTAAACCATCGTTATCGGCATCGAACTGCGGGTAGTCTTGCACTTTGAGAACGCCGCTCGCGATGAGCTGACGTGCCTCCCACAACTCAGGCGAACTCAATCTCTTCGCCGGGCGTTTCCTAGAGGCCATGGCTGCGTCTTCGAGCGCAGCTGGGTTGATGCCCGACAATCCCTTGAGCGAGGATCCCATCTGCGGTGGAGGAGGTAAATTCCTCGGCGCCGGGTTACTGCGACCGCCGCCGAAAGTGGCGCGTTGTTCCTCGCCCGTCAGTTGATTGACATCCTTCATTGCCAGCGAAATTTTTGTCCCTTTCCTACTCAACACTTTCACAAAGACGCTATCGCCTCTACCGACGCCGTCTTTTGCCGTCTTCAGGTGCTGATCGGAGACAGCGCTCACGTGAACTAAGCCTTCAAATTTGCGCTTGAATTCCAACAAATGTACAAACGCACCGAAATCCATCACGTTCGTCACTCTACCTCTATAAATCGCTCCCACACTCGGCTCCCCGTCCAACGTGCGTTCAAAACTCGCGCGCTGATACGACTGCGACGCCTCTTCCCTCGCATTCGCGCGCTCGTTCAACCTCGGGTCGTCTGCCGCGTTCGCAATCGGTTCTCTGCCACCGTACAACTCCTTCGTCAGCTCCTTCGCACGAGACTCATCATCGTGCACAGTCAACCCAGGAAACTTTTCATACCCAACCCTCGTCGCCGCGGACGACGCGTTCTCACTCGTCCCACCCTTTCCAGCCGTTGCGTTTTCCCCGCCGCCTCGCGAACCCGACGTTTTTTTCAACCTCTGAATCAGCGCCAACAGTGACTCCGCGAACGCATCATCCACCTCTGCCCCCACCGCCCCGAGCGCCGTTTGAAATTTTTCGGGCGTGTCGTTTTCATCCGCGAGGTTAATCACAAACTCACTCAGCGTTTTATCCGCGATTCCGAGGTGATTCTCCAGCTCTTTCGTCACCTTGTTCACCAACGCCAGGGCGGCGAGTTTGCCGAGCGCCGCCATGGATCCCGATCGTCACCTCGCGTCGCTTCGCCGTCGTCGTTTCACGCGGTGCGCCCGACGTCGATCGTCGCGCGGGACTGCCGAGCGGTCCCTCCGGTGGTCGCGACCCGGATGCGCGAGCGTGTGCGGTGTGAATGCGAAAGGCGTTGTGCGCGTTATGTTTGTCTGGCTATGGTTTTTCTGTGACGCTATTGCAAAGACCGCTTGGGCGCAAGAGAGCGGTTGAATCAAATATCGATGAGGTTACCCGTGGATTGCGACGAGTTGTCCGCTGGGGCTGGGGGTTGGAAGAACGCCCACGTCGAGGCAAAGACACTGGATTCGGGCTCGGGTTGAACCTCGAGAAGGTGTGAGAGAAAGGCAGTCCTGCAATCGCAGAGCGCCGCTACGAAGGCGAGTCGTCTGCGAGACGGCGGTTCATTCGATGGTTTGAAGAGAGCTTTGGTAAAGGTGGAGATGAGCTTGGTGGCATCGATGTTGGTGCCGGTGAGAGCGAGGTCGTCGTCGAGACGCTTGATGAGCGTGGCGGTGTGGAGAAGCGTTGCTCGAGCGCGCGGAGTCAAATGCGCGCTGAGCGAGGTTCGAACGAATTCGACGCTCGGTGGTGCGTTCGATGAGATAGAATCTATGATGCCGGTGATGTTGTCGCCCGAGAGGATGGGGGTCGGAAGCGCGGCGAAGAATGAGAGAAGCGCCTCGCCGACGTCGTAGACATTGACCTGGAGAGCGCTCAAATCCGCATCAGACAACTGCGCGGCTTGGCACACTCTGAATAGTCCATCCTTTGTTCCCACTCGAGAGTACGGAGTTCGAAATAAACCTGGTGCCAAACTGTGATTCTCCAAGAGGTAGTCTACGAGAGTGCACGCGATTTTCGGCACGTTCGGTGGGAACATGGACACTTGTAAATCTTCGAGCGGCGAGCCAAATGCGCCCTGCATGTACTTGCCTTGCACAGAGACGAAAAAGTCCCTCCCACCCTGTAAACGAACAACCAGAATGGCATCGATGGGTAGAATCGACTCGCCTGTGTTGACCAAATCGTCGTTCGAGCGCTGCTGGGGTCCGGGGTGTCGCGAACCTTCGATGCAAGCTTTGACGTTTACGACCACCTCCTGTCCAGGAAGAAGACTACCAGACATCGGACGCACTTCCAACCACGCAGGCGTCGGTGATCCGCCTGGTATGGGCGAAACCAGATCAAACCGCGCCTCTATGTCACCCACGTTCGTCATGTTGAAGCTCGCCGAAGTCTCCTCAGCGTATCGAATGACACCGAACTCGACGTTTGGATTAAATATCGAGCACTTGGGCTGCGAAGACATCTCGACTTGATCCAATCGTCTCCTCAAATCAAAGAGCAACGAGTTGAGACGTTCTGGCACAACCTCTCTTGCAAATAAAGAAAATGTCGCGTACACCGGCTTGTGATCGGAATGCGTGTACTCGACGCGACCGTACTCGAGGAGACTAATGTCAAAATCACCCTTCCACAACACACGATCGCACCATGCCGGCGTCCGCTTCTTCTCCTCCTCCTTCTTCTGGGCTGCATCGACATCGTCCGCGTCTCCATCATTGGCGCCACTATACACGTTAGTGCCCGGACGATACTTGTACGTGGGTGGAAAGGTAACTTCGCCTTCGTGCCAACCGCCAAACGCACGTCCGGCTGCCCGCTCAATGTTCAATTGATCCGCGGCGAGCAAATGTGAATGATGACTCGCTGCGAGAGCCTTACGAACGAACTCATCCGGTAAACTGAGCCGATAGTTCATGTCACCAATCCAAATGACGCTCGCCGCGTCCTCTATCCTCTTCTCTGGGGCGTCATGACCTTCAGGCGGGCTGAATACCATCTGACTGACGATTGAATCAAAATCCTCATTTCGCCTCACCTCATCGCCTGGTTTGCTCCCTGCGCTCAAGTGCGAGCACAAAAACACGACTGGAGTGTTATATATTCTCATCCAAGCGCCACACGCGCCTTTGTTGCCCAGAACACCCACACCAATGTTAAAGCCCGTCGCGACGGAGGCGACACGAACGTCTCGAATATGCGGCAACAGCGACGCCCTGGCCCAAACTGTCACGTACACGCCCACGAGCTGTCTCTGTGCGACGGGAAGATACGCTGGATTACCCCTTGACCTAATCAACGTGCTCTCACACCCGTCCAATCCACCGGCACTGACTTTATTATCCGGTTCATCAAAAGACACCCAACCGCTCGTCGACGCGACCGCCGGAGAAAACGAACCGTCAAACTGCGAAGTCGAAGGCTCATCCACTCTCGCTCCTCGCCTCGTTGCCGACGGATGATTCGAATTCGGCCCGTTCAACGCTTTATCAATCAATCCCTCCCACATCTCCGTCATTCCGCTATCTTGCACTGCCAACACTTTTCCAGGCGTCAGCGGCACAATCTCCTGAAATCCAATCACCAAGACGTCCGCGCCCCTTCCATCGCGCCCACCCTTACTCAACCACTCCCCGAGCTCCACACCTTTTTTAGGCGCTTTCCCATTCGTGTTCCACGTCCCCGCGAACACGTTCAACCCGTGTCTCGTCGTGTACGAATCGATAGACTCTTTACCGAATTCCTCTCGCACCAACACCGAACCGATCCTCTCGCTCCACTCCCTCGTCAACGGATGCGCCACCGCACTTGTCGACGCCATCCCGAATCCACTCTCACCCGGCGCATCGAAATCATCGACCCAAGCGCTCGAAGTCGCCGCCGCGGCCCCAGACGACGCGCGTTTCGTTCGGTTCGTTTGTCCGATGGCTCGCTGCGCCTCTTGAAAGAACGACTTCATATTCTTCGTTTCGCCTGCGCGCGCCGACGTCGACTCGTCCAAAAAGTTTTACGCGTCGCGCTGTCGTTCGGTCCTTCGCGCGGGACCCAAACGACGCGCGACGACGTGTGAGGCTGCATCGTTTGTTTGATTGACTTCTATTCCTTGCGACACTGCTCGCGCCACGTGCCCACTTCACAACTCGACTCCACGTCCACACTCGTCGAGCGGTTGGACGAACATGTCGGCGGTGCGTGCGATGGATGCGTCGACGAACGCGCGACGCGACGAACGCGCGACGCGGTGGATGCCGACTCGGGCGACGCGGTGGATGCGCGCCGCGCGCGTCTTCGTTCCGCGGGGTTTCTTCGGCGACCCGTTCGAACTATGCGTTCGAACTATGCGTGTGAACGAACGACTGACGATGACTGATACAGATTTTTGAGAGTTACGAACGGGAGTTCTGTGATTTCTCGAGCTCGATTCACCGCGGAGTGAACGGGGTGCGGTCGAGCGAGGATGCGGCGTCGAGGGCGAGACACGCCAAGTCTATTGAAGCGGACATCGCCGAGTGCGAAGCGTTGGTGCGGAGGATGGACCTCGAAGCGAGGTCACTGAGTGATCCAGCGGTGAAGACGCCGATGTTAAATAAGCTTAGGGATTATAAGAGCGAGTTGGCCAAGCTGAAGCGGGACGCGAGAGAGGCGAGCGCAGAGGCAGCGCACGTGGACGCGAGAGACGAGTTGCTCAGCGGAACGGAGCGAGGCGGCGCGGACGGAGGGTCGAGTGCGTTGCTCGGGACGCGTGGACAGGCGATGGACACGACTGAACGGTTGGCACGAACGGGTGAACGCATCAAGGAGAGCAGACGGTCTCTTTTAGAGACGGAGGATTTGGGCGTGAGCATTCTTCAAGACTTGCAAGGACAGCGAGAGACGATTGAACGAAGCAGAGAAGCACTGCACGGGGCAGACGATACCATCGGACGATCTAGGAAAATCTTGAGCAGCATGGGACGTCGCGCGACGGCGAATAAGGTTGCTTTTTACGGTGTGAGTGCCGTGCTGACGCTCGCTATTTTCATCATTATTATTCACAAATTGAGTAGCTGATGACACGAATAGCCGAACCACACCTCCCTCTCTTTCTCTCGCTAGTAGAACCATTTACATCGGGCAATGGCGCCCTGCGTGCGCGCGGTCGCTCGACCGCTTGTAATAATGTACACCTTCTTTAATTCCCCATGTCAGTCCTCGGGTGAAAAATCTTCTCGATTGGCGACGAGGTAGACACGTCCTTTGCCCGCCACCTTCCACTTGGAACTCTCGACACGTTCAAACGTAGCCTCGAACACTATCTTCCTTCCACACACATGACACTCGCACCGCTCCTTCGACTGTCCCCGCTTCGTATCCATGAACGCGAACACTTGCTCGTTACAATTCGGACACTCTCCCGTCATGGCCAATGTGCCACCCTTCCGCGTCTCGAGCAACTTTTCCACCCCGCGTTGACTCAATCCCAGCCCCACGAGCGCGAGCACCGGCGGCCGAAACTGCGCTTGCGCCACCTCTGCGCTCATAATCATCACCCTGAGATCGTGTCCGAGATCAATGAGCACGAAAAGTATCCCCAAAACCAAAATCACCAAGTACGACGCTGTCAGCACTTGCATTTGCGACTCATCCGTCACGCAGTCTGAATAAATCGCTTTACCCCTCACCGAACACCTCGGATACTTCCGAACCACTGACGATTGCGCGTAAGACAATTTAAGCTCCAAAGCATCGAAATACGCATCACTCACGCACGGATTCCCGGCGAAATACGCATCCTTCGCGTCGGCGTACAACGCCTCGAGTTCCGCCAGCGTCGCCGAGTCCAAGTTTTCCACATATCCTCGACACGTCGTCCTCGCCGCGTCGTCTCTCTCGGATGCCGAAACACAAATCCGCCGAGTCGAACGAACCATCATAATCTCTCGTCTTCCCATCGTTTCCATCCTCATCGTCGATCTCGCACCGTTCCGTCTTAAAACGCCTACGGAGTCGTTACCAACAACAGTAGAAATCACCGTGATAATCGCTTTCATTTCGTTCCGTCAATCACGTGTTTTCGAACCCAAACGACCGTCACGCGCACGTACACGTGCACGCACACGCGCACGCGACGCACGCGTCTTCCTCGCCCGTCGCGTCGTCGCGCTCTGTCGGCGTCACTGTCCACGAAAGCATTAAGTGTGGAAACTAACCATACTGTTTACACATATAAACTCGTATGCGTGGACACAAAGTAGTGAAAACCAGAGCTGCGCGCACGCGCCGTCAGTCCACACCGACCGTCGATCGGGTCGTAGTTTACACCCTCTTCCCGGGTCGACGACAAAGAGAGACGCGCGAGGTGTTAAAAACCCCGTCTGTTCGACGCAGCGTCGGATCGAGCGATACGAAACGCGACGACGAGAGACGAGAGAGGGAAGGAGGGAAGAATTGTGTTGAAGGAGGAACATGAAGCTCGTTCGGTTTTTACAAAAGTTGTCCAACGAGAGCGTGACGATAGAGCTTAAGAACGGAACGACGGCGCACGGGACCATAATGGGTACGTTCTTCTTTTTGGTTTCTTGGCGTCTCGAGAGCTCCGATAGTACAGCGAAGCGCGACGGGACGACGCGAGGGAAGGGCACGCGAGGCGGATCGAATGTGGTGAGGCGAAACCTACCGCTCTCGCGCTTTCAGTTCGATGGGCGATGGTGAAGCAGACGCGCGATTCAAACTCGAAACGTGTACTGACGATTGCTGCGAAAAATTTTCTCCCTTGTTAATCGCGTAGGTGTCGACGTGAGCATGAACACGCACCTTAAACAGGTGAAACTCACGCTCAAGGGTAAAAACCCAACGTCGTTGGACCACTTGAGCGTGCGCGGTAACACCATTCGGTATTACATCCTTCCGGATTCGCTCAACCTGGACACGCTGTTAGTAGATGACACGCCTAAGCAGGGTAAGCCAAAGGCGAAGGCGGCTCCGACGGCGGGTCGTGGTCGAGGCCGCGGAAGAGGGCGCGGTAGAGCGCGTCCGATGTGAGCCGACTTTGTTGTTGGCCGACAGTAGAGTTTTGCGAAAGACGACGCGATAGATGGAATCATCGTCCGACGCTCGTTCGAAGCGAAACACCCCCCCTAGTTGTCTTTGTGTTTTATACAAAATTTTCGTGTAGCTCACTCATCCTTCGGGAGCTTTTCATTCATTCATTCAGTCGTTCGTCGCATCGCGTTTGAGTGGGCGCCCGACGCGCGCTTTTCAAATCAAATCTTCAACCGACAGCTGTCGACACTTCCCACAAACACCGACGCGCATCGCGCGCCATCGACCGCGACGGGACACCGGACAAGAAGGGAGGTTTGATAAAAGCGCACGCAGCGTCATGCCGGCGTCGAGACACGCGATCGAGCTCGCGAAACGCGCAGTTGAACTCGATGTCGCAAAGGATTACGTTGAGGCTGCTCGTGAATATCGCGCCGCAGCGACGGCGCTCGAGCGCGATGCGGACGCGGATGGCGATCGGGGACTGGCGACAAAGGCGAAGGAGTACCGCGAACGAGCGCGGGAGTTGGATGATCTCGCCGCGGGGGGTGTTGAAGACGCGACGCGGGTGGACGCGAGCGAGAACGCGGCGAACGCCGAAGGCAAACGAAACGACTCTGGTGGGTCATCCACTCTTGCCGGTGCCGCAGCCGTAGGTGCCGTCGCGGGATTTTGTGTCCTCGGACCGATCACTGGTGTTGTCGCCGCGGGAGCGATGGCGTACGGTACGACGAGAAAGGATTCGGTCGGGATGTTTTCTCGAACTGCGGGCAGAGCGGCGGCGACGACGTACTCGTCGCTCAAGCGTTGGAACAAGGATTACAAAATCACCGAAAAGGCGACGCGCGCCGTCGTCACCACGGGCAAAGCGGTGAAAAAACTCGACGACGATTACAAAATCACCGAAAAGACGTCCAAGGCGGTGGCCGCGACGGGTCGAGCCGCCGTCGATTTCAATGAAAAGCACCAAGTTTCCCGTCGCGTGGGAGAGGGAATGAGTTCTGGCTTAGACGCCGTCTCCGCCGCTGTCGGCGCGAAGACGTCGACGAAAAACTCCAACTCCATCGCGCGATGAGGGACGACGCGCTGCTCGCCCGACGTCTCGTCATAGAACGCTGTACTAACATAGATAAAACTAAGGCTCGAGCAATGCGTATTTGCAAGGATAGATGATACTGTTTACACATATTGAAAAATTCAACGCACCGTCACTCGTTCGGCGCGCAGCGGCTGCGCTCCACACACGTCGCCTCGCGAGCCCGCGCACGTGCGCTTCGACACAGACAGCCGACCGAACGCGTGTTCGACGAACTTGAGCCAACTCACGAACTGAGCGAACGCGTTACGTTTGAAACCGATACACAGAACCGACAAAGGATGAGCCGCGGCGGTTACCGCGAGAGAGAATCCTTGGGCAATGACGCGGACGCGTGGGACGACAGCGCGCTCATCCGCGCGTACGACGCGGCCATATCTCGTCACGGCGGTACGGCGGGACCCGCGAGCGCGTCGAGAGGACACCCGGGGGCGTCGTCGCCGGCGAGTTCGACGCCGTCTCGTCGAGCGCCGCACGAACGCGAAGCCGCTGCGAGCCCGAGAGGACGAGAAAGCGACGACGTCGGCCCGAGCGCAGATGTGAGAGCAGCAGAGATGTGGTTGAGAGGAGCACAATATTCTCCGAGGTCGTTTGAACCGCCGAGATATCGATCATCAGCGCCGCAACCGTATTACTACGTCGAAGACGAGTATTTTGAAGCCGAAGCGTACGGCGGAGACGTGTGGAATAGTCACCGTCACCATCGTCCACCGCCGCAACCGCATCACCCGCATCACCCATCGCGCTCGCCACACCACCCGCCTCCACATTATCGGGGTAGATACGATCCGTACGACGCGTACGGCGCGATGGAGCACGATTTTGCGGGATTTTCACCGTTTGGTGGTCGACCGCGTCCGTCGCCGCGACGCGGCACCCCACCGACGCGCGGCGGTCCCCCGAGAGCGCCACCAGACATGGCCGAATCTGCTTTGGAGACGGCTCGATCATACGCCGATGATGGACACGATCCGGATGAGTTGGCTAATCTGTTGTTGGCGTGGTATTATGCCGGGTATTACACCGGAAGCTACTCCAAGCAGCCTGAGCACCAAGAAACTTTTTAAATACTTAGCGAGTAGTGTTGAGACTTTGGTGATTTTTTACTTACACTTGGTTTCGCGTCAACGAACGGCTAATACAAATCGCGCTCCATCGAGACGACGGGGCCGACACGGGGTGGCTTACCGCCACTCGGAGCGCCGCCGCCGGCTTCGCCCTCAGCCTTCTTCTTTTGTTTCGCCTTTTCGCGTCGGCGCGCATTCTTACGTTGCGATTTCGACTTGGCCAAACCATCCGCACCGCCGCCACCACCGGCGCCGCCGCCGCTCTTCTTCGGCTTCGGAATTTCCTTCGCGCCTCCCTTCTGCGGCTTCACGCTCTGCACCGCCGCGTCCAACTCCTTCATCATCCCATCATCCACCTTGGACGGTTTCGCGATCGGCGTTCCAGCGGACGCCGCGGCTCCACCTTTCCCACCTTTCCCACTCGCTTTAGTGCTCGCGCTCTTTCCCGGGCTCAGGTTTACCTCTTTAAATCCCTCGTCCGACGCCGCCGTTCCTTTACTCTTTTCGCCTTTGCTCGCTGCAGTTCCCTTTTCAGAACCATCCGTCGGTTTAGACGCCGTCGGTTTAGACGCCGTCGGTTTAGACGTCTCTATCGGCGTCGCCGCGTCCGCCGGTTTCGAGCTCAAACACCCCATTCCCGCGAAAAGCCTATCTCAATCGTTGAATTGAAATTGAAATGCAAACCGTCCAAGGGTTTGCCTTTCCCCCCGAACGTTTCACTCGATTCCGAACGGTACGGTCGTCGCGATCACACGAGCGCGCGCAAAAAAACCGACCAAGTCGCGGGTTCCGTTCAAATCTTCGTCACCTCTTCGAAGATTTCGATCGATCGCGTTCGGGCGCGCCGTCCGTCGTCTTCTGCCGTTCCCAGCGAGGGTTGCGTACAGTCAGCAAAAAAAAAGTCACTCGCGCGGCGAGCGAGGAAGTTCGTGCACTCGATTCGGGCACGCGGGGGGGTCAAGGTCGGTTCACGAACGGTCGCATTTGGGCACGTGATGCATTTGTAAAGGTCAAACCAAAATTTGGCCTCGCGCGCGAGCGCGGTTCCGTGGTTTCGGCACTTTCCGTCGAGATGATGCATGGGGTTGGTTTTATGTTACACGCAAATGAACTGCAATGTTCAGTCGAATGCGCCGTTGAAACTCTCGAGGGATTGACGAAGATTTTGCAGCTCGGCCAAAGCCGGGGAATCGATGGCTGAGTCGCGAGGTGGGGTGGGAAACGGCGCCATTGGGCGGTGCGTGCGGACTGGGGTGGCGGCGACGCCGACGGTGGGTTTCAGCGGTGACACCGATGAGTGTTCCAGATTTTCGGAAGATGACGCGAGGGCGCGACGCATGGCGAGCTCGGACTCTCTTCGGCGAAGTTCTCTTCGATCGCGTTCGGCAGCGCGAGACGCCGCCTCGGCGTCGCGTCGAGCGTCGGAACAGAGCGCGCTCATGGTTTGCATGGCGTCTTCGGCGGCGCTCGCGCGCTTTTCAGCCATCATGGCTCGGGATTCAGCCTGGGCGAGGTGGAGGCGGTAGACTTGCGCCGCCTCGTCGGCGACGGAGAAGGCCTCGGCGACGCGAGCGTCTCCATCCGCCGCCGCAACGCACGCGCGCTTGAGAGCAAACGTGATTCTGTGCGCCGCCGCGCACGCGCGAGACATCGCGGCGCGCAATTCATCGCCCGAGACGAGATCTGCCGTCGTCGTCAACCACGCCGCGAGACGTTCGAGCTCGGCGTCTGGATTGCGAAAATCTCTCGACGCATCGGCCCACGTCCTCCGATTCGCGCGCGATTCCTCGTCGTCGTCATCCGTTGAAATTCCATCCGCATCAACCATCGACACGTCAATAGCGCGTTCGAGCACGTTTGACAGGCGAGAGACGAGCTCGAGGAGCGCGTCGATTCCTTCAGACTGAGCGATGCCCCACTCGAACGCGCTTCTCGAGGCGTTTCTGCCTGAAGATCCCGCCGCGGGCGTGCCTTCGTGGTCGACGTCATTGTTTTGGTCGTCTTCGGAAAGAGCACCGCCGCCACGAACAGGGGCACCGGCGCCGCCGCGTCGTTCGCGCTGTAAGAAGTCCAAAATTTCTCTCCTCTGCGCCGCGACTTGGTTGCGACATCGCGCCTCTGCGGCTGCAATCTTCTTCCGAAACGACATCGCACTCGGCGACTTACCCGGCGTCGGCGCCACCACTAGCTCGCCGTTTTCACCCTCCTTCACCGTTCCCGTCGCCGCGCGTATCGCTCGC
>Ga0213866_10002751_pt1 | contig 12199 bp, 9 predicted proteins | sample PICome_11_FD_160079 | JGI IMG/M metagenome (GOLD analysis project Ga0213866, IMG submission 160079) | Coastal seawater microbial communities near Pivers Island, North Carolina, United States - PICO284 | ecosystem: Environmental > Aquatic > Marine > Coastal | place: USA: North Carolina... | reverse complement strand
GGCCGCAAGAGTGCAGCCGCCCCCGTGTTCTGACGTGTTGGAGGGGGCTAGCGTGTGCCAGCGGTACGTCCGCGCGAAAGCCCGGTACCGCCACACCGCCGCCCCGCAAGAGCGCCCAACCCAATCGGCAAGAGCATGTTGGCGGGGTATCGAGGTGATCGGGGGGACTGACGCGTGGGGCTTGGTCGGGTGGGATAGCTCAGTTTATGAAAGATCATCGGCATGACGCCGCCTGAAACCGAAGGCGGTCCTAACATTCGGGTTGGACCACTTCGATGAAGCAGGTCACAGAGGGCGCTGTGCCGCCAAACAACTCTGAGTCCGTCCCGAGAGTAAAAGAAACTATGGTAACGTTATCAAGATTAGTTAGTAACAACGGACAGAGTGCTGACAATGTTATCAAAATCAAGCCACACTGCTCTGGAAGCCTGGCTTGAAGAGCTGGCAAGCACCAACCCAATGGACCAAATGCCGACCAGGGACTAACAATCATACCGAACGATCAAGCTTGGATTCTCTAGTCGGAGGATGCATTTGAACGAAAATATGGCACGTTTAATTTGATGAAAAAAAGAGCAACGATAGTTGACGTCGCAAAAGAGTGTGGGGTGTCACAGGCGACTGTCGCAAGAGTACTGAGCGGCCAAACCGGGATCCGCACCAAAGAGAGCACTCGAAAGCGTGTTTTGGAAGCCGCCAAAAAAGTCGATTATCAGCGAAACGCCGTAGCCGCTAATTTCAGGTTGCAGAAGACCAATTCGATTGCCGTCTCGATCGCTGACATAACCAATCCATTTTTTCCCGAGTTGATGAAGGGCATTCAGGAAGTGCTGAGAGAAGCCGGGTATAGCGTCGTCCAACTTTACAATGATTGGGACGCTGACGTTGAACAGGAGCATTTTGACTATATGGTACGCACATGCGTGGAGGGAGCGATAATATCTCCGTCGGCTTCTACAACCGGGTTTGACACGCTCCAATCAATTCCATTTGTCCTGCTGTCGAACTCAGAAAAGTTCCCCATGCATGATACCATCGGTAACGACAGTCGCAGTGGAATGCGTCTTGCGCTCGAACGATTATACCAGCTTGGACATCGTCGCATTGCGCTATTCGTTGGTGGTTCCATGCGGTTGGGGTCGAACTGGAGGGCGGAACTCTTTAGCGAATTCCATCGCGAGAAAGGGCTGTCAGTATCGCCAGAGATGCTGTTGGAAAGTGACTACGGGGTTAGCTCAACGTCTTCCTTTGCTGCGGCGCGAAAGATCATGAACGCGTTTCTTGACCGGCCACATCTCCCAACAGCCATCTTTTGTTCAAATGACATTCTGGCCCTTGCAACGTTACAGGTCGCGAACGAAAAAGGGATCCAAGTTCCCGGCCGTCTATCCGTTGTCGGAATGGATGGGATTTTTTCGGGTGAGGTGAGCTATCCGCCGCTAACCACGGTTCAAAAGAACCGAAGAGAAATAGGCCGTACCGCTGCGCTTGCCTTGTTGGACAAAATAAAAGCCACTGAAGATGGGCCGGCAAGAAGACAGCTATTGAGTTGCAAGCTGCTTGAGCGGGGGTCGATGGGGCCGGCACTCACGGGCAGCAAAGACTAGCGGTCATCCAAAGAGTTATGGCTCTGGCCACATCCGGCTAGACGTCACATCTGTCGGGTGAGCCAACCCGGAAAGTCGGATCTTGACTCTGCTCGAAATCAAATGATAACGTTATCACAAGTTGGCGTGATATGGATTAGTTTGATTGGGATTGGATCGCGGCACCGGCGCTCCAGGGGAAATGAGTGAGGAATTCTAAATGTCGATGTCCAAGGTATTCGGTCTGAAAGGGATAGAGTCAAAGCCAAGAACGACCAATCAGATTTGGGCCAAAGACGTGGGGTATGACGAAGCCCCCTGGTATCACGAGCGTATGGGCCTGATGGAGCTCGAAGATTTTCTGAGCGTTGCAGGCGAGCGTATTGACTATGTGAAGATCGCAACAACGCAGGTGTTGAGCCACCCTGCAGATTGGGTGAAGCGCAAGATTGAGCTCTACAAAAAACACGACGTCTTGCCCTATTTGGATCACGGGTTCTTTCTTCGGGCTTACAAGAACGGGGTTGTCGATGAAGCTATCGAAGCCGGCGCTGAGCTCGGGTTTACGGTAATCGAATTCATGAACACTTTTGGTGACGTTCCAGAGGAACAACTCAAAGCTTGGCGCCAACGCGCCATAGATTGCGGCATGAAAATAATCTACGAGCACCATCCCGAACGTGGATGGCGGAAGGGCCGAGCTGACATCATCGATTCACCGGCCACCGCGGCAGAAATCGCCCAAGGTGCAGAGCCGTTTCTGGCGCATGGTGCCTTCACAGTTTTGATCGACCACGAAGAAATCGAGATACAGGAAGACGCTGCAAAAGACGTGTTAAATGAAGTCCGCGAGATTCTCGGTAAAGATCGAGTAGCCTTCGAAGTGACTTCGACCAAAGAGTCGGAGATGATGTGGTACAAGAACTTGCTGGACTATTTTGAGATGTTCGGCAGTGACTGTAACGTCACCAACATTATGCCAAGCCAGGTCATGTTCATTGACCCGTTAAGATCGGGAGAAAGACCGGCGAAACTTCTTTTCGACCGCTACCCGGAATTGGAAGCGGTCAGTCACATGTAATTTTCGGGCTTAGCATGATAACGTTATCAAAAAATGATAGCCGTGACGATGTAGATCCCGTGATCAGCTGGTCGGATGGGAGGAGCAATATCAACAATCGGAACTGAAACAAACGACGACATCGCGTGTTTCGACGACCTGAATTCGAAAGGCGCTCCAAAGGTGACCTGAAAGCGGAGACAAAATTCGCCGGGTTCCAACTCATCAATGGCGCTGGGGTACCATCCTCAAACCGCCAAACTCGGTTGCACGTAAGACATGCAGCCAACTTCGGAGGAGAATAGAATGTTAAAGAAAACGCTCAAGGCTATGTCCTGCGTGATCGCTGCAGGGGTATTGTCGGTTGGGGCTTTGTCGGTTTCGGCAAGCACCGCGCTTGCAGAGGTGAATTTCGAAGGTGAAACGGTAACGATCATCATCCCGTTTAAAGAGGGGGGTGGTACGTCGCGCACGTTCCGCTTTTTCCAGCCTTACCTGTCCAAATATCTGCCGGGCAATCCTGTGATCCAGCTTCAGCACATGCCGGGCGGTGGCACGATCAAAGGCGGTAACTTTTTCCATGACAACCAGGAAACTGATGGAACCTTTGCCCTTGCGACATCGTCATCCGTGAACATGCAACAGGCAACCGGCAATCCGCTGGCGAAATTTGACCTGCTGTCCTACGAGCCCGTTTTGTCTCTGGCCACAACAACCCATTGGGTCACTCACGCGGATTTGGCGGAAGGCCCCAATGATATTTCCGGCCTTCGCGATCTGCCGGTCGCGCTTTTCCCGTTCAAAACCGCCGCTTCCGCCGACTTGTTCCATCTCTGGATCTACAAAGCTCTGGGCATAGACGGTGCGCGTCCAATTCCTGGCTTGTCTAGCTCTGCCGGGTACCAATCTTTCCAACGCGGCGAATTGCAGATGGCGTCACATGGGACAGGCAACTTTCTGAAAACAATCAGCAAGGATATTGCTGAAGGTAGAGTGCATCAGTTCATGACCCTGGGCGTGTTGCAGCCCGATGGATCTGTTCAGCGTCCGTCCTACTCGCCGGATGCGCTGACCTTTCCGGAGATGTACGAAAAAGTCCACGGCAAGCCGCTGGAAGGCGCAGAGCGTGAAGCTTATGAGGTGATCGCGGCAAATTGGGGGCCCGCCTCGAAAGGTCTGGTGTTGCCGACCGGTACATCGCCCGAAATCGTGGACGCGTGGCGGCAAGCCGTTGTTGATATGACCAATGATCCAGAATTCATCGAGGCAGCGCCCCTCAACATCGGGCCTTTCCCCGTGGTGATTGGTGAAGACGTGCGTGGCATCATTGGCAAGGCTGTCGACCTGTCCGATGCGAGCAAAGAGCAGTTCAACGACGCAATTGCGCATTACAAGCTAACGTATCGGATCGAATAATACAGACGCGTTAACTTCGAACCAGACTGGTCCCGGATTCTATTCGGGGCCGGTCTATTCCAGAACTTTTGTCAAAGCGTTGTAATGATTCGCCTCCCGCCGGCCCAGCCCGCCTGACGCACCTGCAAGGCGCGACTTGAACCGATAGCGCGACGAGTACGCGGCGCTGAAACTTGCTGGCGGATATCGAAACTAATTCACGAATGAGGTCGCCGTGGAAGTTGAAATGTTCATATCAGCGCTGACGCAGCTGTTCCAGGTTTCTCACTTTCCCTACCTCATTTTCGGCGTGCTTCTGGGCCTAACATTAGGAATTCTTCCTGGCCTTGGCGGAACGTCCGGCCTCGCGATCCTGCTTCCATTCGTCTACACGTTTGAGCCAAGCGTTGCCCTCGCCATGATGATCGGCGTGCTCGCGCCGACGACCACATCGGATACTTTTCCGGCGGTCTTGCTTGGCATACCCGGAACGGCCGGCTCACAGGCTACAGTCCTGGACGGGCACCCGCTGGCCAAGCGAGGCCAGGCATCAAGGGCGTTGTCGGCCGCTTTCCTCTCTTCACTTGTGGGCGGGTTGTTCGGGGCGATGATCCTGAGCGTTTCGATCTTCTTTGCAAAACCGCTGATCATGTCTTTCGGCTTTGGCGAACAATTTCTTCTGATTGTTCTTGCACTGTTGATGATCGGTGCGTTGACGGGGGCTAATTTCCTGAAGGGGCTGGCCAGCTGTGTGATCGGCCTTGTCATCGGCACGATCGGTTTGGCTCAGATTACCGGAGATCCCAGATATACGTTCGGCACACTCTACCTCGTCGATGGATTTCCGTTGGTCGTGATCGGGCTGGGGCTTTTTGCGGTGCCGGAAATTGTCGGTCTGCTCCAATCGAAATCCACAGTTGCGGGCAGCGGGAAGCTGGAAAAAGGCTGGCTGAGTGGTATGCGTGATGCCGTCAGAAACTGGTTTCTGATTATCAGGTGCTCGACTGTTGGTGTGCTTGTAGGGGCGCTGCCGGGGCTTGGCGGAACCGTTGTTGACTGGATAGCCTACAGTCATGCAAAGCAAACGATCAAAAACCCCGAAACGCTTGGAACCGGAGACATCCGTGGTGTGATCGCGCCTGAATCGGCGAACAATGCCAAGGAAGGTGGGGCGCTCATTCCGACAATCCTGTTCGGGATCCCCGGATCCGGGAACAAGGTGCTTTTGCTTGGCGGTTTGATTCTGGTCGGGATCGAGCCCGGCATCGAAATGGTCACGACGCAGCTGGATATCACCTATCTGATCATCTGGTCTCTGGCGGTGGCGAATGTCCTCGGTGCAGCGCTTTGTCTGTTTCTGGCGCGTCCAATGGCACAGCTCACGCGCGTTCCATTCTTTATTCTGGCGCCCATCCTGGTTGTTCTTATCTTCTTCGCCACCTTCAACAACAGCCGCGACTGGAACGATTTTGTCGCTCTGATGTTGTTCGGCGCTGTCGGCGTGATGTTCAAGACCTACGGCTGGTCGCGCCCCGCGCTTTTGATCGGGTTCTTTCTGTCATCAAAGATCGAATTGCTGAGTTACCAGGTCAGCGCAGCCTACGGTCTGTCCTTCCTGTCCCGCACCGGGTCAATCATTCTGATCATTCTGGCATTTGCCACTATATTCCTGCTGCTGAGGCAAAAAATGACACCGGATGGCAAGTCAACCGTGGACGAGGTGGGCAAGCAGATCATGTTCACCGGCCTGCTAGCGCTGTTTCCCGTTACAATGATCCTTCAGGTCATGGGTTTGGATTTCCGCGCGAGCATATATCCCATTGCCCTAAGCGGTGTGCTGCTGCTGCTACTGGCGGCCATCGCAGGTCTGCAGGTGATGCAGCAAAGACCCGAGATGGCGCGCGTGATTGCCTCGAATGCTGCCTTGCGGACCATGTCCCGGAACCTCTTCGAGAACCATGGCACCCTGATTGATCAGGTCCGCGCTTTTGCGTTGATCCCTGTTTTCCTTTGTCTCGTATTCCTGATTGGTTTCCCTCTCGCCGCCGTGGCGTTGATCAACGGGTTTATCCTGATGCATGACCGCAGCAAGTATCTGGTTTCGATCATCGTTTCAGTGGCAGTTTTGGTCATTCTCTGGACGCTCTCGGGTGTTCTGACATTGCAATACCCCCCTGGCATCATTGCCGATTTCCTTCCGCTTCCATGGTGGCTGGGTGGCCGCTGAGAAACCGCGGCTACTTCAATTCGAATAGGATACGGAAATGACAAACGAAAAAAGCTTTGTAGAATCACGAAACGGCATGATCGAAAGAGAGTCCAAGCCGCGTGAGCGTGGCATCAACTATGTCCGCGCGCCTAAAATCCTGGGTCAGTATTTTTCGGATTTTCTGACCTGCTACGGCGCGCTGACCGATGTAGTCAAGCTGGGCACCAACCAGTTGACCTTCATTCCTGAAGACGAGATCAAAAAGGCGATCCGGAGCAGTCATGACCATGGTGTACATGTCGCCATCGGTAACCCGATCATGGATCAGGCACTGAGCGCGGGATCGCAAGCAACCCGAGAAGTCATTGACTACGTCGCCGGGCTGGGCGTTGACGTGATGGAGATTTCGGTCATCGCCCGTACCATCGACGACAAAGATCTATCGGATCTGTTGGATTACGTGAACGGCAAAGGAATGAAGCCGATTGTAGAATGCGGGTTGTCCTTTGCTCATGAGCCGGTGGTCGATGGACGCACATTCGCCAAACGTAAGAAGGCGCAGGCCAAGCGCGCGATGGAAAATGGGGCTTGGAAGATTTTGATTGAGGCCGAAGGCGTATATGAAAACGTGAAATCGGGCGAGGAACGCTGGGATTTTGTCGATGATTTTGCAGCGGATTTCGAGGTTCGTGACCTCATGTTCGAGGCAGACGACCAGGACGTCATTTCCTACTACGTCAACGCCTATGGGCCGAAGGTAAACGTGTTCGTAGACAATTCCCAGGTCATGCAGATCGAAGCCGCACGGCGCGGTTACGGCCCCTGTACGCTGACCTGGGCAAAAGCAGCTGTGTTTTCCAAAGACTAAGCAGAACACGCAGCGCCAAGAAAAGAGACCAGAGCATTGAAACTTCTGGATGATGACCGGCTATTCCCGGCCAACCCGAAAGGATTGGGATGTGCACGGTCTCTTTTTGCTAGCGTCCGTGATCAGCCAATCGTGAGCCCGCACGGCCATACGGACCCTGCTTGGTTTGCAAGGAACGCGCCATTTGAGAACCCGGCAGCCCTGTTTGTGACCCCGGATCATTATGTCTTTCGGATGCTCTATTCGCAGGGTGTCGCCCTGGGAGATCTGGGCATCAAGCCGATTGATGGCAGCGCCTTCGAAACGGATCCAAGAGAAATCTGGAGGCGTTTTGCCTCCCATTACTTTCTGTTCAGGGGCACGCCATCGCGTCTTTGGATTGACCATTCATTGCAAGAGGTTTTTGGTGTTAGGCAGGTTCTTTCTGGTGAAACCGCGGACGAAATTTATGATCAAGTTGCTCATTCTCTGGCGCAGCCAGAATTTCGCCCACGTGCCTTATTCGACCGCTTCAATATTGACGTAATCGCCACGACCGAGGGCGCGCTGGATACGCTTGAGCACCACAAGGAAATTGCGAAATCCGACTGGAGCGGGCGCGTGATTACGACCTATCGGCCGGACAACGCGGTTGATCCGGATCATCCGCAATTCTCGGCGAACCTCCAACGCCTTGCAGAGATCACCGCCTGCGATACCACCACGTGGCAAGGGTATCTGGACGCGCATCGGATCCGGCGCAAGGTCTTTCAAGAACACGGCGCAACTGCAACCGATCACGGCCATCGCACGGCAAGAACGGCCAACCTGGCTACAAGTGAGGCAGAGGCGTTGTTCAATTCAGTCGTCAGCGGCAAGAACACGTTGGAACAGGCGGAGCTTTTCCGGGCGCAAATGCTGACCGAAATGGCAAAGATGAGCCAGGATGATGGGATGGTCATGCAGATCCACCCGGGATCGTACCGGAACCATTCCTCGGAGGTATTCAGGCGATTTGGGGCGGACAAGGGATTCGATATTCCGCGCAGAACCGACTACGTGAATGACCTGCGTCCTTTGCTGGACGTTGCCGGGCACGACCCGAAATTCACGCTCATCGTGTTCACACTGGATGAATCCTCCTATGGCCGCGAACTGGCACCACTGGCGGGCGTTTATCCAGCACTAAAACTTGGTCCGGCCTGGTGGTTTTTTGACAGCGCCGATGGGATGCGCCGGTTCCGAGAACTAACCACAGAAACCGCGGGCTTTTACAATACAGTAGGCTTCAACGACGATACTCGCGCTTTCTGTTCCATCCCGGCGCGTCACGACGTTGCGCGCCGCGTGGATTGTGCCTTCCTTGCCTCGCTGATCACATCCGGTCGCCTGCGGGAGGACGAAGCATTCGAACTGGCGCAGGACCTTACAGTCAACCTCGCAAAACGGGCCTATCGCCTATGAAGTCATCAAATAAAAATAGATTGTGCAGAGCTGAACCGGCTCCAAAAACCGGAATTGTACATTTGGGGCTGGGCGCCTTTTTCCGAGCACACGGCGCGATATACATTAAGGAAGCCATGGAGCAGTCAGGAGGTGACTGGGGTGTCATTGGTGTCTCGCTAAGGTCACCTGGTGTTCGTGACAAGCTGACTGACCAGGGTTGCCTCTATACTGCACTGGAATTGTCAGATCAGGGCCTGAAGTCTCAGGTCGTCGATGTGGTTACATCTGTCCTTGTTGCTCCAGAGGATCCATACGCTGTTCTTCAGGAAATGGCCTCCGAAGCAACCCGGATCGTCAGTCTGACGATAACGGAAAAAGGCTACTGTCGCGGTGGCGACGCTACGACACTCGACTTTGAGCATCCAGATATCAAACATGATCTGCAAAACATTGCGCCAAAATCTGCGCCGGGCTTTCTGGCTCGTGCCCTGGAAATGAGATGGCGTCAGGGACTGCGCCCGTTCACGGTCCTGTCTCTGGACAACTTGCCATCCAATGGCCAAGTGACCGGGCAGATCGTCCGTGAATTTGCTGCGCAGATCGACCCGGACCTGGCGAGTTGGATCGAAACGGAGTGTAGATTCCCATGCACCATGGTCGACAGGATCGTGCCTGCCGCAACCGAAGAACTGATTGATCGCGCGTCCAGCACTACCGGGTACTTCGATGCCGCAGTCGTGGCGCATGAACCGTTCCGGCAATGGGTGATCGAAGACGACTTCGTTGATAGCACGCGGCCTGATTTTGAAGCAGCCGGTGCAGAGCTGGTCCATGACGTCGCGCCGTTTGAGCATATGAAGCTGCGAATGCTCAATGGTACTCATTCCGCGCTCGCTTATATTGGCAGTCTAGCAGGGTATAAAACTGTTGCAGAGGCCATCCGCGACGAAGGTATCGAGAAGTTTATTGAAGCCTTGTGGCGCGAAGAGATCGCGACATCAGTGGACGCGCCGCCAGATACGGACCTGAACGATTACGCCGCGCGGTTGAAATCGCGCTATCAAAATGCGGAAATCCGCCATCTGCTTGAACAAATCTCCATGGACGGCAGCCAGAAATTGCCGCAGCGCATTTTGGCGCCGCTGTTTGAGAACCTAGCGGCAGGGAAGCCACACCAAAGGTTGCTGGTAGTTTTGGCCGCTTGGTTCAGGTTTATCGAAATCCGGTCAAAGAATGGGCAATCCGGACTTAACGATCCCATGGAGAAGCAACTATTGCATTCCGCCAGCAACGCATCAAACGATGCCGATCTGGTAGAGCGCTTGCTGCTAGTGACCACTGTTTTTGAGGACCTACCAACCGATCGGATCGCCGGCGCATTGGTCGCCATCCTTGGGCGTCTTGGCCGTTTTCGGGACACCGCTCGACTTGAAGGAAACCGGCAATGAAAGAAACTTGGCGTTGGTATGGCCCCCTAGACCAAATTCAGCTCACTGAAATTCGCCAAACTGGCGCGGCAGGCATTGTCACTTCTTTGCATGAGATCCCATATGGCGAGGTTTGGCAACGCAACACTATTGCGGAAAGGCGCAATGAGATCAGGGCCGCAGGGTTTGAATGGGATGTGGTGGAAAGCCTGCCGCTGCATGAAGACATCAAAAGGGGCACTGGCGATCTTGCATCACTTTTTGCCAATTATCGGCAATCCATGGCAAACTTGGCCGCCGAAGGTATTCATACCGTTTGCTATAACTTCATGCCGCTGTTGGACTGGACGCGCACGGAATTGAAATCACCGGTTGAAAGTGGCGGCACTTGTCTTCGTTTTTCCACATACCGGATGGCTGCTTTCGAGATTTGCATGTTGGGTCGCACCGACGCCGAGGATGATTACCCCGCCGAGGTGATTACCAGGGCGCAGGATTGGTACGCCGCTTCGAGTGCCGATGATCAGAAAGAGCTACTGAACTCGATCATGTCGGGGATGCCGGGCGCCTATGACCGATATGACATTGAGGGATTGCGGCGCGCACTGGAAACCTATCGAGGCATGGTTGCGGCGGATATTCGGGCGAATTTCCAACGTTTTTTGCACGAAGTCATTCCTACTGCTGAGGATCTGGGGATGCGCTTCTGCGTTCATCCAGACGATCCGCCACGCGACATTCTCGGTTTACCGCGGATTGTTTCCGATGCCGATGATATCGCGTGGATACTGAAAGCCTATGACGCACAGGCCAATGGTCTGACGCTTTGTTCCGGGTCACTGGGTGCAAATCCCGAAAACGATGTCGTCGACATTACAAATATGCATTCTGACCGGATTCACTTTGCTCATCTCAGAAACGTCCGCAAGGAACCGGATGGCTCGTTTGAAGAAGCTGAGCACTTGAGCGGTGACACGGATATTCCAGCCTTGTGCCGCATTCTCTTAGAGGAGGAAAAGACGCGGAAGTTTGCAGAGCGCCGAGATTGGCAAATCCCGTTCCGTCCCGATCATGGTCACGAACTTTTATCTGATCCTCAAAAGAAGACATTTCCGGGTTACCCTTTGATTGGAAGACTTCGGGGTCTGGCTGAAATTCGCGGAGTATTGCATGCTTCGAGCGCCTGAGTGCAGCTACAAAAAATGAATCAGAATCAAAATGTTAAGCCACCATTAGTTGCGGATCAGAATACAGTGGGTTTGGGCTCGTTCCGGTCGTTCGCTGCGCTGCACGTGAATGTCCGCTAAGGACCGTTTGCCTTGGTTCGCATCGTGAAGGCGTGAGGTGGAGACCACCGTATTCCTTGCGCGTTGATGCGTCCGTCTGTCCAACACCTCTGAGGGAAACGGGTCTGACCATGAAGTCATTTTCCGCTACGCCAAAAGACATCAAGAAGGAATGGATCCTGATCGATGCCGATGGTGTCGTCCTGGGCCGCCTGGCCTCCCGCGTGGCCAACATCCTGCGCGGCAAGCACAAGGCGACCTACACCCCACACATGGATTGCGGCGATAACGTCGTGATCATCAACGCCGAGAAGGTCCGCCTGACCGGCAACAAGCGCGATACCAAGACCTACTACTGGCACACGGGCCACCCCGGCGGCATCAAGGAGCGCAAGGCGCACCAGATCCTCGACGGTGACTACCCCGAGCGCGTTCTGACCAAGGCGATCGAGCGCATGATCCCGCGCGGTCCGCTGGGCCGTCAGCAGATGAAGAACCTGCGCGTCTACGCCGGTCCGGAGCACAAGCAGGAAGCGCAGCTGGCCTCAGCCAGAAAATTTGGTGGCACAAGAACCGATGAATTGAGATCGATCTGCACACAAAGGACCCGGTAGAATGACCTACAAGCTGCTCGCCATCGGTGAAGTCATGGCCGAAATTCGTCAGGACGAGGCGGCAGGTTTCGCGGTGGGTTTCGCGGGCGACACCTACAACACGGCCGTCTATTTCGCCCGCGCCCACGGCGCGGTGGCGTCGGTATCCTACCTGACTGCCATCGGCACCGATCCGCTGTCGCAGGCCTTCCGGCGGGCTGCGGCGGATGAGGGTATCGATCTCAGCCACACGCAGACCGATCCGGTCAGAAACATCGGGGTCTATGCCGTGGCAACCGACGCGCAGGGCGAACGCAGCTTTTCGTACTGGCGCTCGGCCTCGGCCGCAC
>Ga0213866_10002748_pt1 | contig 12208 bp, 13 predicted proteins | sample PICome_11_FD_160079 | JGI IMG/M metagenome (GOLD analysis project Ga0213866, IMG submission 160079) | Coastal seawater microbial communities near Pivers Island, North Carolina, United States - PICO284 | ecosystem: Environmental > Aquatic > Marine > Coastal | place: USA: North Carolina... | reverse complement strand
TTCTCTTCGTCCTTAATAATTTTTGGGTTTTTAATTGAATCTAACGCAAGGTTAATTGTAGCAATCGGTGTTTTAAACTCGTGGGTCATATTATTGATAAAATCGGTTTTAATCTCAGAGATCTTTTTTTGTTTTACCAATTGATATAATGAGCTTGAGAATGCCACAATGATAATAAAAATAAAAAATAACGACAGTAACAATATGTAGGAAATATCAGATAAGATATGCTTATTCTTCTCAGGAAAATTAATATACAAGGTAAAGTCGCTTTTCCCTTCATCATTAACAAACAAAGAGTAATCGTAACTGTTATTTGGATCTATTGTGAAATACCCCGATTTTAATGGTGTTGCCAAACCATTGTTGTATACACCGTATTTAAAATCAATATTGATGTTTTCTTTCTCCAATTCCTCCTTTAGAGTTTTGTTAATTTCTCTATTGTTAATTCTTTTATTGATAGGTAATTTATTTCTTATCTCATTGAAAGCATCTGTGATCATTTTAGTCTCTATTCCTTTAAGTCTTGTCACATTTGAAAAAGACTTATCATTGAATGTTGATAAAATATCTTTATTATCCCCTGTAATGATACTCGCACTAAAAAAATCATTCTTTCTTGTAAAGCGTTTCAAAATGATGGAGTCATTGTTTGTAAATTGTGTTTCGTTCAGAATATCTAAAGGAATTTTATAGTCCTCCTCTAGTATGGTAGAACCAAATGAAAATTTACTTTTAGAAGCTGTATCAATCTGCTGTATCAGGAAGTTTTTGATTTCAGCTTTGTTTAGAAAATCTCGATTCTCGAATAGGGGTTGTATTTTATTATAATACATATCTTGCTCTCGAAGCTTCAATCGCTCTGAGGCTCTAGCCATGGCTTTTTTAACATCACTATCAAACTGAGCATCTTTACTTTCAATAGCATTGTTTATCCAATACAATTGAACGGAAATAATCCCTATTAAAGAGATACTCATTAGAACTACAATAAGAATAAAAATCCTCTTACCCATCACTCAAAAATAGACGTTTACATAAGTTCTATTTTCTATTTTAACGTAGATTAACAGAAGCTCTCAATTTTTAAGTAAATTTTAAGAAATTAATTGAACTACCCTAAAAAAAAGATTGTTTTTTTGTTAAAATATTGTGAATTTTTTTAATTTTTAACAAAGTAGTTTCTTTCTCAATATTTTCGATTACATAATTGGCGAGTATTGATTTTTTTTCTTGAGTCCATTGATTTCTCATACGTTTCAGTACTTCTTCTTCCGATGTTCTATCACGTTCCATCACTCTTTTTATCCTTTCCTCTATGGGTGCAGTAATGGAAATAGTAAAATCACAGGCTTGATCACTATCAACCTCAAAAAGAATGGCATTTTCATAGATAATGATGCGTTCCTTATGCTCAGCTATAAACTCTTGAAAATGTTTTTTCACAAGAGGATGTACAATAGAATTCAATTCTTTCAATTTTTCAGAATCTTGAAACACAATTGAGGATATGTAAGTACTATTCAATCGATCATCTACATAACTTTGCTCTCCAAAAATCTCTATAATCTGTTTTTTTATCTCTATCGAATCATGCATTAATTTTTTTGCTTCTTCATCTGCGTGATAATAGATTGTATTAGGAAAAGAACAGAGCTCTTTTGAAACAAAAGATTTTCCGCTACCAATACTACCTGTAATGCCCACAACCATATTACTTCTGTATAATAAAATCGATTCTTTTGGGAGATATTTTCACATTCTTAACCAGCTTGGATTTCACAGTTAGCTTTGGAATCAAATACTGAAGATTATTATCGACTGACATTACATAGTTACATTCAATGACAAAAGAAGATGGATTGATCTTTCCAAAATTTGAAAGTGACACTTTATACGTGACATCTACTTGCTTTGGGTAGGTATTTATTTTGACCCCTTCAGGAAGGTTAACAATTGTAAAAGGCAAACTGATGGTGCTTTCGGTATACTTTTCTATGGATCCTACAATATGAACCTTTGTGGTATCAAGCCTAACATTACTTGATTCTTTAAATTTTTTCAATATTAGTTCTTCTCTAAACGATTTGTTAGCATTACTTTTTGCTATTTTTTGAGTCTCAATAAAACGAATCGTATCCATAATAGACTCTGGACCTGAAACATATATTGAATCAGGAACTAACTTTATTTCTCCCTCAATATCAAATCCATTTTCGTAGGTGATTTCAGCATTCAATTTTATTGGGAGTTTTCTTCTTTTTAACAATCCTAAGTTGAAATGTATAGAATCATTGGAGAAATGATCAATACTCACACCAGCGTCCATCTGCCTCTGAATTGCTACTTTTTGCTGAGATAGCAATAAAAAATAATGTGTCTTAGATTTAAGGTAAAGTAATGATGCATCTATGTTTATACTTCTAGGAAACAACTTACCTGATATGATTTTAAAACCAGAAGCCCTAACATGAATTCCTATTTCATCTAACGGCGTTTCTTGAAGTAATTTATCATTAGGAAGTTTTTCATAGGCAACAGGATACTCAATAGTACTTTCATACTCCTTTGACAACTTGGTCATAAACCAAAATACAACAGAAGCAATAATAAACAAAACAAACTTCTTTGATAGCGAATGATTCTTTGGTTTCAATTTTTATAGACTATTTAATATCACATGCAATCTAACCAATCCGAGAGGAACCTCAAAATTAAGTATATAAAAAAAGTGAGCTAAGCTCACTTTCTTTATTCTTGTAAATTTATTTCTTTTCGGGAATCATATATTTTTTACTGAGTTCCATAGAAATAGCAGCTCTTTCAAATTTAATTTTTCCAGCTCCTGTTTCTATAGTAACTGTATTATCCTTGTCATTAAGCTCAACAATCTTCCCATGAATACCACTAGAAGTAATCACTTTACTTCCTTTTTTTATCTCAGATTGAAATTTCTTTTCCTTCTTTTGTTTGTTTACTTGAGGTCGTATCATAAAAAAATACAACACAGCAAACATTGCCAAAAAAGGGAGCATTTGCATTAAACCTGAAGACTCAGTTTGTAAAAAAATAGCATTTATTACCATTAACTTTTTGCTTTTGGAGTTACATTTCCTTTAATTCTTAACACTTCTCTACCAACAGCAGTATTCGTTAATAAAGTGATTGTTTTAGATTGTTTGTTGGGCTTTCCATCTGTATTAAATTTTGCCAATACTTTAGAGGATTCACCTGGCTTAATCGCTTCTTTAGGCCATACAGGAACTGTACATCCACATGAAGCTTGGGCATCCGTAATAATCAGATCCGTTTTACCAGAGTTTGTTACAATAAATTCTGCTTCTACTACATCTCCTTCATTAACAGTTCCGAAATCAAAAACCGTCTTATCAAATTCAATAGATGCTGAACCTTTGCTAATTTCAACGTCTCTTTTTTGAGCACTCTCTAAGTTTTCTTTTTTAACTTTCCCTGCAGCGTTTCCTTCACCGCAAGAGTTGAGTAACACAGTTGATACTGCCAAAACTGAAGCTATAAATATTTTTTTCATGGTAATAAAATTTTTGTAAAAATAACAAATTATAACAATCCTCTTCCTACTTTAACTATTCTTTTACTCTCTAGATATTCTCGAGAGATTTTGTCTAGCACACCATTTACAAAATAACTACTCTTCTGTGTAGAATAATCTTTCGCTATTTCAATGTATTCATTGATGGTTACACGAGTTGGTATAGATGGAAAGTGAAGAAACTCACAAATTCCCATTTTTATAAGAATCATATCAATATCTGCAATCCGATCCGATTCCCAATTGGGTGTAAATTCCTTTACATCTACTTCAAAAGTATGGTGATGTAGAATTACTTTTTTGAAAAGATCAGAAACAAAATCTTCATCATCTTTATTCTTATATAAAGAACCCAACATAAAAGGACCATTAGCATTTTGCTTGTTCAGTGTTTTGATGATCCAGGTATTTACAAAGGGAATATCATCTACCCAAGTAATGCTGGTGTCTTCAAAATATTCTGCTAATTTATCATTGGGAGCTACAATATCTCTAAAAAAATCAATCGTAAAACCTTTATCTACTTTGTAGGAATCTTCAATTGTATTCAAATACTTTCTATATAAGCTGCTCTTTTGTAGTTGATCCCAAATAATTTTTACGTACTCATCATCTTGAGTCCAGTTGGAAAGTTTTTGAGCTTCTAAATGAAGTGCTATTGAACTACTTTCTGCAATTTTTTTGATCAATCTATTATGAACAAACTTGGTATTTGGAGACAAGTCTTCTTTTGTGGCGAGGAATTTCTTTTTAGAGATTTCAATTTTTTGCTCAGCTAATTTTTGTACTTCTACTAGTATGTGAAGTGATAACACATAGAGGTCAAACATCTTTTGAATACTGTACTTCAAGAATTTTTCCTGCTTTACAATGTCATCATCTTGCGATTGTATCATTGCATACACAGATTGCATTACTTTCACTCGTATATGTCTTCTATTGATCATCTAAAGAACTTATTATTCATAAAAAAGAGCGAATGAAAAAAATTCAAACGCTCTGCAAAAATAGTATTATTTCTTTTACTCTCTAAGAGTTTAATTCTTTTTTACGGGTATCAATTCTATTTTGAGCAATATCAAATGCTGCTCTGTGAGTTGTGATGTTTTCTTTCTCTGAAAGTTCAAAAATCTCTAACGTTGTATTGTAGATATTCTCTGTTTTTCTAATAATTTCATCTTTACCATACCCTTCTAATTCAGCGTATACATTAATAATTCCACCTGCGTTGATCAAGAAATCAGGAGCGTATGCAATTCCTTTTTCTTTTAGCAAACGTCCATGTTTTATCTCATCTGCTAATTGATTATTTGCCGCACCAGCAATAACTTTAGCTTTCAGTTGATTGATGGTCATATCGTTTATGCTAGCTCCTAGAGCACAAGGTGCATAAATATCAACATCCAATCCATAGATATCATTCCCTAGCACAACGTTTGCGTTGTATTTTTTAGACAATTCTTCTAACCTAGTTTCGTTAATATCATTGATAATGACTTGAGCTCCTTCTTTAGTTACATAATCAACCAGTGTTTCTCCCACATGTCCGACACCTTGTACCAAGATTTTTTTACCAGCTAAGATATCCGTTCCAAATTGGTGCTTAGCGGCAGCTTTCATTCCCATATATACTCCATAAGCAGTTACAGGTGATGGATTTCCAGCCCCTCCTTTTGATTCAGAGATACCTGTTACAAATGGAGTAACCTCTTTGATGATGTCCATATCTCTGGTTTCCATCCCTACATCTTCTGCAGTGATGTATCTTCCGCTTAGAGAATTTACAAATTCGCCAAACTTACGCATCAAATCGTCATTCTTCTGTGTCTTAGCATCGCCAATAATTACTGCTTTCCCTCCACCAAGATTTAACCCTGTAATAGCTGACTTGTAGGTCATTCCTCTCGACAAACGGAGTACATCATTTAAAGCATCCCACTCCGAGGCATATGTCCACATTCTAGTACCCCCTAAAGCAGGTCCTAAAACTGTGTTATGAATACCAATTATTGCTTTTAAACCCGTATCTTCGTCGTTGCAAAATACGATTTGTTCATGTTTATCAAATGAAAATTGTCCGAATACAGGATCGTTCTTAATTGCCGCAGCATCTATGATTTGTGATGTCATATCTATTTTTTAAAAATTGAGTAAATTGTATATTTCTCAAAAAACAATATGCAAAAATAAGATATCTTCAAATCACTGCAAATGAAATACTGCTTAATTATAAATAATTTAACTAAAAGATATTAACAAGTTCTTGTAATGAAAGCCTTACAATATTTAAACAAGTACTTTATTAAATACAAATGGAGGTTACTCATTGGTATTTTTATCACCATACTCTCTAAAATATTAGCGCTACAAATACCTCGTATTGTGAGTCAATCTTTAAATGGCGTTGAGACTTATTTAATTGACAAGCGTTCAGGACTGAATCCTAATGATGCTCCAATAAAAGAAGATTTGCTTTGGAATGTATTAATTATTGTAGGAGTGGCTATTTTGGCTGGTTTTTTCACCTTTCTTATGCGTCAAACAATTATTGTGACATCCAGACTTATTGAGTTTGATCTTAAAAATGAGATTTATCAACAATATCAGAAGCTCTCAACTAATTTCTACAAGAAAAATAGAACAGGTGATCTAATGAATCGAATTAGTGAAGATGTCTCTAAAGTTAGAATGTATTTTGGCCCAGCTGTGATGTATACTATGAATATGCTTTTTTTATTTATTGTAGGACTTACACAAATGATCAAAGTAGATGCAAAACTAACTTTGTATACCTTAATCCCTTTTCCAGTATTATCTATTTCAATTTTTATTGTGAGTAAAATTATCAATCAAAAAAGTACCATTGTTCAACAGTACTTATCTAAACTAACAACCTACAGCCAAGAATTTTTCTCGGGTGTGAATGTTGTTAAATCCTATGGAATCGAAACAGTGGTTATCAACAATTTTGAAACGCTAGCCGATGAAAGCAAAGAAAAGAACATCAGTCTTAGCAAAGTACAAGCTTTATTCTTTCCTTTAATGATACTCTTAATTGGAATTAGCAACCTAATTGTTATTTACGTGGGCGGCAAGCAATACATTAATGGAGAAATTCAAATAGGAGTAATTGCTGAGTTTATCTTATATGTGAATATGCTCACATGGCCAGTAGCAGTTGTAGGATGGGTTACCTCAATGGTACAGCAAGCTGAGGCTTCTCAACAAAGAATCAACGAGTTTTTAATGGTAGTTCCTGAAATACAAAATTGCAATTCTGACGATTTTCTTGTAAAAGGAAAAGTAGAGTTTGATAAAGTTTCATTGACTTATGAAGACACAAATATACAAGCGTTAAAAGAGGTAAGCTTTGTTGTTAAAGAAGGAGAAACAGTGGCTATTTTAGGAAAGACAGGGGCTGGAAAATCAAGCATTGTTAACCTGATTTCGAGACTATATGATTGTTCATCAGGAGAAATCAGAATTGACAATATTCCTATCAAAGAAGTTAATTTGGATCGTTTGAGAGACACTATTGGATTTGTTCCTCAGGATCCTTTCTTGTTCTCAGAAAAAATTTCCGATAATATTCGATTTGGAAAAGAAGATGCTAGTAAAGAAGAAATCATTGAAGCAGCTAAAAAAGCTGTTGTTCATGAAAATATTATTGAGTTCAATAATCAATATGATACTGTTTTAGGAGAACGTGGTGTGACACTTTCAGGAGGACAAAAACAACGTGTTTCTATAGCTAGAGCGATCATTAAAAATCCACAAATATTAATTTTTGACGACTGCTTATCTGCTGTTGATACGGAAACAGAAGAAAAAATATTGGCCAATTTAGAAGAAGTTTCCAAGGATAAAACAACTTTTATTATTAGTCACCGTGTGTCTTCTGCGAAAAATGCCAATAAAATCATTATTCTGGAAGATGGAAAAATAATTCAAGAAGGAACTCACGATCAACTAATAAGTCAAGAAGGATATTATAAAGATTTATACGAACAACAACTTCTTGAAAAAGAAATATAGTCTTAGATTTTGTCAAGAAAAATATTTTGTTAGATTTGTTGCTTAATTTTAAACAAACAACACATATTACAATAAAGTTATGGGTGAAAGAGTTGAGCAAGAAGAAATTTTCTCACAGGTATTAAGAGCAGGAAGGAGAACTTATTTTTTTGATGTTAGGTCTACAAAAGCTGATGATTATTACTTAACAATTACAGAAAGTAAAAAGTTTACACATGATGATGGATCTTTTCATTATCAAAAACATAAAATTTACTTATACAAGGAAGATTTTACTGACTTTCAAGAAATGCTGGTTAAAGCTACCGATTTTATTTTAGATGAAAAGGGATCGGAAGTCATTAGTGAAAGACATCAAAAAGATTACAAAAAAGAAGATTCTACTGAAGAAGCAACTACAGAAAGCTTTACAGACGTTCGTTTTGAAGATATTTAAACTTTAAGAAAAACGTTTTAATTCAAATTCAATTTACACAGAAAAGCTATCACTTAAAGTGATAGCTTTTTTTAGAGAATATTTTTAATTATTCTTGTTTTTGCAACAGTTTCCTCCCATTCTTTCTCGGGAATACTCTCTTCAGTAACTCCCCCACCTACATAAATAATTGCTGTATTATCTTTAAATTCAACACAGCGTAAATTAACAAAAAGCTCTGTTCTACAATCAACATTCATCTCACCAAGAAAACCTGTATAAAACGTTCTTGTATAAGCTTCATTTTGAAGAATAAACTCTTTTGACACTCCTTTAGGTAAACCACATACAGCAGGTGTTGGATGGAGTGTCCTTAAAAGGTCTTTTAAAGAAAAGTTTTCTATTTTTCCAGTAATGTCTGCTTTAAGATGCATCAAATTCCCTGCTTTTATTGTATACGTGTCAGAGATGCCAAATTCTTGTAAGACAATTCCGTTCCGTTGATCTTTGATCTGAGCCACAATATAATCTATCACATACTGGTGCTCATTCATTTCCTTCTTTCCCCATTCAGGATTCAAATCTCCCTGAAAAGACTGTGTACTTGCCAAAGCCATGGTTGTGAAATTTCCTTTCTCTAGGGTCACCAAACGTTCTGGAGTTGCCCCCATCCAAAGCCCTATCTTAGGATGATACCAAACATAGGCAAATGCATTTTCATAGCTATGCAAGAGTCTTTCAAAAGTAGCCTTGATATCAAATTTTTCTAGTAAACAAATCTCTCTTCTCGATAAAACTATCTTTTTACAAACTCCTTTCTTTATTTCATCAACACCTTTTGCCACCAAATTTATGTGAGATTCTTTATCAGAAAGTGCTGTTTTTAGACTAGTTGATTGATCATTAGGTAACTCACTAAAAACAAAATCATCTTCGAAAACTTGGCATTCTTCCAGTGGAAAAATAACGGATCCTTTCAGATGATCAAAAGGAGCAAATACAAATCCTTTTTCTTGAAAATCTTTTGAATAATAACATTCATTACTTACACAAAAATACCCCTTAATACGAGCTTCATTAGGCTTTCTATAAACCACAAACGGCAGATTTTCAGCTAACTGTGTTTTAATATTATCTATAATGAAGCTCAATCTATCTGTTTTAAAAGTTGTTGTTTGATTTCAGAAAAATTCATCCATATCAATCCATGGCCTGCATCCTTTAGTGTCACTAAGCTAAACTGATTCTCTGGAAATTGCTTTTTCAAATACTCTGAATTGGCATAGGGCACTATCCAATCAGCATCGCCATGGATGCTTAAAATACTATTTGGATTTTCTATCCAACGGTGTTCAAATTTCTTAAGATCGCTAGGGTGACTTAACTTTTCTTTTGAAGCTTGCTTCCACACAGGTGGCACTATCCAACGAGTTAACTTCCACTTATATAGATTGAGCATCCACGGCATGGGTTCAACCTTACTATATACTGCTGGTGCCAATAAGACCACTTTCTTATATTTCTTCTTCGACGCTAAAACTATTGGCCCTCCATATGAGTATCCGACAAGAATTGTTTTTTCTGGCTTAACCTCCTGGGAAATAGATTCTAACATCTCCACTTCAAAAGCGATGGATTCTTGCACATCATGTTCATCTTCATAATTATAACCAATTCGGTCATACACAATCATATTTGCTTTTTTCTGTAAAAGACTATCAGTCATGTACCTCCTAAAATCCAATACAGATCCAATAGTTCCATGAACAAATATGATGGTTGGTAGAGCAGTGTCACGCTCAATGGTCAGCTCTCTATAGTCAAAACTTCTAAACTTTTTATGCTTGATTATGGGTGATGATCCCATTTCCTTAAAAGAGCTTAACACCTTTTCATCTGATTTTGGTGCTGTTGCTGCATAGAAAAAGATGTAAAATCCAATTAGTAAAAAAAGCAGCGTAATCCAAATAATCTTTAAGAGCTTTTTGAGTCGCTTCATATTAATTCTTCTTGTCTAAAACAATATTAGTCAACTTACAAATTGAAATGAGTCGCTGCTCTTCGTCAACAATTTTTATTTCCCACAAATGAGTAGACCTTCCCATATGAATATTCTTAGCTGTAGCAAAAACTTCTCCCTCTCGCTTGCTTTTGACATGATTAATACTCAGCTCAATCCCATTAATAAGTTTTGAATCGTCTTTCATAAAAAAATGAGAGGCAAAACTTCCTACACTTTCAGCCAGAGCAGCGGTTGCCCCCCCATGAAGTTGCCCAAAAGGTTGATGAACCTTTGAGTTTACCGGCATCTTTGCAGTAATAAAATCATCCCCTATGTCTACATACTCAATATTTAGGGTCTCCATAAGAGTATTTTTACTTCGCTCGTTAATTTTTTTTAGAATTTCACTTTTGCTCATATCATTTCTTTGATGCTGTAAAAATACACATAAATTGTCGTAAATTTGCCACAACAACTGATAGGTGAGTATGTATAAAATTCGTGTCATTTTAGATAGTCAAGAAGATGTGATTAGAACCTTGATAGTCGATCGAGCAATCAATTTAGAAACCTTGCATTTTACCATTGCTAAAGCTTTTGGTTTTGACGGAAGAGAGATGGCCTCTTTTTATAGAGCAGACAACGATTGGAATCAAGGTGAAGAGATTCCTTTATTCAATATGTCAGAAGCTGGAGAAGGGATATCGATGCAAAATTGCTTTTTGAGAAAAACTATTCCTGATGCAGGTGATAAATTGATCTATGTGTATGATTTCTTTAATATGTGGACTTTCTATGTTGAAGTCCTTGAGGTCACTGAAAAAACAGAAATAGAACTTCCTAAAACAATCTTTTCGGTAGGAGAAGTTCCTGAGAAAGCGCCTGAAAAAGAATTTATCGCTGAAAATTATGAAGAGGATCATAGGGATGAGTTTGAAGATGAATTCGACAGTCTCGATGATATTGACCTTGAGAATTACTAAACATTCTGTTCCTAATTTTTCATTTCCTCGCAATAGCTGTAACAAATTTGTATCTTGGTCGTCAAACTAACAATTAACCAACGTATACATTTTTGGAAACAATCTTATCTCTTAAAAACCTCGACAAACAGTATGGTCGAGTACACGCTGTTAATAACCTATCCTTTGATATTCAAAAAGGGAATGTTTATGGAATTTTAGGTCCCAACGGAAGTGGAAAATCAACAACACTTGGTATCATTTTAAATGTTGTTAACAGAACCTCTGGTGAATTTAGCTGGTTTGATGGAAAATTATCCACTCATGAAGCACTCAAAAAAGTAGGAGCCATCATTGAACGCCCAAACTTTTATCCTTACATGACAGCTACACAAAACTTGTCGTTGATTTGTAAAATTAAGGGAGTTTCTACCACTAATATTGATGAAAAACTAAAGCTTGTCAATTTATACGAAAGAAGAGATAGTAAGTTTAGAACATTTTCTTTGGGTATGAAGCAGCGTCTTGCAATTGCCTCTGCCTTATTAAACAATCCTGAGATTTTAATTCTAGACGAACCCACTAACGGTTTGGATCCTCAAGGAATTCACGAGATTCGTCAGATCATAAAAAAGATTGCCAAAGGAGGTACTACTATTCTATTAGCCTCTCACCTACTGGATGAAGTAGAAAAAGTCTGTAGTCATGTGGTAGTGATTAGGAAAGGAGTAAAGCTTTACAGCGGTAGGGTTGATGAAATGACGGCCTCTAATGGACTTTTTGAATTAAAAGTTGATTCTGATGAAGAAAAATTGATGACACTCCTTGAAGGTCATCAATCCATAGGAAGTATCAAAAAAGATGGCGAACTGATCATTGCTAATTTGAATGAGCAAATATCAGCGACTGATTTGAATGCTTTTCTCTTTGATAATGGAATTACCTTATCACACTTGGTAAAACGTAAGCCAAGTTTAGAGCAACAATTCCTTGATTTAACCAACAACAACTAACCAAAAAACACAGTCATGTTTAGACTACTCACCATAGAGTTTCACAAACTTAAACACAATAGAGCAAGTAGAATTTTAATAATTATCTATTTTACTTTAATAACACTGATAGCTTTAATTGCCGCTATTAGATTTGACATAGGCCCTATTGAATTTCATTTAGCTGAAATGGGTATTTTTAATTTTCCTTATATCTGGCATTTTAAC
>Ga0213866_10002746_pt1 | contig 12214 bp, 11 predicted proteins | sample PICome_11_FD_160079 | JGI IMG/M metagenome (GOLD analysis project Ga0213866, IMG submission 160079) | Coastal seawater microbial communities near Pivers Island, North Carolina, United States - PICO284 | ecosystem: Environmental > Aquatic > Marine > Coastal | place: USA: North Carolina... | reverse complement strand
TGATCAATGATATTTTTTGACCTAATTGAGTGGAAATAGCTTCCAAAAATTCAGTTTTTAAGCCTTCCGTGGGATTGATAAGCTCGTCTGATTTTTTTAAGGTTAAAGTATTATCAGCAAAGCTTACAAATTCAAATTCAGAAAAAACTTGACTCACAAACATAGATAAATTCAGTTCATTGAATATTGAATTCCAGCTTTGCATGTCTAATTCCGAGGGTATGCTTGATTCCTCAGTAACAGCCTCTTCAATTGTTTTGACTTCTACTGGAGTTTCTTTGGATTGAATTTCTTCTTTTATAGTTTTTTCTGCTGCTATTGTATTTTGTTGTGCTATCGCCGGATCCTTAGCTATTTTAGAATTTTTTTTTTCTATTTTTGGAGCAGCTCCTTCTGATAAGGGCTGAAATGCAAGCATACGCAATATACATAATTCGAGAGCTTGCTTGGGATGCGGATGAATATGGAACTTACTCAATGCGTTTAAAGCAATTTCATAATGCAATTGTATGACTTGAGGATCAATTGATTCTGCTAGTAGACGTATGGATGCATCTTCGCTGTTTTGAAGTTGTTGATGCAAAGAAATATTGTGAAAAACAGAAATAATTATTTTTAAAACTTGCTCATACTCAACATTCAATTCAGTGATTTTGTTTAAAGCCAAGTAGGCTCCATCTCCATCGGAAGCGGCCACATGTTTTATTAACTCAATAATATATGATTGATCAATGGTGCCTAACAATGCCTTCACTTGATCTGAATTAAGTGCGCCGTTGCCATGTGCTATGGCTTGATCTAGGAGTGTTAGCCCATCGCGAATAGAGCCCTGAGCAGATGCAGCAATTAAAGCTAATGACTCTTCATCAAATTGAATGTTTTCTAATTCTAAGAGAGATTGAATATGATCTCGAATTTGGATTTCTGGGATAATTTTCAAGTTCAATTGCAAACATCTAGACAAAACTGTTTTAGGAACTTTTTCAACCTCAGTTGTTGCCATTAAAAACATAACATGTGGTGGTGGCTCTTCTAGTGTTTTAAGCAAGGCATTGAAGCTACTTTTAGAGAGCATGTGCACCTCATCAATGAGATAAATTTTGTACCTAGCATTTGCAGGTTTGTACTGCACAGATTCAAGCAGCTCACGCATGTCATCCACGCCTGTTCTTGAAGCCGCATCAACTTCTAAAAATTCAATATGGCGACCTGCTTTTATTTCTTCGCATGCCGTGCATGCATTGCAGGGTTCAGGCTGAGGATTATCCCCTTCTAAACAATTAAGACATTTTGCAAAAACCCTTGCAATGGTTGTTTTGCCTACGCCTCTGGTGCCACTGAACATATAGGCTTGATGAAGTTTATTATGCTTAATGCTATTTTCTAGGGCTTGAAGAATATGCTCCTGCCCAACAACTTCTGAAAAGGTTGCGGGTCGATATTTTCTAGCTAAAACCTGGTAGGACATAGGTGTAAATCATACCATGTCATTTTATAAAATCCGCTCAATAATTTGAGTGGTAAAGCCTCTATTAAAAAGAAATTGTTTTTGCTTCATTGTTGACTTGTAATCATTTGGCACAACGCCCTTAAACTTTTTTTGGAGCTCATTTTTAGCATTTTCAAGCCAATCCTCATAAGCTTCAATGGCATTACTAATGAAAAAAGAATCTACTTTTTTTGAGTTCAGCTCCATCTCTATTTTCTTAGGTCCAAACCCTTTTCTGGCTCTTGAATTCAGATACATCTCTGCAAAGCGCTCATCATCTAGAATCTTATTTGTAACAAGTTTGTCCAAGACATCTTCAATGATGGGTATTGTTTCTGGGAAGCGTTTATTGAGCTTTTGCATCAGCTCATAACGAGAGTGCTCTCGCCTAGACGCTAAATCAAGTGCTTTATTATATACAAGTGCAAAAGCTTCAGAAATCATTGCAAAGGCATGACTCTAGATTTACCTTTGTTTTTGATAACTTTAACTCGTTGGCCAACAGCAAAACTGTAATCACCTTCTTCTTGAATGATTGAAACTGTTTTACCTGAATCTAGATCTAGCAATAACTCAATTGCAGGTTTTCTAGTCGCTGCATCTCCAATTTTCGAACCTACAGCTGAACCTACCAAGGCTCCTAACACTCCTGCTATATCTGACTCAGTCTCTGAGTCGGTGACTGAAGATCCTGCAACTCCCCCAATAATTGCGCCAGCCACAGCACCGGTGTCTCCATCACCAGATAATATGACTCGATCAACTGAAACAACGGTTGCAAAAACAACAGTTTGCATTGTCCGTGCATTAGAGCGATCAACAACTTCTGGTCGCAGTGAGCTGTATGAACAGCTGACCATGAACAGAGCAAAAAAAATGCTAATAATATTTTTAGATGTTGTCACTGTTTTTAATCTCCTGTTTAAAATTTTTCTCAAGCTCGTCTGCAATCAAATAATACGTTTTACCTTTATGAAAACCATCAAGAAGCTTCACTTCAAAGATAGAATTATTAAATCTAGATGCAACAATCTCAATGCTCTCATTTTTTTTCAAACGCACAAGATTTCTTCCATCAACAATAGAGAAAATATCCCAAGTTTGAAATTTTCTACTCCTATGGGTGTGATATGCATCGCTTGATAAAAAATATACAACTTGTCCACCACCAAATGAAGAACTATGTGATCCATTTTTAACTAGTTGCCAAACGGTACCCATGAAGTCTTGTTGCTGATCTTCCTTTGTCTCTGCAGCTAGATCAAGTACAAACAAGCTCAAGCTAAAAAGAAGTAAATATTTTTTTATTTTCATCATGTTATTTCGACAATATTTTAGTAAGAAAGTTCATATATCTCATGAAAGGTAAACATAAACTCCGTAGATGCTCATTCCTAACATTAGCATCCATGATCCCAGGGCGCCGATCACTCTGTAAGGAGTACTTTCTCTTGAAATTGAAATCCCGTATGCATGCAGGATTCTGAAGAGAAAGAATGAAGAGCCAATTAAGTGAAGTTTCCAATCAGCCACGCTCTGCATTTCAAGCAAAAGCAAAAGGATAAGTGTAATGGGTGCACTTTCCATTAAATTTCCATGCGACCTTATTGATTGAAGTAATTCAGAGGAGTCACCTTCTCCAAGCAGCGTATTTGTTTTTCCTCTTGTGATTCCAACCTTGAATGCTAGAAAAATTGCAAGGATGGTTATGAGTGAGGTGTATAAAAGTGTAATTTCCATAAACTAATTGCTGGGTTTAATATTTTCTTATACCTTAAGTTTAATCTGATCAGACAAAAGATTGGAGAATTTCTTATAAAAAATTCTTCCATCGATTAAAATAATGTTATGGATGCAATGACCAATCTCTTAACAAGAAATTCGCCTCGCGAATTAACAACTCCTATCCCAACAAAAGATGAAATGCATGAAATATATCAAGCAGCTCTTAGAGCTCCTGATCATGCCTGGCTGAGGCCTTCTCGTTTTATTGAGGTAACAGGAAATGGATTAGATAAACTATCGAAAGTATTTGTGGAATTTGCTTCCAAGGAATACAAAGATCTAACGCCTCTCCAGATGGAGAAATATGAATCCGCCCCATTTAGGGCGCCCATGATTATCATCCTTGTCACTCAAATTACTGAGCACCCAAAAGTTCCCAAAGTAGAGCAAATGCTATCCACAGCTACAGCAGCACAAAATATCTTGCTGGCACTTCACGCAAAAAATTATGCTGGAATTTGGCGAACTGGCAAATTTGCCTTTAACAAAAAATTAGCGGAATACTTTGATTTAACTCCTGATCATGAAGTGGTGGGATATTTGTATGTTGGTACCCCTGCTGGAACTCAAAAGAAAATACCTCAACTTGATGTCGACAAATTTGTTACTCACTGGGACGAATAAATTTTTCCTTTTTCTTCTTGAATTTTTTATAAAAGCACCTAAATAAATATTGTAGATGCCATTTGGGTCTACGTTTATTAACCGCATATGCCATTTGGGTATGCACTTTTAGTCGCTACTAAGGAGGACTATATTATGGTACTTAATTTTACCGATCCGTTCCTAACAACTCGTGTGTTAGGTTTTGAAAGCCTGTTTGATAGATTGCAGAGATTCTCTGAAACCACAGAGAGATCTTCAAGCTATCCGCCATACAACATTAGAAGAGATCAAAATCAGATTTTTATTGATGTTGCTGTTGCTGGTCTATCTCGTGAAGATCTCAACATTGAATTGGCAGAGGGCGTATTAACGATTGAGCACAAAGGCCCCAAAGCTGAATTGCTGAACGATTCAAATGAGGTTGTCTATCAAGGCATTGCTCAAAGAGCGTTTAAGCAACAGTTTACTTTGGCTGAAAATGTTGAAGTGCATGGAGCTGATTTAGTGAATGGTATGTTAACCATTGCTTTGGAAAAAATTATTCCAGACGCTCAAAAACCTCGTTCGATTGACATTAAAACTCCAAAAATTTTAGGCAGTAAGTAATTCAATCAATTTGGATCGGGGGAGCCTTTGCTCCCCCCTTTTTTATTACAATGGTTTAACATGAAACCAATGAAACACATCTTTTTAGCATGCAGCCTCTTTCTTAGCACCCTGGCTGTGTCAAATCCTGTGGAAACAGGGCATGCAAGAGCAAGTTTAATTACAAATCTACAAAGTTCTCAGCAAGAGTCTTTTTATGTAGGTGTGCGACTAGAGATGCAGGAAGGTTGGCACACTTACTGGGAAAATCCAGGTGATTCTGGAAGCCCGTTTGAAGCTAAATGGAGTGTTGATGAAGGTATTATTGTTGAGAATGTAGAATGGCCTACTCCAGTAACAATCCCCTATCCACCCCTGATGACATTTGGCTATGAGGGCGATGTTGTTTTTCCATTCAAAGTTTTTCGTTCTCTTGATTCAGAACTTTCTTCTATCAATGTTGATTTTGATTTTCTAATTTGTGCAGATATTTGCATTCCAGAAAAAGCATCTTTAACTCTTGATTTATCATCTAAAACTCCTAATGTTCTAGTTGATGAAGCTATACAACAGCTTCCATTAAAAATAATTCAAACTGACAGCGTGGTTGAGGGCGATAGTTTAAAAACTAAATTTAAGTTTTCTCAACCCATACAGAATGCATACCTTTTTCCAAGACAAGATAATTTATTTGCCTACACACCAACTCAGCAACTTGTCAGTCTGGGTGATGACCTTTATGAAATTACTGTTCCTGTCTTAAATGATGAAGTGGCTTCTTTTTCAGGTATTTTGAGCATCAATGGTGAGGGATTTCAAATTGAAGAACAGCTGGAATCGAGCCCTGGTATGTCTTTGTGGCAAGCCATATTGTTTGCTTTGATTGGTGGGTTAATTTTGAATTTAATGCCCTGTGTATTTCCAGTTATTTCTCTTAAAGTTTTAAGTTTTGTCTCCATGGGAGGTGACGATAATAGCAAAATCAGAAATCACGCCCTCTCCTTTGTTGGTGGAGTGATGTCCACATTTTTATCAATTGCTACAGCCTTAATCATTATAAGGTCGACAGGATCCATGATCGGCTGGGGCTATCAACTGCAGTCTCCTGCAGTGGTTGGAATTTTGACACTCATCATGCTGGGCATTGGTCTTATCCTTTTAACGAATATCAATTTTGCATCAGGTTTAACTACTCTTGGGTCGTCTGTGCAATCTCGAAATGACTATTCGGGTTCTTTTTTCACTGGCGTTTTGGCTGTGGTGGTTGCATCTCCTTGTACCGCGCCGTTTATGGGAGCTGCTATTGGCTATGCCCTCTTACAACCCTCCTTCGCAACACTACCAATCTTTCTTGCTCTCGGCTTAGGTTTTGCGGGACCATATTTATTGTTGGCTCTAAAACCCCAGTGGATCAGTGCCCTTCCACAGCCTGGAGCTTGGATGGAAACACTTAAACAATTCTTTGCTTTTCCTATGATCGCTACAGCTCTTTGGCTTATGTGGGTCTTCATGGTGCAAACCTCAGGAGATGCTCTAATTTTATTGCTCCTGCTTGGATTAATACTTGGAATAGCAATCTGGATGATTGCAACATTTAAAGGTCGATGGAAATGGATTGGAATGCTCGCAACTTTTTTAGCGGCTATGCAGGTTTTTAATAATCTGCCTGAAAATACCGGCGGCATGGTTGCAGACTCCTCTGCTGAAGAATGGAGCTTAGATATAGAGTCTGACTTGCAAGCTCAAGATCAAGCCTATTTGATTAACTTTACGGCGGCTTGGTGCATAACCTGCCAAACCAATGAGAAAACAGCATTTGCCAGAGACAAGGTGAAAGAATATTTAACAGATCAAAATATTACATATATCAAAGCTGACTGGACGAATCGTAATGAAGAAATAGCTGTTGGGTTAGCAAAATATGAACGCACTGGAATTCCATTGTATATTTTCTGGAAACCTGGCATGCCTGGATCAAAAATCTTACCTGCTGTATTAACCGAAGACATTCTAATTAAAGCAATGCAATGAAAACATTTGTAACTCTTTTGGCTACCTTAGCTATTTCAAATTCCGTTAATGCGGCTGACATTAAATTACAAAATCCTCCAATCAACGAGGAGGCTCCAAATTTTATAGCCGTAAATAGTTATGGCAAAACAATTCAACTATCTGATCTTAAAGGCAGTCCTGTCATACTGGAGTGGACCAATCATGAGTGTCCATATGTAGCAAGACATTACAATGAAAACAACATGCAAAGCATTCAAAAGATGGCAAATGATGCAGGGATTATTTGGTTGAGCGTCATTTCCTCAACTCCTGGCGATCAAGGCCATGTTAGCCCAGAAAAAGCCAATGCATTAACTGACTCCAGAGGAGCCAGCCCCACCCATGTCTTGCTCGATGAATTGGGCGAAATGGGCATGTTGTATGGGGCCAAAACAACACCTCACATGTACATGATTGATGCAAATGGAATTCTTAGATACAAAGGTGCCATTGATGATATTGGTCGTGGTATGCAGTTTTTTAATGCCTCTTTTAACAAAGCAATAAACTATGTCAGCTCCCAAATGGATCAACTAATTGCCAATGAATCGCTAAATATAAATTCGACAACTGCATATGGTTGCAGCGTAAAATATAACTACGACTAACTGCAAAAAGTTTGCACAGACTTTTCAAAAGGTGTTTTTTTAGAGAGTCTGAGCTAATATAGATTCAAAAATATTGCGTTCAAAATGAATTATCCGGCATTTGAAGTTTTTGGTACTCAGCATTTAGTTACCTTGTTGATATGCGCCCTTGTTATTTACGCATACCCAAAATACTTTGCAAATCAAAGTCCAGCCAGACAGACTCAAGGTGGAAAAATTCTCGCAGGCATTATGATTTTACACATGGTGACACAACCCATTTATGATGTGCTGCTATTTGATCTGCCTTGGAAAGGTGAATTCCCTATGCACATGTGTGACTTCTCAATGCTGGCAATGATTGTGTACCTCCTCAAACAAAATGCGCCAAAAATCCTTTTTCACTGCGCATATTTTTGGGGTATCTGCGGTGCAACCATGGCTTTGGCAACGCCAGATCTAATTTACGGATTTCCTCATGGAGAATACTCACCATTTTTCTGGGGCCATAGCTTAATTATATTAGCGGTTTTTTATGTCCTAATGGTTAACAAGGAAAGACCCATCCTGAGTGATATCCCTAAAGTGATTGGCGTCACTCTGGCACTATTAATTTTTGTCTACATTGCCAATCTTATAATTGGGCCTCCTGCAAACTATTGGTATCTGGCTGATCGACCCGTTGAAGGCACTTTAATGGATTATTTTCCAGATCCTCCGCTTCATTTGATTGGAACAATTCCATTAGCAGTCATTCTGTTTTATATTGCTTATTTGCCGCTACAGATAAAAGATAAACTTAAACAGAAATAAGCTATATGAAACTTGAACCAAACATTTGGTTTGATGAGGTTGTGAAAACTTATCACCTCATTTCACCCCACATACATCATACGCAACTTGTTACTTGTCCTGATCTAAATGAAGAATTGAATGGCAGGTTCCTGTTTAAACCTGAGTCTTTGCAAATCACAGGCTCTTTTAAAGTAAGAGGCGCGCTTTCTGCCATCTCAAGGCTTTCAAAAGATGAATTGAAACGAGGGGTGATAGCTTACTCTTCTGGTAATCATGCTCAAGGTGTTGCGCATGCAGCTAAAGTGTTTAATACACCAGCAACAGTGGTCATGCCCAAAGATGCGCCTGAAAGAAAAATTGCCAATGCAAAAGCTTTGGGTGCTGAAGTGATTTACTACGATCGACGCACTGAAAGCAGAGAAGAAATGAGCAGAGAAATAGCCAAAGAGAAAAATCTAGTCATTATCAATCCTTACGATGCTCTTGAAACGATTTATGGCCAGGGTACTGCAGCTTATGAAGTAATAAATGATGCTAAAAACCCTAAACTAGATAATGCGATTATTTGTGCTGGGGGTGGCGGTTTGACAGCAGGTTCGTGTATCTCCATTAAACATATTAATCCTGAATGTAACGTCTTCACTGCTGAGCCTGAAGAATGGAACGATCATCAATTATCCTTTGAAAAGAATGAGAGAGTTGCAATGGACACCAACCGAGGCGGATTGTGTGATGGATTGCTGACACCCACTCCGGGAGCAATACCCTTTGCCATCAATACTCATTTTGGTGTTAAAGGTTTATCAGCGTCGGATCAAGCAGTCTGTAACGCGATGCGCTTTGCATTTAATCGCTTAAATATAAAACTTGAGCCTAGTGGGGCCGTGGCCTTAGCATGCTTGTTAGAAAACAAAGAAAAGTTTAGAGGTTCAAGAACCTTGGTTATGCTTTCTGGAGGTAATGTCGACCAACAAACCTTTGCTGAGTGTTTAGCTAAAGCTATTCAGTAGAGTCCTTTTTCTCTGGATTGACCAGATCATCAATTCCGGTTCCACCTGTCATGACATCGACGATCACACCAATGACCATGTTAAGCAAAATCACAGCGTTGATGATGATAAATGAAACAAAAAAGATCCATGCATATGGATAAACTTCAATGACCTGAGCCATAATATTTGCCCAGTCGTCATAAGTTGCAACTTGCACAAGAGTAATTAAAGCTAAGCCAATATTACCCCAATTTTCTGGATCCACCTTGCCAAAGAACATGGTTCCTATTGCACCCCATACATACATGAAGATGAACATGAGCAAAGCTATAAAACCGACCCTTGGAATGGTTTTGATAAGTGAGTCAATGATGTGACGGAAAGCTGGAACCACGGTGATGATTCTTAGCACCCGAATAATTCTCAGCAATCTAGCTACAAAGACACTTTCAACATTGTTAATTGGTACCAAGGATATAGTCACAATCAAAAAGTCAAAGATGTTCCATCCATCGCTAAAGAATTTAACCAAAGATCGTTCGGAAATCATACGAATAATGATCTCGATCAAGAAAAATAAGGTGATGGCATAATCGAATAGATCCAAGTAAACGGTGTACTCAGGTGATATGTCATAAGAGCTAACACCTGCATAAATCGCAGATGCAACAATAACAGCAATAACAATGCCGCTGAAAATACTGCTATTTCTAATTTTTAAAAAAAACTCTACAAAACTACTCATATCAGCCCCTAATCATAAAGATAAGTTTTTCATTTACAACCGTTTCAATTAATCAACCAAATAAATCCCTTCAGCAAAATAAAAATCATTGGCTCCAGCTGTGCTGGTATCGCCTGATTTATATAAATTCACACTCACCCTGCCGCCACTCTCATCGGGTGATGAATCACCATATAAAGCTCCAGCCACGGACGCACCACCTAACCAAGAATTATCTAAGCTGTCGGTTGAATTACCCGTGTAGGTGTTATCAGTGCCGCTAATTGCAAGATTAAACGATGCAAAGCCAGCATTTGAAACGATCGGATTCTTGTCATCAAAATTGGTGAAGGCTAGAGTGCCTGAATAACCGCTGGATCCCCAATTAAAGGTGGCTGCCACATTAGCCGTGGTGGTGTATTTATGCACATCATAATTGGTGCCCGTTTGATTGTAACGATAGGCCACATTCATCACGGCTGCCCCACTCATTGAAGCTGAGCCTGAGGTTGGAATTTCATTTTGAGCAACCACTTCACCACCGACCCAAGTGCCTAAATGCACCGAGGCGTTTTGCGTGCCAGCATTAGGCGAGACATCAACCGCACTCATCGCCCAAAAGCCCCAAGTCGAATAAGCGGTATCTGGCATCGAATCGTTGCCGCCGGTGTGGAATAAATCGGTGTCCTCTTTATCTAAAGTGTTATAAGAAACCATGACTCCAGCTAGATTATTTGAGCCTCCTGAAGTCCCATCAATTTGCGCCCCATCGTCTTGAATCTCTGCTGCAAAGACTTCACTTGAGATATAAGCTGATTTTGCTTCATCGTTGGAAGCATCGCCAAACTTTAAAGTCATAGAGCCAGTATCTACGGTGCTCCAATTAGACGTATAGTTATTGGATGGAGCTGCGCTGATGGTCATAGGTGCAACTACCTGAACATCATCGTTGGTCGTATCAAACGTAAAGGTTGCAAGCGTGCTGCTTGAGCGAATCGAAGAAAGCTGAGAGTTGCCTGTGCCACTGACATCAAATTCTAAAATGCCACTGAAAAATCCGCTGTAACCCGTGGCACTTGAGGAGTAAAAATCTGAAGATCTAAAATCACTTAAGCTTGCATAGTCTGCATAAGATGAGCTTGAAGGTTTAACGTCTTGAACCACAGCAGAAATATTAAAGGAGCCGGTGCTGAAGGTATCGTTGTTAGAGTTGTAATTAACTCCCAACGTCATATTGCCTGACTTGTAAGGATCAGAGGATGTAATCATGGCACCGCCAGGTTGATTGGAGCTATCACCCCAAAAGCAGCCGCTATCATTGGAGGTTGCACACTCAATTGGAGAAGTGCCATAGTTAATACCCAAACCATCATTATCTGCATTGGTTGCACCCTGATAAGACCAATAATGATAACCATCCATGCCTAAGCCAGTATCTCCAGCTGAATATCGAGTGGTATCATTTTTGCGATAATCAACGTTAGATATCACCACATTTAAAAGACTCTGTTGGTCATCTCGAGTGGTACTGCCTGAGGCGCCATCATAGGAATCTTTCAAAGAAATTTGTGCCCAAAGGCCAACGCCTACGCCACTTGGATTGAGAACTTGCCACCACATGGATTGACCTTCAGGCAACTCATTGGTGCTCCCATTAAATCTAGAGGTATCAAGCATGTCAGAGCTATCAAGAGCGATGGAAGAAAAATCATAGTAGTTATCATAGGTATTACATGCCGAGGCATTATTCCCCACCCCTAAGCAGTAATCGTGTCCAACATCACCATAAGACCAAAGGGTTTTTGGAATAAAATTGGGAATAAAATAATCGTTGCTAGTCCCGCTGGCAGCAAAGTTTTCAATTGGAATCACTGCCATGGCAATGACTCTTTTATTGCCATTGGTAAAGGATACAAAGTTAGCATCCTTATAAACTTCTCCGGCTAAGGTAACCTGATCTTCATAGAGGTTGTAGGTGGATGATGATGATGAAGATCCTGATAATGATTGGGCGTACTGCAAAATGGTAGTATCAATCGTGCTTTGACCGGGTTGATTAACGTCAAGCCAAACAAAGACATCTGATATGTACTCGGAATCAGTCATTGAGGCTGGGAAAAAAGCCCAGCTTCCATAACAATAAGTACTAAAATTTGAATCGCAGTTCAAAGTCGATGGAGATCTGTCCAAAGTAACGTTTTGTGTAAATGAAACACCTCCATAGGTAAAATTGAATGTATTCATAAGCCCCGTATCAGTATGGCCGAAATCACTTCCACTCATGATTGATTCTAAAAAGGTAACAATCTCATCATTCTGAAGTGTCCAATTTGAATTTTCACCAACTAAAACAAGGACTCTGTTACTTTGTTGAAGAAACTGCCGAGCTACTGCCTGCTCGGTAGAATCAAAATTATTGTCAGCCCCATACGGGCCAATTCCATGGACTAACACCTGATAATTTCCTACATCTGAAAACGTGTAATCTAAGGACCCAGCTCCATTGTTAATGGTAATAGGATATGGGTTCGAAAGAGCATTGTTGGCAGTTGTCCATACGTCACTATAAGTATTGTTTTGGTAATCAAATCTAACGTTC
>Ga0213866_10002743_pt1 | contig 12227 bp, 8 predicted proteins | sample PICome_11_FD_160079 | JGI IMG/M metagenome (GOLD analysis project Ga0213866, IMG submission 160079) | Coastal seawater microbial communities near Pivers Island, North Carolina, United States - PICO284 | ecosystem: Environmental > Aquatic > Marine > Coastal | place: USA: North Carolina... | reverse complement strand
GCGCTCGGTCTTCCAGACTTGCTCCCCTGTTTTGAGATCGAAAGCAACGAGGGAGGAAGCGCCCTCCGCATCGCAATTCTGAATCACGAGCTCACCGAGGAAAATGGGAGAAGCCGCCACACCCCAAGGACCGGGAAAAGCCCCAAGCTGTCGTGACCATTGCTTTTCCCCATCGAGATCAAAGCAATGCAGCCCACCCGGGCCGAAGAAAGCCACCACCCGTTTGCCATCGGTGGCGCAAGTGGGAGTGGCATAGCTGTTCATCTTGTGCGGGTTTTCCGGAGCAGCACAGGTGATCGTTTTCTCCCAAAGAAGTTTGCCGTCCTTGCGATCCAGACAGAAGACGTAGCGTTCCCTGCCGTCTTCCGAAGCACTGGTGAGGAAGATTCGATCACCCCAGTTCACGGGAGACGATTGCCCCTGCCCTTTGAGCGTTTTTTTCCAGATTACCGAGTCCATGTTCCACTTGATGGGCACATCACCGGCGGTCGAATGTCCGCGCCCGGTGGGCCCGCGGAACTGCGTCCAGTTGTCTTCCGCCTGCAGACCGGGAAGCCCTAGCAGCACCGTGAAGGTGGCGAGGATAAAACGAACGAAACAGACGCGATTGGAGATACTCTTCATGGATTTGGATTCATCAGGATACGGATAATTCCTTCCTTGTATGTCAGGAATAAAGGCAATTCGTTTCATCAATCACCGAATCCGGAAGGGCGAGGCCCCGGAGAAAACGACCGTGAGGAACTGCCCAAAACTTCACTTCGCCGGCACTTCGCCACGCAAAAGTTTGCCGCCCTGCCCCGAGAGTTTCAGATAGTGGTCGGGTGGAAGTCCCTCGTTATCCAGAAACTGGAACCCTTCTCCAACCGGTGGATCATTACTCACCTTAAAAATCGCAGTCGCTTCATCGACCTCGTCAAACATTGCGAGGTAAGCCGTCTCGATGCACGCGGCTCTCACGCCCACGAATTGATCCCAGTAAAAATTCCCGCCGCGGCGGGGGATCACATCCAGCTTCTCACCTTTCATATTGTGCCAACTGAAACCGGGATAAATCACCGGCAGATAGTCGAGCCCGTTCTTCTCACACCACTTCCGGTCTTCCACCAAATTGGCAACGTGCTTCCCGCTCTTGAAATCCACCTGGTGATAGCGTCCCACCGACCAGGGACTAACGATATCAGCCAATTTCAAAACCTCATGAAGCTGCTGATCATCGATCGCATCACGCTCCAACTTACGAAACCCAAAAGGAACCCCGAGCATTACGCTCATGCCTCCCCATTCCGGATTGTGTTTCAAGAGCCTAATAAATTCCCCGGCGTCTTCGAGCGAGTAACCACGGTCGTCGTTGAAACCCACTCCCCAAATCGCAACCAGCGGCTTGCCCTTGTATTGCAGGTAAGCTTGGTCATTTGGATGCGTTCCCAACTTCATTCGACTTCGGAGATTCTTCCAATCACGATTGAGCCTCTCAAAATCCTCCGACTTCAACCCGGAAAGGTCATACATAAGCGCATAGGCCCGTCCGTTTGCGTTGGCGGCTTCACGACAGTTCAACAACTTTTGGTTATCGGCCTTTAGATGATAATACGAGCGATAATTCTTCGCGCCGACGACCCCAAACCTCTGCACGAAGGCTCCGTCGATCCCGTAATTCTTCATCCATCGAAAATGTCGGTTAACCGTCTTGGGATTCACTGAGCTGAACACCTCCGCGGTCTTTCCATTTTTGTGGCGAAACACCGTTTCAAACCTCTCATCATCGTCGTATTCCGACATATCCGGCCAGAGATCGATCGTCAGATGCTTGGGCCCGAGCTTCTGTCCTATGCCATAGTGATGAAACCCCATCCCGGCACCATCCCCTTCCGCCCGAAACCAGCCTTGATAGCCGGTCATGATTCTCCCTTTCAGTCCTGATGGATTCACGCGCCTGGAAGACGGCTCCGGCGACGGCTTAAGGATCGAGTATGCTTCGTCCAGTGAAACACCAAAAACCGGCAAGCCCGCCGCGCTGGCGGCTAAAACGAAAAACAGGAAACGCGTCATGAACGAAAAACTACGGGAAAAGCAGCCTCAAATCGACCATCAAAAACGTCCCCTTAATCAGGGACAAGATGAACATACTTCCCCATTTGATCCTTCGGCCGCACCCCGCTATCGTTTTATACCCAATTTACCTGCCCCCGGGTCAGGGCAGCGGAAAACAGAGTTCACTTGTAAGAATCACTTCTTCATTCAAGTTAAAGGCGAACATGATTCTGAAAGCTTTTCTCAGTGCTCTTTTCTGCGCCCCGCTGCTCGCGTGCCCCAATGACGGAGAGAGTCCAAAGATAGAAGGCACCGCCAACCCGGAAAAATTTCCCGCCAAGGACCCGGACGAAGCACTTCTCTCCACCATTCAATACCCCGGGGAAATGACGGCCCGTGTCTATGCACGCGAGCCGGACGCTCTTAACGTCACCGCTATCGCCTTTGATGAACAGAATCGTCTCTATCTCTCCGAGACCCACCGCTTCGACCGCGGCATCGAGGACAACCGCCGCAACCAACACTGGCTGCGCGACGACATCGCCCTCACCTCAACCGCTGGGCGACTTGCAATGTATCGCAAGCACGCCGAAATCAAACCTCTCTCTTATTACACCGAGCATTCCGACAAAATCCGGGTCCTGATAGACGAGGACGGCAATGGCAAAATGGATAAGTCTCAAATCTTTGCCGATGGATTCAACAATCCTCTTGATGGCACCGCCGCCGGCATCTTCGCCGCAAATGGGAAGGTTTACTTTGCCTGCATCCCCCATGTCTGGATGCTCGAAGATGTCGACGGTGACTTAAAGGCCGACAAACGCGAATCGCTTCAAGAAGGCTACGGTATCAGCGTCAGCCTCAGCGGCCACGACCTCAATGGCTTCACCTTCGGGCCGGATGGACGCGTCTATTTCACCATTGGCGATCGTGGCTACAATCTCAAGACCACCGACGGACGACACCTTTACGATCAATACGCGGGCGCCATCTTCCGCATGGAACCCGATGGCAGTAACCTCGAAGTCATTCATTCCGGCCTACGAAACCCCAAGGAAATTGCTTTTGATCAATATGGTTCTGCCTTCTCAGTCGATAACAATGCGGACATGGGCGACAAGGCCCGCGTCGTTTACATGGTCGAAGGTGGAGATTCCGGCTGGCATCGCGGCAACCAAAACCTCCGCAACTTTCGCCACGCCATCGATGTCAGGAATCGTCACAAGATCCCGTGGATGGAAGAAAGCGGCTGGGATCTCAAAGGTGAAAATCGCCCGAATGCCTTCCTTCCGCCCATCACCCACCTCAGTACCGGCCCCTCCGGACTCACCTACAACCCCGGAACTGGTCTCGCCAATCATTGGGACGAGCACTTTTTTATCTGCGATTACTGCGGCGGTCGCAGCAGCGTGATCGGATTCAAAGTGGAGCCAACCGGAGCTTCCTTCTCGGTCACCAACAACGAAACCTTCATCAAAGGATTCCTCAACACTGACATGGAGTTTGGTTACGATGGCCGCGTCTACGTTAGTGACTTCACCGGCAGTTGGAAAACCTATGATAAAGGCACCATCTTTGTCTTCGAGAACCCTGATGAAATTGCCAAGCCCGTCATCTCTGAAATCCGTTCACTCTTCGCAAAAGGCTTCGAAAATCTTGCGCCCGAGAAGCTATCAGAGCTTCTCCGGCACCAGGACCACCGGGTCCGCCAACGCGCCCAGTTCGCCCTGGCAAAAAGCGTCGGTAATCGTGATCTCCTGATCGATGCCACCCATCCCAAGAACAGTCTTGTCACACGCCTTCACGGGCTTTGGGGGCTGGCACAACTGGCACGCCTTCAAAATGACAAGGATTCCCAAACTCTGCTGAAGAGTCTCTGCTCCGATCAAAACTGGCGGATCCGCGGACAGGCCGCACAAGCCCTTGGACAAACCAACCCCAAGCCATTTCGAACGACCCTCTCTGCCCTTCTGAACGACGAAAATCTCAACACACGAATGCTCTCCGCCATCGCGCTCGGCAAAGCGGTAAACCCTGATGACATTCCCGCTCTCGTTTCTCTTGTTGAGAAAAACACCGACCCCTACCTTCGCCACGGTGCCATTTATGGTCTCGAACTCATCGCTCGGTCTTCCGATTCCGCTGACCAAATCGTGGCGCTCAAAGACCATCCTTCTGACGCAGTCCGCCTCGGAGCAATCATGGTCCTTCGCAGACTAAAACACGCCGGCGTCGCCGCCTTCCTCGATGACTTAGACTCAAGCGTCGTCATCGAGGCAATCCAGGCCATCAACGACAGTTATATCGAAGAAGCCCGCCCTGCTCTCGCCCGTGCCACCCATTGGCTCGGCAAGTCCACCGCGATGGTTGACTACCGTATCATCAATGCCATTTACCGTGTGGGTGGGTCCGACAACGTCCAGCGGATTTTGGAAATCGCAGGCGATCCGGATCACCCCGAAAACCTTCGTATGGAAGCACTCTTCGTCCTGCAACGCTGGGAGAATCCACCCGCGGCTGATCCTACCACCGGCAAACATCGTCCGCTCTCCAATGATCGTTCGCTTGAAGCCCATGAAGACGCCATCGCGACTGCCCTGAATAAACTTCTCAAAACTTCGAAAGGACAACTCCTCGCTGAAGTGATTCGCACTACCGAAAGCTTTGATATTGAGATCGAAGCAGACACCTTGCTCGCTCACTTTGCCAACCCCAAAAACGCTACAAGCATTCGTCTCGCCGCTCTCGAAAATCTGCAAAAAACAGCGAACACCCAACTCTCGGCGACACTGACAAAGACCCTCAACCATGGCGATAAGGAGATTCGCGCAAGAAGCTTGGATGCATTGGCTCAAATCGATCCCCGGGCAGCCGTCGCTCAAGCTCAGAAAATTCTATCATCGAAGAGAATCCACGACCTTCAAAACGCCTTTGCCACTCTTGGTGAAATCAAGGACCCCGAAGTGGCCAAATTCATTCTCACTTCCTTAAAAACAATATCGGGGCAACCAGCAGCTGTGCATCTCGACATCATCGAGGCTGCTGAAAAACAGGACGACGTTCAAATCGTCGAAGCTCTTGCTGCCTATCAGGCCAAAGTGGATCAATCCGATCCCCTCGCCACTCATTCGGTCACTCTCGAAGGAGGCGATATCAACCAGGGGCGCTTTGTCTTTTACAACCACGGCGCAGCCCAATGCACCCGCTGCCACAAGGGTCAACGAGGCCGCAAAGGGGGCATCGCTGGCCCTGATCTTTGGAACGTCGGCAACCTTCACAAACGAGACTATCTCCTCGAATCCCTGGTCAAGCCCAACGCCCACGTGGCACCGGGTTATGGCATGGTTTCAGTGACATTGAAGGACGGCACTATTGCCGCCGGCAACCTTCACAAGGAGAACGCCAAGCAAGTGATCATCGCAGACATCACCAACGGCGAAAAGAACACCTACCTCCGGGAAGAAATCAAGGGGATCACTCGCCCGGCTTCCACCATGCCTCCAATGATTGGCATTCTTAAAAAATCAGAAATCCGCGACGTCATTGCTTATCTGGCCTCCTTGAAGGATCCCAAAAAGAAACAGTAGGATCAGAAAGCCAAAGCCTGGTCTGCCAAAACCATTTTTCCATGCGCTATCGATATAGCTGTTCACGATAAAGCCAGGAAGGAAGAAGGGCGAATGCCAAAGCACGGCGCGCACGCACGGCATTTTCGACATCGACAAGCCCCATCGACTTGGAGTCACGATGATACACCCCGAAGGCAGGAGGCTTCTCAGGGCGCAAAATGACGAGATCATTTCCCTCCATCATACAGAAGTTTTCAGAAAACTGCATTAACGCACGACCTGGCACACCTTCGCTCCCGGAGCTCAGGTCACGCCCGATCATGGGATGTTCCGCCGTGATGCCCATGAGCGACAGCGCGGTTGTCGGGAGGTCGATCTGGCTGGCTACCGTTTTGATCGTCTTTGCTTCCAAATCGGCTCCGAGAAAGAGCCCGGGTATATGGAAATTCTTCACGGGGACCAGTTCGCTCCCATAGGCCCGGGTGTCATGATCCGCCACCACCAGAAACAGAGTATCCTTCCAGTAAGCACGCGACTTTGCGTCACCGGAATTCCTCCCAGGGATTCCACGAAAGTTGCCCCCAGGCTCTCTTCCAAAATGATGACAAGGTTAAGCGGCCGTTCTCTCTCCCGTGAAGCCACATGCAAACTCCGCAGAGGTGGTTCCGAGGCCGCCCTCTCCTCACTGACCCAAAGCTTGGTTTCCTTCAGCATTTCCTCTACCGACATCTTGCCATAGACCCCGCTGGACCGGGCTTCGTGTTTCAGATTATGGATCGCATGCAAGACCGACCAACTTGAGTTGATAATCAGTCCGTTGACCAGAGGATCTCCGGTAGCCGCAAAGAGGGCGGGATTCGCCGCACGATGATCGGCCGTGGATCGAATGCCTGCAAAGAGCATGAAACCAACAAGCGGGAACCAGCAAAGCTGCTTGAGATAAGACCACTTCCGCTCCGCCTTTAGCCAAAAATAACTCACCATTCCAGCCCCGTAAAAAAGGAGGGCTGAAACGGCCACCCCCACCAGCAAAGGGACACGAAATCCATTCCAAATGGGCCGCCAAAACTTCACGGGGATAGCGGAGATATTCCACAAACAAGCGATTGGGCCTTAGGTCATACTGCATGATAAAACTTGGCGTGGAGGCCTCCATGAAAACCAAAACGGTGATCGAAAGCAGAAACCAACAGTACGACAGGGATCGATAGGTCGGCCAAGTCCAGCGAGTCGCCAAGACTGGAATGAGGATTAGCAAGGGCACCGACAAAATCGAAAGAAGAATGATATCCGAGCGAACCCCTTGGAGGAAAACGTGGCCCAACCGATATCCGCAGTGTTGATCCTTTCGGCCTGCCAAATCCCCAGTCCCAATCTGGACAACGAAAGCAGTGGTAGGCCCAAAGTAAAGAACAGGACCATGAGTTGGAATGGAGCAAGGACGCGATCGAACTTTTCAGTGGTAGCCTTTGAAATCATGTAAGGCAACACGCTACCGACCCAATAATGATAAACTCATGAGAAAACTTAGTAAGTTTCTAATCATTCCTTAATGCCTGTCAGTCCAGGCTCATTTTAACAACCGCTAAAATTTGCGCCCTGCTCATCGAAGACCATGCCCCGCTTCCGTAGAACATCGCCCAAAGTCTCACTGAAGGAAGCTACGCGGTCGATGTCTCGGCAACAGGCGATGAAAGGCCATGGGATGACGAGAGTAGCGACCACAGGGCAATCATTCTGGATCTCATGCGCCCCGAGATCGAGGGGCTGGCCATTCTGCTATCGCTAAGGCCTTTCGAATCAAAACGCCCGCTATGATTATCAGCGCAGCCGGTCAAACCTGGAAGCGACCTGGAGAGGAATCACTCTCCATTTAGTAATCGATTAGGTTATCAAAGATGAATCCGAAGACCTTCGGAAAACAGGCCCCCAAAACCGCCCCGCCCACTGCCCCCAGTCCTGCGAGAAGAATCACTCCCTTAAACTCTCCGAAGGGTACCGAGTCAAAGCCGAGATAGTAGCCGACCGGCACCACAATCGCGAACAGGATCGCACCGAAGATTGAGGAGAAAATTCGTTTGACCATCTGTGCGAAGACTAAACACCCGTTTTGCCTAACTCAAGATCCCCTTTACCACCTGCCCGTCATCGGTAGGGCCAATCAGTCGCTGGTTGAGACCTTGGTAGGCAAAGTTAAAACGATGAGGATCGAGACCCAGCAGATGGAGAATAGTGGCCTGAAGGTCCCGGATTCCAACCGGATTCTCTCCAATATAATATCCAATATCATCGGTTTGCCCATAGGCCCCGGGCATAATTCCCGCCCCCGCCATCCACATTGTGAAGGCATGGGGATGGTGGTCGCGACCGAAATAGCCCGGCTTAAGAGTCGAGTTCACATTGTTCTGCATCATGGGTGTGCGGCCAAACTCCCCTCCCCAAACAATCAGCGTTTCATCAAAAAGCCCCCGCTGTTTGAGATCCTTGATCAGTCCGGCGATCGCCCTGTCAATCTGCTGGCATTTGATTGGCAGGGTCTCATCAATCGACTCCCCGGGCGAGGACCCGTGGTGATCCCACCCCCAATCATAAAGCTGCACAAAACGCACACCTTTTTCAACGAGTCGACGCGCCAAGACGCAGTTGTTCGCAAAAGTCGGATCATCCCCTTTGTAGAGTCTCCGTGGATCAGCCGCCGTTTCGACATTGGAAACAAATCCCGGCTTCGCCCCATAAAGATCGAGGACATGCTGCGGCTCTTTTCCGATATCCATCACTTCGGGAACCGACATCTGTATCCGATAAGACAACTCATACTGGGCAATACGGGTAAGCGTTTCGGGATCACCAATATGCTCATTTTGATATTCATTAAGATCTTTCAGGGCATCCAGGGTCTTGCGCCGGGCCTCCCGGTTCATCCCCTTGGGATCGGAAAGATAGAGAATGGGATCGCCACCATCGGTTCGACATTGCACCCCTTGATAAAGGGTCGGCAAGAAACCGGATCCCCAAAGCGATTTCCCTGCGCTGGGAGTTTTCCCCCCGGAAGCCAGAACCACAAAGCCGGGCAAATTTTTGTTTTCACTTCCCAGCCCATAGTTAACCCACGATCCCATCGAGGGATAACCCAAAAGCGGGTTTCCGGTTTGCAGCAATAATTGCGCCGGCGAATGGTTGAATTGGTCGGTGTTCATCGAGCGAATGACACAAACGTCATCGATCACCGAACTCAAACCCGGCAAAAGATCACTCACCCATTGACCACTCTGTCCCCGCCTTTTGTAATCAAAAACCGGCCCCATCATCTTGGGAGTCCCCTTGATGAAGGCGAAACGTTTGCCCTTAAGATACTCCTCGGGACAGTCCTTGCCGTGAAACTTGGTCAGCGCGGGCTTGTTTTCAAAGAGATCGATTTGCGAGGGCGAACCCGCCATGTGTAGATAAATGATCGATTTGGCTTTTGCCGGGATTCTGATACCATTCCCAGACCCACCCTTTTCGTCCGCAAGCAGTTGATTTAGAGCGAGGGCTCCAAACCCCAACCCGGCCTGACCGAAGAAATGGCGGCGGGTTTGCGCGCGGACTTTTTCGTTATGAAAATTCATGGTTTCATCAGGGTTTCGTCGAGATTCAGGAGAACGTTTGCCACCGACACCATGGCGGCATCACCTTCCCTGAGGCCGGCAGATTTCAAAAACTCCGCGGCTGCCTCCACATTGTTTTGATAATGATTTTTCATTGTTTTATAGAGATCCTGTAAGCGGGTTAGTTCCCGGGTAGAAGGCGGGCGAATGAGAACCAAGCGAAACCCGTGCTCCAGGTCCTTCATCTTTTTGGAAAGAGCTCCCGCCGCCTCGAGATAAGAAGTGTCATTCAGTGTAATCAGCGCCTGCAAAGGCGTATTGGTGCGGATTCTCCGGATCTGGCAAACCTCCCCGGAACCCGCATCGAAAGTCGTGAATGCCGGATAGGGACTGGTTCGTTTCAAGTATGTGTAAACGCCTCTGCGATAGCGATCCGCCCCCGTGGCATTCTTCCAGGTTTCACCGCTGTAGGTTGATTTCCAAACTCCGGACGGTTGCGGCGGCATCACCGAAGGTCCGCCAAGTTCACGGGTCAAAAGGCCGGAAGCGGCAAGCGCCTGATCACGAACCATTTCGGCGGAAAGTCGGAAACGAGCTCCGCGCGAGAGCAGAGCATTACGAGGGTCCTTCGCCAAGCGATCCTGCGTCACCTTCGCACTCTGTTGGTAGGTCTTCGAGAGAACCATCGTCTTCAGCAACTGCTTCAAAGACCATCCCTGCTCCTGATAGTCCACCGCCAGCCAATCGAGCAGCTCCGGATGAGTCGGCACGGATCCCTGCATGCCGAAGTCTTCTTCAGTTTCAACAATCCCCTTCCCAAAAAGCCGTGCCCAAATTCGATTCACCATCACCCGTGCCGTCAACGGGTTCTCGGAATGAGTCAACCAACGCGCCACCCCAAGTCGATTGGCCGGCGCCCCATCGGGCAAGGCTCCAAACATCCCGGGCAGCCGCGCCACAACGACCTCACCTTGATCGAGAAAGCTACCCCGCCGATGAACCCGGGTCACGCGACGACGGTTTGCCGCCAGCTCTCTCATGATCGGAGTTTTCGGGATATCTCGCTTCACTTGTTCTAGCTTTTCTAGTACTTGCGCGACACGGGCATTCATCTTTCGCGTCGGTTCATAAACCCTGGTTAAAAAAACCGACTTCAGTCCACCCTGCGAATCAACCTCTGCCGCCAACCACTTCGAGGAAACGCGGCTCACCGAAACTTGAAAAGTCTCGAAGATCAGCCCCTGTCCATATTCCTGCTCCAGCGTCAACCTGAGCTTTCCTCCCGGGATCGGTTTATCAAAATCAAAGATAGCCACATGGGGCATGTCCGCCCGGGGGGAAAAAGCCCACCCGGCCTCCGTGCTTCCATCGATCGCCTTTGCCACGTCCCAACCCTTCTGCGAGAAATCAGCGCGGGGATTAACCAGCTTGAGCTTCCGGGGCTCTTCACCATCAACCATCAGCTCGGCCGTCAACTCTCGCAGCGCGACATTCTTGTCCTTCCACTTCCCGCCAGGCTTCTTGGTCGGAGCATCGATGCGAAGCGCGGTCACCGGCTGGCCTGCCGGAAGATCAAAAGTCAAAATCCAGGTATCCTTTTCCGGAAGCTCACCATTCACCGTTAAAACACCATCAGCACTCTGTTGCAACTTGGCCGCTCTCGTTTTCTGGCCATGCAGACGCAGCGGAACCCAGAGTGGGCCTTCCCCAATCTTCGTTTTCCACTTGGCAAACGCGGAATGAAACTCTTCAGACCTCGCTTTCAGTTTCTCTTCCAAATCCTTAACTTCAGCTTCGAGGACTTCAATCTCACCTTGTTGCTTGTTCGTCGGAGTCGCCATCACCGGAGTGCCCCGGTCGGCATCTTCGGTTTGGTTGAAGAATGCGTAAAAGGAATAGTAATCCTTGATACTAATCGGATCATATTTGTGAGTATGGCATTTGGCGCAGCCCATGGTGAGCCCCATCCAAACCTGTATTGTGGTATCGACACGATCCTTCACCGCTGCCACCCGGAATTCCTCATCATCGGTTCCGCCCTCGTCATTCTCCATCGTGTTTCGATGAAAGGCCGTGGCCAAAATTTGATCGACACTCGCATTCGGCAAAAGATCCCCGGCCAATTGTTCGGAGGTAAACTGATCAAAAGGCATGTCGGCATTCAGAGCGTCAATCACCCAGTCACGATACCGCCATATATTTCGCCCCCGGTCTTTTTCATATCCCTTGGTATCGGCATAGCGCGCCAAATCGAGCCACATCCGGGCCCAATGTTCACCAAATGCCCCGGAGGCCAAGAGCCGGTCGACCGCCTTGTTCAAGTCCCCTGATTTTTGAAATTCTTCCGCCTCCTCCAGGGTTGGAGGAAGGCCTGTTAAATCGAGTGACAGTCTTCGGATCAAGGCATACCGGTCCGCCGGCTCCGACATTTCAAGCCCGTCCTTCTGCAAGCGTTTGGAGACAAAATGATCGATCGCGTGGACACCTTCGGGAACAGCCTGCTTTCGCGGTCTTTGAAACGACCAGTGCTCGTCATAGGGAGCACCTGCTGCAACCCACTTTCCCAGAAGCTCTTTTTGCAAGCCGGTGAGCTGATGCCCCGAGTCCGGCGGCGGCATCAAATCATCCTCGTCATCGGTCTCGATCCGGTAGAGCAACTCCGGATCATCCGCCGGCTTGAGCGCTTTTTGTGCCCCCCCGGCGGTATCCAAACGTAGCTTTCCCTCGCGGGATTCTTCGTCCGGACCATGACAGGCGAAACAATTCGCCGAGAGGATCGGGCGGATGTCTCGATTAAAATCCAGATCGGCATGGGCCCAGGCGATAGAGAGGGCGAAGACAGAGACAAAAATGAATCGAGGGGACATCATTAGGCGGTAGCTTTACTTAATCGGTCTTCTTCCCGAACCCAAGAAAAAGGAACGATCAAAAGAGCGCGGCAGCTTCGCCGGGAAGCGGGAAGTGCCCGCTTCTCTCCTTCTTCCAAATCACTTCGCCATCCCGACGAATCTCAAAAATCCCCCCACTCCCTCCACCC
>Ga0213866_10002742_pt1 | contig 12233 bp, 12 predicted proteins | sample PICome_11_FD_160079 | JGI IMG/M metagenome (GOLD analysis project Ga0213866, IMG submission 160079) | Coastal seawater microbial communities near Pivers Island, North Carolina, United States - PICO284 | ecosystem: Environmental > Aquatic > Marine > Coastal | place: USA: North Carolina... | reverse complement strand
GCAGCGCCGCCCAGCGAGCCCTGGCCCCCCAGCAGCAACGCCAGCAGCAGCTGGGCACCCGCCTGGGACAACTGCAGGCCACCCTGCAGAGCGATCTGCAGCGACAACAGGAACTGGAGGGGCTCCTCAGCCCCCTCCAGGCCCAGCGCACGGCCCTCGAAGCGAGCGAAACCGCCGTGCAGGCCTCCGGCGACGCTGCCCGCTGGCAAGGCCTCCAGAGCGAGCTGGAGTCGGCCGACTCCGCCCTGGCCGCGGCCCGCAACCAGCGCGATGGCCTGCTGGCAGCCCGACGCGAGCGGGCCCTGGTGGCCGAGCGGCTGAGCAACCAGCTCCAAGCCCTGGCGACCGATGAACAGCGGCTGGTGGCGGCCGTCAATGCCCTGGTGGCAGACCGGGCCCACTGGAAGGAGCGGCAGCAGGCCGACCAGCAGCGGCGCAGCGCCCTGGAAAGCCAGCAGCAGGATCTGCAAACCCGCTTCGGCGAGCGACGGCGCGCCCGCGATGCCGCCGAGGCACAGCTCTCAGCCCAACGCCAGGCCCTGCAGCAGCAGCAGTGGGAGCTGCAACGCCTGGCTGAAGAGCTCGACTCCCTGGCCGAGCAGCTGCGCGGCGACCAACTGCGCCTCGAGCAACTGGAGCGGGAGTTGCCCGATCCCCGGCCCGAAATCCCGACGGAGGTGCGCGAGGCGGGTCTGGAGGCGTTGCAGGAAGAGCTGCGCAGCCTCCAGGCCCGCATGGAAGCCCTCGAACCGGTAAACATGCTGGCGCTCGAAGAGCTGGAGCAGCTGGAAATCCGGCTGGCCGAGCTGGAGGAGCGCCTCGAAGTGCTCAGCAAGGAACGCGAGGAGCTGCTGCTGCGCATCGAAACCGTGGCCACCCTGCGCCAGGAGGCTTTCCTGGAGGCGTTCACGGCAGTGGACGGCCACTTCCGCACGATCTTCGAGGGTCTCTCCGACGGCGAAGGTCACCTGCAGCTGGAAAATCCCGAATCCCCCCTGGATGGGGGCCTCACCCTGGTGGCCCATCCCAAGGGCAAGGCCGTGCGCCGCCTCAACTCGATGAGCGGCGGCGAGAAGTCACTGACGGCCCTGAGTTTCCTTTTTGCCCTCCAGCGCTTTCGGCCCTCGCCCTTCTACGCCCTCGATGAGGTGGACAGCTTCCTTGACGGGGTCAACGTCGAACGGCTGGCAGCCCTGATCGCCAGCCAGGCCGACCAGGCCCAGTTCATGGTGGTCAGCCACCGGCGCCCGATGATCGCAGCTGCCACCCGCACCATCGGCGTCACCCAGGCCCGGGGAGCCCACACCCAGGTGGTGGGGTTACCGCCCGCGGCCTGACCGCCCTTACCCCAGCGAACCAGGTGGGCCACAATGGATCGACTGGGCCCCAGGTTCGACCCTTTCATTGACCTCCTCCATTCCCCCTTCCACCGATCTCGGAGCAGCCGCTGCCGCCCCGAGCGATCGCCTCTGGTTGCGCTCCGAGTTGATGGGCACCCAGGTGATCACCCGCGACACCGGCCGGCGACTGGGGGTTGTCGGTGAGGTGGTGGTGGATGTCGACCGGCGCGAAGTGGTGGCGCTGGGCCTGCGCGACAACCCCCTGACCCGTTTCCTGCCGGGCCTGCCGCGCTGGATGCCCCTCGATCGGATCCGCCAGGTGGGCGATGTGATCCTGGTGGATTCGGCCGACTCCCTGGCCGAGGGCTTCAACCCCGATCGCTACGGCAAGGTGATCAACTGCCAGGTGATCACCGAGGCGGGCGCCCAGCTGGGCCGGGTGCTGGGCTTCAGCTTCGACATCGAAACCGGTGAGCTGGCCACCCTGGTGATCGGCGCCCTGGGGGTGCCGATCCTGGGCGAAGGGGTACTCAGCACCTGGGAACTCAGGGTTGAGGAGATTGTCAGCAGTGGTCCGGATCGGATCATTGTCTACGAGGGGGCCGAAGACAAGCTCAAGCAACTGGGTTCAGGCCTGCTGGAAAAGCTGGGCATTGGCGGGCCCAGCTGGGAACAGGAGGAGCGGGAGCGCTACCGCTCAGGCATGGTGCCGGTGGAAAACCAGTTGGCTGCTGGCCAGCCCGCGGTACAGGAGCAGCGCCGCATCCAGCCAGCCACCAGCCGGGCCCTGGAAGCAGAGGCCGAACTCGACTACGTCGAGCTGGAGGAACGGCGCCAGCAGCAACCCCTGCGTCAACGCCGCTACCTCGACGAAGACGAACCCCGCTACGACGAGAGGTCTTTCGAGCAACCCAGATTCGAAGAACCCAGCTTCCCGGAGCGCCGCCCCGAGAACCCCCGCCGGCCCCTCCAGGCCGAGCCCCTGCCCCGGGCGCCCCAACGACGCCCCGCTCCCACTCCCGCCCGAGAGCCGGTGGATGTGGAGGCCGAAGACCTGGCGGATCCCTGGTGAAGCTGGTCTGGTGAATCAGGGCTGATTACAGGGCTGCCGGAAGACCAGCGAGGCTGAATTGACGCAGTGGCGCTGGCCGGTCGGGGCAGGCCCATCGTTGAAAAGATGGCCCAGGTGGGCGTCACAGTTGGCGCAGCGGATCTCCGTGCGCACCATGCCGTGGGAGCTGTCGGTGTGGGTGCTGATGGCGCCCGCGCTCACGCCGTCCCAGAAGCTGGGCCAACCCGTGCCGGATTCGAATTTGGTGGCACTGCTAAACAGCTCGGCGTCACAGCAGACGCAGTGGTACATCCCGCTGGCCTTGTGGTTCCAGTAGGCACCGCTGAAGGCCCGCTCGGTGCCGCCCTGACGGGCAATGCGAAATTGCTCCGGCGTGAGCTGCTGGCGCCACTGCTCCTCGCTGGTGCCCCGCGCCAGGCCACTGTCCAGGCCGCAGGCAGAGGGGTTGGAGGGGTTGGGGGTGCTGACTGCGTCGGCCATGGGAGGGAACAGAACACTTGCGTGAACCTTAGGAACCCAGGCCCGGGGGCAGGAGCTCCAGAACCAGCTCCGCCAGGCTGGCCACCGCCCCCGGCTGGCCCCTCAAACCACGCAAATCAGCCCGCATCCCGGCGAGGCGCTCAGGGGCGCCAAGCCAATCGGCGGCCTCGGCCGCAATCGACTCGGGCGTGATCACCCCCACCCGCTCGGGCACTAGCAAGCGACCCGCAGCGATGTTTGGCGAAGCCAGGAAACCCCGGTGGCGCAGGCGCCAGGCCGTGAGCAGCAGGCCAAACCCCCAGCGCAGCAGGGGCAGCCGCGCTACCAGTCCGGCCAGCCCATCCCAGGCCTGCATCACATGCAGGTGTTGGGTGGGCAGCAGCACCAGCATGGGCACCCCTAGGGCGGCCAACTCGGCCGTATTGGCGCCCACGGTGGTGAGGGCCAGGGCGCACTGGCTCAGGGCGCCGTGGGCAGGATTTTCACGCACCAGCTGGATCGGGGTGCCGGCCGGCGTCACGAGCAGATCCGGCTCCCGCAGCCACGGCAGCCCCGATCGGTAGGAGCTGGCAATCGGATTGGCGGGACCCGCCTGGGCAAGCAGCTCATCGATGCTGGTGGTGGGGGCGAGCGGCAACAGGAAACGGCAGCCCGGGCGCAGCGCCGCAATGCGATCGGCCGTCTCCAGCAAAAACGGCACTCCCACCCGCAACTTGGCCCGCTTGGAGCCCGGCAACAGGGCAAGCCACTCTCCTTGGGGCAACGGTGCCTCGCTGCGGGCCGACTCGGAGAGATCGGCCATCAGATCTCCCACCACCGTGCAGCGCTGCGCCCAACGGGGCGACAGCCGGGCTGCCGCCCTAGGCCCCATGGCCGCAATGCGATCGTTCCAGCGCGGCCAGCGCGCCACCCATTCGGCATAGGTGAGGTGTCGGTAGCCCAGACGCGCCGACAGCAGCACCGTCCAGAACTGATCCCCCCCCAGAAACACCACCACTCCGCCCTTTCCCCAGGGACCAAACCTTCCGGGGGAAAGCAGCAGCGACCAGAACTGGCGCGCCGGCACGATGCGCTCAAACAACCCCCACCCCGCCGCAGCCAGGTGTTCGCGGCCCGTGCCATTGGGACATGGCACCAGCACCAGCTCCAGGCTGCAGTCCGCCTTAGCGGCGATGGGGCGCAGGGGGATGCTGCGCTGCAGGCGCTGGGCCAGGGGCCTGACCCAGGTGGACAGCTCCCCAGGGCCGTTGCTGACCAGCACGATCGAGACCGGTGGCGGCGGGGTCACCCTGGGAACCCGCTTCGGTTCAGGCAACGGCTGGCTGAAATGAAAAAGAAATGCGGATGACGAGACTTGAACTCGTAAGGCCGAAGCCACACGCCCCTCAAACGTGCGTGTCTACCAATTCCACCACATCCGCATCGATCTGGGATCACCGCAGGGCGCCCCAGGCGTGCAATATACCCATCGCTCTTCCCTGTAGCCGGTTGGTGCTGGCCGGCTTGGGAAGCACTGATACAGTCCGCCTTGGCCCATATCAGCTGAGTCGCCGCGGATGCCCATCGGCAAGTTGCTGATCGCCAACCGTGGCGAGATTGCCCTGCGAATCCTGCGCACCTGCCGGGAGCTGGGCATTCCCACGTTGGCCGTGTTCAGCACGGTGGATAAAAACGCTCTGCACGTGCAACTGGCCGACGAAGCGGTGTGCGTCGGGGAGGCGCCCAGCTCCAAGAGCTACCTCCATATTCCCAACATTCTGGCCGCGGCTACCTCCCGAGGGGCCGACGCCATCCACCCCGGCTACGGCTTTCTGGCGGAAAACGACCGCTTTGCCGAGATCTGCGCCGACCACGGCATCACCTTTGTGGGGCCATCCCCCGAGGCGATTCGTTCGATGGGAGACAAGTCGACCGCCAAGGCCACTATGCAGAGGGTGGGAGTACCCACCATCCCCGGCAGCGAAGGGCTGCTCGACAGCACTGCCGACGCCGCCCGCCTCGCCGATGGGATGGGCTATCCGGTGATGATCAAGGCCACCGCCGGCGGCGGGGGCCGGGGCATGCGGCTGGTGCCCGGCCCCGACCAGCTCGAAAGCCTGTTCAAGGCAGCCCAGGGAGAAGCGGAAGCCGCCTTCGGCAACCCCGGGCTCTACATGGAGAAATTCATCGACCGGCCGCGGCACGTGGAAGTGCAGGTGCTGGCCGATCGCCACGGCAACGTGGTGCACCTAGGCGAAAGGGACTGCTCAATCCAGCGGCGCCACCAGAAGCTGCTGGAGGAGGCACCGAGCGTTGCCATCGATGCAAATCTGCGCCGCCAGATGGGTGAAGCCGCCGTGGCAGCAGCACGCACCATCAACTACGAGGGAGCGGGCACCGTCGAATTTCTGGTCGACCGCCACGGCAAGTTCTATTTCATGGAGATGAACACCCGCATCCAGGTGGAGCACCCGGTCACCGAAATGGTTACCGGCGTCGACCTGATCGCCGAGCAGCTGCGCATCGCCGGCGGCGAACCCATCTCAATTACTCAAGACCAGGTAAAGCTCTGCGGCCACGCCATCGAGGCGCGGATCAACGCCGAGGATCCCCGTCAGAATTTTCGGCCCGCTCCGGGCAAAATCACCGGCTGGCTGCCCCCCGGCGGCCCGGGGGTGCGGGTCGACAGCCATGTCTACACGGGCTATGAGATCCCGCCCTTCTATGACTCCCTAATCGGCAAGGTGATCGTGTGGGGCACCGACCGGCCCCATGCCCTGCGGCGCCTGCGCCGGGCCCTGTCGGAATGTGCTGTCACCGGCATCCCCACAACGATCGATTTCCACTTGCAGTTGCTGGATCGACCCGAGTTCCAGGCTGGCGATGTGCACACCAAATTTGTCGAGCAAGACATGCTGCCCCAGGCGGGCGCCTAGGCGACAGCCCCAGCCCTGATCAGCACCTGGGTGATCAACCCCTGCTGCCCCACCAACAACTCGCGCACCAGGCTGAGCAGGCCCACCCACACCACGGGGGTCACATCTACCCCCCCGATCGGTTGGATCAGTCGACGGGTGGGGGCCAACAGGGGCTCGGTGGGGCCGCCAATCAAAAGCATCACCCCTCGGCTCAGATCCACTTGGGGGTACCAGGTGAGCACGATCCGAAACAGAAACAACAGGGTCCAGATCGCCAGCCCTAGCCCCAAAACCAGATGGGCCACTGCCGCAAAAGAGTGCCACGACAGGTAAGACGAGGGCAAGGCCGTCACAAAGCTCTAAGCAACTGGGATCCCAGCGTAGGAACCCGCCACCACTGCCTAGGATTGGGAAACGGTTTACGTTCAAAACTGGCCCGCTATGACCCCCTCCCTAGCCAACTTTCTTAGCAGCCTCGCCTGGGGGGCCGTGATCGTGGTGGTGCCCATCACCATCGCCCTGGTGCTGATCAGCCAGAACGATCGCCTCGATCGTCGCCTCTGAAGCCCTGGGGCCTAGGCAGCCCAGGCAGCCTGCCTACAGTGGGCGAATGGTTGAACGGGTGAGACGCCGTGGTTAATGCCAGCCTCAATTGGGCCAGCATCGTGGGCATTGTGCTGGCCGTCGGCGGCGCCCTGCTCTATTTCATGCGGAGCTTCAAACCCGCCCTAGCCCGCGACTACGACGTTTTCTTCGCGGCGATTGGACTGCTCTGCGGCGGCATTTTGTTTTTTCAGGGTTGGCGCCTGGACCCCATCCTCCAGTTTGGCCAGTTCCTGCTGGCCGCAACCACCGTTTTCTTCGCCTACGAAAGCGTCCGGCTGCGGGGTGTGACCACCGAGCAGGCGCGGCGCTCTTCCTACTTCGACGACGACGAACCGATGCCCACCCCGGGGCCCGCCCGCGCCCGGGTGGGCGGTAGGACCTGGGGCGAAGCTGATGTGGATCGCTTTGACGAGCCCCAGCCCCTGCGCCGCCGCATTCCCTCCCGCGAAGACGAAAGCGAATACGATGACTTCTACAGGGCACGCCGGCCCAACCGAACGGCCATCCCCGAGCGGGCCGCGAGCCGCAGGCCGGCCCAGGGCGACTGGGCAAGCCCAAGCCAGGAGCCTGAACCAAGCCGTTTCAGCGGCTCAGCACGGTCAGCCGCCAGGCCAGGCGCCGATTTCGGCTCCCGCCGCCGTGAGCGTGATGCCACCCCAGAACCGCGCCGGGGCAGCCGACCCACTGCAGCAGCTGAGGCCATGCCCCGCTCCACCAGGCGAGCCACCACCCCTGAGGTTGCCCCCCCAACCGGACCAGCCGGAATCCCCCAGGGTTCTCCTATCTCTGGGGCAAGCGAGCAGATCAGCGATGCAGACTTCACTCCGCTGAAACCCCGCGGACCTGCCACACCCCGGCCGCGGGACAACAGCTCCCGCTTCGACGACTGAGGCGCCCTGAACCAACCAAATCCGGCGCCAGCCCTTGCAGCCCTGCTGCTGCCAGCCTGCCTCCTGCTCCTGGCAGGCTGCAGCGGCGGACCCTGGTTCGGCCGCCGCAGTGCCGGCCCCGCCGGCAGCCTCGGTGAAGCCAGCCGCCAGGAGCCTGCCTTAAGCGGCCAGGGGCAGCTGTTGGCCTCCGTGGTAGAGCGCAGCAGTGGGCCCACCCTGCTGCTACAGGAACAACCCAGCGGGAAGGTCGTGAACCTGCGCCACTTCCAGAGGCACCAGCCCCACAGCTCCCCCTCCCTGAGTTGGAACGGCCGCTACGTGGCTGCCCTGGTGCAGCAGGGCAGCCAGCGGGTGCCCTTGATCGAAGATCGGCTCAGCGGGGCCCTGCACAGGCTGCCCCTGCCGGCCGATCACACCGCCCTGCGGCTCAGCCTCGCCCCGGAGGCGGGTCAGCTGGCCGTGCAGGTGGCCCTAGATGGCCAGTTGCGGGTGCAGTTGTTTGATCTGACTGGCCTGCTGGAGGCCGACCGCCCGGGCGGGATGGCCATCCAGGGGGGCGGTCCTGGAGGCCCCCCATGAGGGTGCCTGACCTTGCAACGGCCACAGGAACCCTCTTGGCCATGGCCCTGCTGCTGGGCAGCTGCATGGGGCCGATGCCGAGGCCACTGCAACCAGTCAACAGCCGCCTCGAGGCTTTGGGCGCCACCCGGGAGCCTTCTCTCTCGGGTCGCTGGCTGGCCCTGATCAGCGGCCGGGGCGGCCGGGAGCAAGTGATGCTGCTCGATCTAGAGCGCCAGCAGCCCCAGCCCCTGCTTGGCCTCAACCGGGCCGATGCCCAGCCCTTGAGCGTCAGTATCGATGCAGCTGGGGAAAAAATCGCCCTGGTGCGCCAGCTGGAAGGACGCACCGAGCTGGTGCTCTACCGCCGCTCGCTGCAGAGCCTGCAGCCGATCGCCATGGTGCCCAACGGTGTGCCCAAAGCAGTGCAACTCCAGGCCGATGGCCGCCAGCTGGCCGTGCAGGTGAGCCGCAATGGGATCTGGCAGGTAGACCTGATCCAGATCCCCTGAGTGCGGCCCGGGGCCTCCAGTGACAGGCCTCCTGGGAGAAAAATCAGGGAGAGGGCTCAGGGCACCAGGCCCGCCCAGTGCAGGAACGTGTCTCCGCTGATGGCCTCGATCAGCAGCAGGGCTGCAAAGCCCACCATGGCAAAACGACCATTGACCCGCTCGGCGTAGCCACTCCAGCCAAAAGCCGGAATGTCGCCGGTAGTGGCACTGGTGGTTGCACTAGTGGGTGGATTGGTGGCCGGAGTCTCAGCAGGCATGGGATCAGGCATGACGTCCCACGTCATAGCCGGCCGCCGGCAACAGTCGCCACTTACCACTGCCGTCGAGCTCCAGCACCGTGTCGTGGAAGGCGGTGAGGGTGGGGCGATGACCCACGCTCACAAAGGCCATTTCCCGCTCGCTTAGCAGGGAATAGAGGTGGCGCTCCGTGGCCACATCTAGGGCACTGGTGGCCTCATCGAGCACCACGAAGCTGGGGGAATTGAGCAGGAGACGGGCAAACGCCAAGCGCTGCTGCTCGCCCAGGGACAACAGACGGGGCCAGTCTTGGATGATATTTAGGTCGGGGTAACGCTGCACCAGCTCGCCCAGGCGCACCTCCTCAAGCACATGACGCAGCTGGCCATCGCTGAAGCGATCCGGCTGCTGGGGATAGCAGAGCTGCTCCCGCAGGCTGCCCAGCAGCATGTAGGGCTTCTGAGGAATGAACATCAACTCCCCCTCGCTGGGCCGATCCACTCGCCCGGATGCCGGCGGCCAAAGGCCGCTTACCATACGCAGGAAAGAGGTTTTGCCACAGCCGGAAGGCCCTACCACCAGCAGGCGCTGGCTGCGATTTACCTCTAGGCTCAGATCCCGAATCAGGGTGCGATTGGTGCGGGGCGGCACCAGGTCCACATGGCTGACCAGGATCGAGCCGTCGTCTCGGGCCCCACTGGTGGCCGCCAGCTGGGCCTCAAGGGCGGCGGCATCAGTGCCGATCGCATCCACCTTGCCCTGGAATCCCTCCAAACGGCTGATCGAAGCGGAGAAGGCGGCGAGGCGATCAATGTTGTTAACGATATAGCTCACCGAGAACAAAACCTGGCTGAAGGCTATGCTGGCCTGGGTGAATACACCAAAATCAACCTGCTTGGCGAAGTAGATCGGTGCAATCACCAGCCAGGGCAAAAATCTAGAGAAATAATCGTAGGAGCGCTGGATAACACTGATCAGGGCTTCCCAGACAATCAAACGGTCGTAGTTTTGAATCGCGCCTCCCAGCCGCCGCTGGGCCTCCTTGGCTTCCTGCTGCTCTCCGCGGTAGAAGGCGATCGACTCTGCATTATCGCGGATGTGCACTAGGCCATAACGAAAATCCGCTTCTAGCTTGAGCTGCAAATAATTTAGACTGACCAGCCTACGACTTGCAAACACAATTAAACCGGTGCCCCCCACCGAGTACATCAAAAGCACCAAGGCCAGTTGGTCACTGATGTTCCATAGAACAATGATGAAACTGGCAAAAGTGAGCAGGGCTGCGATGATCTCAACAACAACACTCAGGCTAGTGCCAGTAAAACTGGCCGCATCCTGGGAAATTCGCTGGTCTGGATTATCAATTTCTTCGATCGACTCATCGTTTGGATTGAGAATATAATAGGCTCGATTAGAGAGATAGCGATTCAACAACCGCCCACTCAACCACTCTCGCCATAATAAGCCAAGCTTGGGAATCAGGTAGCTTTGGATCGCCCGAATAGGCAGGGCCAGCACCAAACAAAAAGCATATATGGCTACGATTTTCCAAAAATCATCCGCCTTATAGGCCACCAGTGCATTTTCAATATTGCGAGCGATGAAGCTGATTCCCACATTTATCCCATTGATCACCAGGATCAGCAGGGTGATCACTCCCATCAGCAGCCAGGGCAGCCAGCGGCCCTGCCTCAATTTGCCGCGAAAGGCCACAAAACAGCCCAGTCCACCGGCCAGCAACACCATCACCAGCGGCCCGATCGGGCTCCGCCAGATCGCCGCCACCTGCTCCGGCACCCCCGGCAAAAAGCGGCTGCGCAATTCGGGGATCAGGGCCCCACTGAGGGCCAGCACCCCAGTCAGCAGCAGCAAGGTGCTGCCCACCACCACCGCCAGCAGCGCGGCCACCAGCAACAGGAACTGCCAGCCCCGGGTGTCGTCCACCGGCAGGAAGTAGGGCTGGGCGAGACGCTGCAGCTTGGCTAGCTGATCGCGTAGGGCCTTAAGGAAATTCATGGGGGGAGCTAGATCAGGCCATTGTTGCCGGGCCGCGCTCAGCCGGGGGGCCAGGCCAGGGGACGCCCACCGATCACGTGCACATGCAGATGAAAAACGGTTTGCCCGGCTGCCGCGCCGCTATTGATCACAGTGCGGAAGGCCTCTAGCCCCTCCTGGCGGGCAACCCGTGCCGCCACCAGCAACAGATGGCCCAGCAGGCCCTGATCCTCTGCGCTGGCCTGGGCCAGCTCGGGGATGGGCTGGCGTGGAATCACCAGCACGTGCACCGGCGCCTGGGGAGCCACATCTCGAAAGGCCAGGCAGTGTTCATCGGCGAACACCTGATCACAGGGGATCTCGCCACGAAGGATGCGCGCAAAGATCGTGTCTTGGCTCACAGGTGCACCAGGGGTGGGACAGGGGTGGCACTAATGATCCAGTGGCCCCAGGCAGGATGTTGGCACGGTGCAAGACGGCGGCGCTGCTCGGGCTGGAGGCCCGGCCTGTGCTGGTGGAAGTGGATCTGGCACCGGGGCTCCCGGGGCTGCAGATGGTGGGGTTGGCCGATGCAGCCGTGCAGGAATCCCGGGAGCGGGTGCGCTCCGCCCTGCGCCACAGCAACCAGAAAGTGCCCCAGACGCGGGTGGTGGTGAATCTGGCCCCGGCTGATCTGCGCAAGGAGGGGCCCGGCTTCGACCTGCCGATCGCCCTGGGGCTGCTGCTGGCCTCAGGCCAGTTGGCCGAAGCGAGCAGCGAGGCGGTATGGAGCGCGGGGGAGCTGGCCCTCAATGGAGAGTTGCGGCCGATCCGGGGGGTATTGGCCATCGCCATCGCCGCCCGCCAGCACGGCGCCCGGGCGCTGGTGGTGCCCCAGGCCAATGCCTGGGAGGCCGCCCTGGTGGATGGACTGCAGGTGTGGGGTGCCAGCGATCTGAACCAGGTGCTCTGGCACCTGCAGCATCCGCACGCCAGCCATCAGAACCTGCAGCCGCTTGGCCCCCAGGCGCGCCGGCCCGGCCCAACTGGCCCGGAGGTCGGCGATCTCGCCGCCGTCAAGGGCCAGGCCCATGGCCGCCGCGCCCTCGAGATCGCTGCGGCTGGAGGCCATCACCTGCTGCTCTGCGGCCCGCCCGGCAGCGGCAAAACGATGCTGGCCCAACGACTGGCCGGCCTGCTTCCAGCCCTGAACCCCGCCGAGGCCCTTGAGCTCACGGCCATCCACTCGGTGGCAGGCCTGCTGGACAGCAGCCAGGGCCTGCTGGAAACCAGGCCCTTTCGGAGCCCCCACCACAGCTGCTCGGCGGCGGGGCTGCTCGGCGGCGGCGGCTTGCCGCGCCCGGGCGAGCTGGCCCTGGCCCACCACGGGGTGTTGTTCCTCGATGAACTGGCCGAATTCCGGCGGGCGGTGCTCGACCAGCTGCGCCAGCCGCTGGAAGACGGGGAAGTATGGATCCACCGGGCGCGACAACGCACCCGCTTTCCCTGTCAGATCACCCTGGTGGCAGCCACGAACCCCTGCCCCTGCGGCTGGCTGGGGGATCCGGAGCGCAGCTGCAGCTGTGGCGAAGGGCAAAGGCAGCGCTACTGGGGGCGGTTGTCAGGCCCCCTGCTAGATCGCATCGACCTGCAGGTGGTGATGCGTC
>Ga0213866_10002740_pt1 | contig 12244 bp, 5 predicted proteins | sample PICome_11_FD_160079 | JGI IMG/M metagenome (GOLD analysis project Ga0213866, IMG submission 160079) | Coastal seawater microbial communities near Pivers Island, North Carolina, United States - PICO284 | ecosystem: Environmental > Aquatic > Marine > Coastal | place: USA: North Carolina... | reverse complement strand
TGATACAGATCCTGTAGACGATACAGATCCTGTAGATGACACAGATCCAGTTGATGATACAGATCCTGTAGACGATACAGATCCTGTAGACGATACAGATCCAGTTGACGATACAGATCCTGTAGATGACACAGATCCAGTTGATGATGCAGATGATGGTGCTGGAGATGGTACTGGAGACGGTACTGGAGACGGCGATGACACTGGAGACGGTACTGGTGATGGCACTGGCGATGATGTTGGTGACGACGGAGATGGAACCGGTGTTGGCGATGGAGGTGCTGGAGATGGAGATGGTACTGATGGTGATGGCGTTGGTGATACTGACGGTGACGGTTCTGGTGGCGATGGGGATGATGGTGATGGGACTGGCACTGGAGACGGCACGGGAGATGGCGACGGTGACGGCGACGGAGATGGAGATGGCGACGGTGACGGAGATGGTAGAGGCTTTGGATTCGGCCCCGGAATCGGCTTAGGACGTGTAGACGTAAAACCCGGTGAACTTACAGATATTGACTACTTATATGATTTTGCAAGCATCTTCGCAACACCTGAGCAAGAGCAGAAGTTTATATCCCCTTACGGTTTTAGACAGTTCGAGGAAGGTGGTCCGGTAAGTGTTGATGCTGGCCTAGTTGATGAGACAATTGCTATCCTGTCAGATATTGCTCAAGGGTACGCAGAAGGTGGACAAGTTGAGGATACAACTGATAAGTTGTTACGACTAATTGGAGATGACGAATGAGCATTTTTGACGACTTTTTCGACTTTATTCGCGACGACGATATTTTCGATGAAGATGAGTTTGACTTTGGAACGGGTCAATTTATAGAAGGCACTGCCGGTGCCAACTGGTGGAACTCAATCACTGATTTTTTCGACGACGGTTTTGGTGGAAGACTTATAGATTTTTTTACCGACGATAGTGGTGGCCTAGGCGGTTTAGCAGGCGCGGTTCTTATGAATCAGCTTGGCTTGTCCGATCCTAAAATCGATAAAGTTGGCTACCAAGGCGGTATTCCTGAATACCAAGCGATGCGTCAGCAAGTGCCTGTTGCTACCGGCATAGAACAAATTGACCAAACAGTCAGGCCAATGGGTACACCAGCAGGAGATGTAGCAAGTACAGGACGTGTGTTGCCGTTAATGTATGATCCTAATCGTCGTCCCGGAAGTGGTGGACGTCGGTACTTTACTGATATCGAGTACACACCTACCGGTAGAGACATGGGGGAAGACAAGGCTATAGATAGTACAGGTATAGCCGCCGCACAAACGCGACAAGATCAACAGTCTTCTGACTTATTGCGCCGTAACCTAAGTAATCTTGCTAGAGAAGAGCGTGCAAGACGTAGCGGTGCTTTACCGTTGATGGCAGGACCAATGCCTACGAACAGCTACACACCTCCGCAACCAGAGCCAGAACCAACAGATGATCCAGTAGGTCAACTTCCACCCGATCAAGATGGTTCGTACGCACGTGGAGGTATTACTGCGCTCAAAAAAGGTAAGTATTTAAACGGCAATACTGATGGCATGGCAGATAGGGTACCTGCTACTATTGACGGTAAGCAACCAGCGGCACTTAGTGACGGCGAGTTTGTTATCCCTGCGGATGTTGTCAGCCACTTAGGAAACGGCAACTCCGATGCAGGAGCGAAAGTCCTAGAACAAATGATGGCGCGTGTACGTAAAGAACGTACAGGTAACAAAGAACAGGGTAAAGAAATTACCGCCCGTAAAATGCTCCCAGTGTGAGGTGACGCATGACTACTCCAGATCCAACAGCCGACCCTACAGCCGCACCAGACCCTATTGTCGGACAGCAGACCGGCACTGAGTCATCGCTATCTACGTGGGCCGGTCCTTACGTTACGGACATGCTTGGTCGCGGCGCGGCACTTGCAGACCAGCCATATTATGCGTATGAAGGTCCGCTTACTGCGGGAGAATCGGCATTGCAGACGCAAGCCTTTCAAGGACTTGCTGGCCTAGCGGCTCCCGATACGATGGGTGCGTTCACTCCTAGTTCGTTTACCGAAGAAGGTACTGCTCAAACATACATGAATCCGTACCTACAGCAGGTACTAGACCCACAACTAGACGAACTTCGACGCCAAGCTGAGATATCTCGCACGCAACAAGCGGGTAAATTGACCCGTGCGGGTGCGTTTGGGGGTTCACGTCAACAGCTAGCTGAAAGCGAGTTAACACGTAACTTACTATCTCAGATGTCCGGGGTAACAGGTAAGACCTACGCTGACGCGTTTAATCGCGCCCAAGAACAGTTCAACCGTGAACAGCAGATGGGGCAACAAGCTCAGAATCTAGCTAACCAATATGGGCTACAAGCGCTTGCCGCACAATCCGGTGCGGGGGATGTTCAACGTGCCATTGAACAAGAAGGCATTATGGCGGATCGTTTACAGTTCGAGGAAGAACGAGACTTCCCATACAAGCAGGTGCAGTACATGCAGTCACTGCTTCAAGGTCTACCACTACAAACACAGTCGTATTCTTACGCGCAACCTAGCACGCTAGGAAATATTGGAAGTACGGCTGGGGGTCTTGATAAGTTATTTGAAATACTCGGCATGTTAGGTGGGGACGACTAAATGTCTATTGATAGAGAGATTAACGCTCGCGTTGAGGCATACGGCAGTAACCCTCAAGCGCTACAAAAAAAGTATGCGATGACAAAGGAGCTTGTAGACCTACTCGCGCTCCAAAAAATCAAGAAAAGTATGGACTCAGCACGTGCCGCAGTCGAAGCACAGATGCAGACTAACCCTGCCACAATTAAACAACAGCGTGAGCAAGAAGTATTTGGCCGTACGGCACAGGATGTAGCCCAGCAACTTGGTGGCGTACTGCAAACAGCAAAAAATCAACAGATGGCGCAACGTCGCCCAGCGCCGCAGGGTCTAGGCGCTTTGATGCCTCAACAAAGACAGCGCCCTCAACAAAGACAGCGCCCTCAACAACCACAACGTATGCAGGCAGGTGGTATTGTTGCTTTTAGTGGTACGGATGGCAGTAGAGTTCAAAGCGATCCAACCGAAAGACAGATACGTCAGCTTATAAATATGGGCTTGACTGACGATCAAATTAGAACGGCTGTAATGAACACTGGCCTGCTCCCGCAAGCCGCAGACAATATTATTCGGCAGGTGCGTGCCCAACAGAAAACGGATACGTCTTTACAACCACCACAACCAAAAACGCAGTCTATAGACCTCGCGTCTGACGATCCTGTGCTGGCTACTCAAGGTACTCAACCGCCTCCAAAAACACCACCACCTACACAGGTGCAAACACCACCGCCGCCTACGCAGACTCAAACGCCGCCTGATCCTGACCCAACAAATACGGGCATTGCTACAGCCGCAAAAGGTTTCCCCAAAGTTACGAACGAAGACGGTACGCGTAAGTCAGCTACACAGCTTGTAACTGAGATGGAGCCATTGGAATCGCCTCAAATTGATACATCAAAAGCCAATGAAGCTGGCCTTGCTGTCCTAAAAGATTTTAATCTGGGGCCAGATACACTTAAAGATCCTGAACAATACCGCAAAGATGTTCGTGATGACGAGGCAGATTTCTTCCGTCGCAAAGAAAAGATGGAAAACTATCAAAGAATGATTGATAGGCAAGAAGCGCTTAACGCAGAGCAATCTGACCCTAAAACCTTAGCACGTGAGCAACTACAAGCAGGTCTGATTGGTATGGCTGGGCGTGGTAGCACGGCGGGCGCTGGATTCGGTGCAGGTGCAATGACTATGGGCCGTTCTCAGAAACGTGATGCTCAGACACGTTTGAAGACAGTTGCTGACATGGTTGACAACATGGAGAAACAAGACTTTGAAGTAGCAAAAACAGCATCTGCCGCAGGTCGAGACGCTCTTGCACAAGCGGCAACAGATCGTCGCACAGCCCTTACTGCGATGTACACCATGCGAGGCCAAGAACTCGATACTATCCGTAAACAAGCGGAGATGGACTACAACGCTAACAAAGACAATATCAAGAATCTACTAGACGCTTCTGTTGCTGACGCAACAAGCGAGCTAAGACAAGCGATTCAAGAAGGCAATGATCTTCAAAGAGCAATGGCTATTTTGCAGAATCTAACTCAGCAAAATCAAAGAGCTTTGGATACCCTACGAGAAAACTTTACTAAGTCAATGCCGTATTTAAAGGCGCTACAAGACTATCAAAACGCCGTACAAAGAAAAGACGACGAAGGTGCTCGAACTGCAAAACAAACATTAGATCGGTTAGAACAGGAATATGCGGTCAGAGCAGAGCAAATGCTTAGTGATTCAGGGTCTACACAATTAGAGGCTGAACTTCGAAAGAGAATTGGGTTCGATGCTCCACAACCAAGGTTCGATACTAGCGTAGATGATGGTTTCGGTAACATGACTGTATCTCCGTAGGAGTATTTATGCCTACTTATTCTATTGTTGGGCCTGACGGAAAAACTTATTCGATTGATGGTCCAGAGGGAGCTACTAGACAGCAAGTTATACGCGCCGTTAAAGCACGTATGGATAGCGACCCGCCCATACCCTCTGAGCCAGTAGCTCCTCAAGAAGAAGCAGGGTTCCTTGAGAACATCGGTAAAGGCTTTGCTTCTGGTGCTGTAAGCACGGGTGAGTTAGCGTCCCTCGGTGCCGCCGCGCTTCTTGAAGAAGAGGATGAACTTGCCGCTCGCGCAAAGATACAAGAAGTCGCTGAGTCATTACGTCCTGAAGGCGGTGATCCTGATTCCTACGCGTACAAGATAGCCAGTGGACTCGGCTCAATTGCAGGTGCACTCGCTCCCGCCGCCGCTGTCACCTACGGTGCTCCTATCGCGGGTGCCGGTGCGGTCACTGCTGGGCTTGCAGGTTTAGGTACCGCAGGAGCTATTGGTGTTGGCGCGGGTGCTGGTGAGGCTAGTGAACGAGCAAGAGCATTCGGCACTACTGAAGAAGAGCGAAACATAGCCACACGTAGAGGCGCGTTAATCGGTCTATCAGAAGCGTTCGCACCAGCGTTCCTTAGGATTCTTAAAGTTCCTGTACTAGGAGATCTCATAAAGAAAGCTGGTGGAGAGTCCGCCGGTTTTATTGGGTCTTTGCGTCGGGCTGTAGTTTCAGGTTCAGGTGAAGCCGCTCAGGAAGCCGCCGCAGGTATCGCTCAAAACCTTGTAGAGCGTGGGTACAACCCTGAACGAGAACTCATTGATGCTGGCGTTGCTGAAGAAGGTCTTGTTGGTGGTGCTTCCGGTGCAATCCTCGAACTGATTCTGGATAGCGGTAAAGCCGTACGGCGCGGTATGCGGGGTCAAGGTGGCCCCGAACGTGTCGAAACCCCACCAGAACCGACTCCTGAACCAAGTGAAGTAGAGACGACTGCGCCGATTTCAGAGGACACCGTAGAACCTACGGTAGAAGCTGAAGAGATATCACCGCTTGAACAACAAGCAATAGAAGCGGCTGAACGAGGTGACGAAGCTACGTTCGAAAACTTGTTACGCCGTATCGAGTTAGAGCGAGAGGTCAATCAGGCCATTGAATCTGATGATGTAGCTACGTTTGAGCGTGCCTCACAAGAGCTAGCGTTTGAAGAACGCCGAGCAGAAGATCCCAGCATTGATGAGCGTAGGAAGTATGGTCCTCCAGAAGGACCACTAGCCTCACCACTCGAACGTGCCCGTGCAGAACAAAGACAAGAGACTGAACGCGTAGAAAGCGAAGAACGCCGTGACACTGAGCAACGTCGCGTAGAACTTCTACAGCAAACTATCGAAGCAGAGCCTGATAGTGACGTAAAAACAATCTCTCGTAAGTTCAAGCAACGCTTATCAACCGAAGGTATTGTAGATACGGCACCTACTCAATCAGAAGTAGAGTCTATTCGTCGCGCTGTAGACGTTGCCCGTGCAGAGCCAAGAACACAGACTACTCCAGAATCGGCGCAGTTGAGTGCTATGGAAGAACGTATTCCTGAGAAGCGTTCGAGACTAAAACCCGATATCATTACCGATGCAAGGCTAAATGGTTTAGGTATAAAGCCTAATTCTCCTTTACGTAAAACAGTAGTCGGTAAAGACTTAAATCAACCAGCTACTAGACAAAAACTACAAAATTTTATTGAGAGTCCGCGACTCGCTCGATTGGATACTAAACAAGCTCAAGCTAACGTGGCACGATTGTTAGAAAGAGCACCGGAGATACCGAGTGATACACTTACGCCGACGACACAGGGACGCGGACCAACCACTGAGGCAGGAGTTCGAGATGCAGGAGTTGCAGAACCTCAGCAAGTTCCAAGTGGAGTTGGCGTTCCAACTGCTGTACCAGATGTGGGGGCAGAGCGAGCAGTACCTCCTGCACAGCCAGATACCACCGGCGCTGTCGCACCTGAAGGAACAGGAGTGGCAGACACTGGAAGAGGCGTTGGAGAGCCTGTACGAAGAGAGGATGCTAAACGCGCTTCACTAACACGCAGACAAAGAAAGCGTCTGAGAAAGCAAGCGGCGGAACAAGCAGAGACTACTACAGAAACCGACGTACAATTTGTTACCGAAGAGACGACTCCGGGACCGGGGGAGAAGACTACTACAGGTAAAGAAGTTACGACAAAAACTACAACATCTGTTACCCCGACAGAAACAAAAACTGAAGTAAAGGACGCTGAAGCTAAGAAGAAAGCGGATGTCAAGAAGAAAGCTGATGCTGAAGCGAAAGCAAAAGCCGAAGCGAAAGCAAAAGCCGAAGCGAAAGCAAAAGCCGAAGCGAAAGCAAAAGCAAAAGCCGATGCTGATGCTGAGAAAAAGCCTACATTACGTAATACGCTAGATGAAGAAACGCGCAAAGAGCTTGAATACCAGAAAGAAGCAGAGCAGTTACGTGCACCTCGCACATATGAAACACCAGAAAGTGATGATCCTGTAACTGTATCGGACATCAGAAAGATCGCCACTATTATTAAGTCTGCTAGAGTTCGTAGTAGGAAAGCAACTCAAGTTGTAGCAAAAGAAATAAAAAGATACTTGGCTACACCAGAACGAATTATTGATGGTATTGCTGAAGCTATTTATGAAGATGTAACTGATGCAAGTAATTATAGAACACCTATTGAGTTAGACGCAGACGGAAAACCGGTTAGAGACGAAGACGGTAAAACGATACCGTTAGATTCAGAAGCTACTCGAGAGTACATGCAGGGGCACAGTGCTGAGAACGCTCGTATTGTTCTTGCGTGGCTTAAAGAAAACGGGTCTAAACAGCTTAATGATTGGATCGCTGGTCGCCGCGCTAGAGTTCAAAACTTAGAAAACAAAAAAGTTGCCGATATCATTCGTATGCTCAAAGAACAAGATAAAGTAAAGAGCACGAGCAAAAAACTATCTGAAAAGCAGATACGTCAATACGTGCGCGGTGAAATCGACGATACAACCGCTGAAATTATTGAGCGGGCCATAGAAGCAGATGCCGCTCGTAAACAAACTGCAAAAGAGAAAGCCGAGCAAGAAGCCGCTGATGAAGCTATTGCGGATGAAAGAGCACGTATTATTGATATTGGTGATATAGAAGCGTTTGATGATTCACTGCCGTTAGAGTTACGTGTTAGCGAAACTTACACAGACACGATACTGCACCCTGCCGCTGTTGCCGCTTTGAAAGATGGAGACCTTCGTGGTGCATTAGCCATACTAGCTACAACACCTGATAAAGACGTAGCACGTATTGCGAAAGTGTTTGCTGAGAAGATAGGCGACACGAAAGTTGAAGTAGCTTCGTCTCGAAAGATTGCCGAGAACGTAGTCGCATTTAATGTTGAAGAGAGCCTTGCGGGTTCATTTGATCCTAAGACCAACACAATTTACTTAAACCCTGATCTAGGTATCAGTCGGCACGCTCTTCTGCACGAAGTAGCTCACGCACTGACTTCGGCATCTTTGTCTAACAAGTCAAGCCCCACAACTAAACAACTTAACAAGCTGTTCGATGATGTTAAGGACATGTTGGGTACGGCATATGGCACCAAGAACCTCGATGAGTTTGTCGCTGAGGCTATGTCGAATCCACAGTTCCAAGCAGATCTTGCGGCACTCAACCCCAACGGGTCAGACGTTAACGCGTTACAACGCTTTTTGAACAGCGTAGGTAATTTCATCCGGCGTTTAATCGGACGAGATGCCAAAGACATCGACTCTGCCTTAACTCGTGCTGACATGTTGATTAACGAGATCCTTGCTCCTGCACCCGAGTACCGCGATGCCAACTCGCTAGCCATGAAGAGCGATGCGGAAGGCGTTAAGCAGGTTATGAACGATGTGGGTAAGGTGCAGAAAACTGTTGGTAAGCCAATCACAAAAAGAGAGCGTACGTCTCTTGCTCGTAGCACTTTTGATTACCTAAACAGAAACATTAAAGATGTGGGTAGTGCGGCTAACGCGGCTCGTAGAAAAGCACTATTAGCACTACTTGATTTGCAGGCGCTCGGCGATGTTGCAGGATTGTACAACGAAAAAGTTGGTTTGCTTGCTAGTGAGATTCTGACAACGATCAAAGAGATGCGCGGCATGATGGACAACCGTGCGAACGTTGTATCGAGAGAAGTTGCTAAGGTAGAGAAGCTACTCAGTAGAGGATTGCTGACCAAAGCAACATTTAAGGACACGCCAAAACAAAAGCATTTGGATGAACTGATCTACAATCCTGAATATGGTGCAACAATCTATCAGGTAGACCCTACACTTACCCGAACAGAAGCGAAGAAACGCTATGAAGGTAAGACTGATGACGACGGCAATGACTTATGGGATATTTGGCAGAAACAACGCCCTGATTGGGAAGCTCTCGGAGATGACGGTCAGAAAGCGTACGTCACTATGCGTGACATGTACAAAAACCTATACAACGAACTCAAGGCGGTCATCAGCGAACGCATTGACGCTACTGCTGGAGCTAACACAACGATAGCAAACAAACAAAAGCAGGAAATATTCGCTAAGTTGTTCGACACCAAAGCACTAGATGTCTACTTCCCCTTGATGCGGGAAGGCGAATACAAACTAAGTTACACATTTAAAGCAGGCAAAGCACCGAAGGGTGAAGATCTTCACGGCTTCTTGATGTTCAAGAGTAAAGCGGAACGAGACGCCATCGCTAAAGAACTTAGGGCGAACTCTGATATCGACGCCGTAGATGTATTTGACGGTAATTTCAAAGTGTTGAAAGGGCAGAATGCGCCGTCTTCGACGTTTATGAAGGAAATACTTCAAGTAGTAGACGCGTCCGGTGTAGATCCTATAGTACAAGATCAGCTAGTGCGAATGTTTGTCGCTACTTTGCCAGAGTCTTCGTTCGCTAAATCTCTTCAGCGTCGTACAGGTGTAGCTGGATACGATTCAAATTCAGTAAAAGCTATGAAGACCAAAGGGTTTGACCTCGCACGGCAGATTGAACGGATGCGATACCTAGGCCGAATTCAAGATTTAGAAGGACAGCTAGCTGACAAAGATATCAAGGCTAGAGAAGGCGAAGAGTCTCAATTAAACGAGGTTCGTGAAGAACTTATACTGCGGACTGAGTTCGCTAAGTTTGGTTCTGATAGCAAATTGTTTGGTATACCTATAGAAGGTGCGGCACGAACAGTTAACCAAATAGCATTCGTATACACAATCGGTGCTAACGTGGCTTCAGCGATGGTACAGCTAGCTCAAGTACCTATGTTTACATACCCAATGTTGGGTGCAGTCTACGGATATGACAATACGCAAGCAGAGATAATGAGAGCGTCTCGTATTGTCATGGGCGCAGGGATGAAGAGTGGTGAGACCATTGGGGACCGAATTGCACCAGCGGCTGGTCTTGATTTGTACTACGACATATCTGACGACGCTACATCTATAGAACTAAAGAAAAATTTAAAAGTGCCCGATAAGGTACTTAAAGACCTCGAGCTCCTAAAGCCTCTTGTACTTAAAGCGTATCGACAAGGAGATTTGTCACGGTCATTCGTACTTGATTCGATTGGGTTGAAAGAAGGTGGCAGAGCATACAACCCAAAATCTTTTGTTGGGGCACTGCAAGCTGGTTTAGATTTTGGTACTGGTTTGTCCGCGATGATGTTTAACCAAGCAGAACGTTTGAACCGGCAGACTACTTTAGTTGCGGCATATCAACTGGAGTTAAACCGGTTAAATAAAGAACAACCCAACTTGTCTAAAGATGTTAGAGAAAACATGGCGGCAGATGCCGCTATATATAACACGTTAGAGCTTAACACTGGTGCAACACTAGAAACTGCTCCACGTATCGCGCAACAAGGTCTTGGACGAGTCGCCATGATGTACAAAACATATGGCCTACGTATGTACTACACCATGCTTAAGACCGCAGGTAAGGTATTAGAAGACTACCGACAAGCGCGTATAGATTCTGGCGTGCCGAAAGCGCTGGCAAACGCCGCTACAGGTGTGGCCGCAAGGCAGATGGCTGGTATACATGGGTCAGCAGTTCTCTTCTCCGGCATACACGGTATACCGCTTTATGGCGCGGTCCAACTTATGTTCGACAACAACATATTTGGGTTCCGAGATATGATTAGGGCGATTGCAGACCTATTCGAAGAAGAGGAAACGCTATACCCAGAGCAGAGTGACGACTTTAATACAATCGTTAGAAGTTATCTTGGAGAAGGTTGGTACAAAGGTGGGCTAAACGCCGCGTTAGCGGAGATCGGTGTCGGTGCAGACGTTGCATCACGTATACGATTGACAGGACTACTTATTCAACAGAACCGATTTAACCCTGATCCTTCTGTAGAAGAGTTCTTCGGATACTATCTTGGTGGTCCCGCCTTAAGTGTGGGTAAACGTATTGGAAGAGGTATTACAGACTTCCAAGAAGGTAATTTTGAACGTGCGGCAGAAGGTATGCTCCCCGCAGGAATAAGTAATATGTATAAAGCCACTCAGCGATACAGTCGCGAAGGTGGCATCAGGACACGCCGAGGTGATCCTATCTATGATGATATAACATCAGGTGAACTTGCGGCTCAGTTCCTTGGTTTTGCTCCTGCGGAGTACATACGTATCCAAGAAGAGAATCAAAACCTAAAAAATATTGATAGGAAGACTAGCAAGAAGCGTTCAGATCTTATGAAAGACTACTATCTTGCAATGAACATGGGTACTTGGGACGACATGGGAGAAGCTCTAAACGAAATACTTAAGTTTAATAAAGCCAACCCAAGTTTTGATATCGATTACGACTCATTAGAAAGGTCTGTACTTCAGCACCTCAGATCATCTACTAAAATGCACAACGGCGTGCAGTTGTCTCCTAGAATGATGGAAGCGATCGAAGCCAACCGAGTTGGGTTGGAAGAGACTTTCATAGCCCCTGAATGAAAAAACCCCCTTCGGGGGACCAAAGGGGGAAAAGCCACATACTTTTCGGAGCCGTCAAGTAGGGCGAGGAGAACGACAGAAGGATCGGGTGGAACCCACTGTCGTAAACACACTATCACATTTTACGCCAAAAACGTACCCCTAGACACTCGTCCTCAATCCTCAGGCGATGTTCTATATCCCAGCCTTTTTCGGCGCAGATGCGGGTAACTTCTTTCACAGCCTCTTCTGTGTTGATACAGGGCACGAATATCGAGGCACCTATACTCAGGTTGTCCCAGTTAACTTCGATGCGTACCCCATCAGGAGCGAGATCATAAGTCTTCAAGATTTTCATCGTCAGGCTCCATATCAAACTTCATAGCGAGCACATCCGATGCAGGTAGCTGTAGGTTGGTGCCCTTGGTCAGCCGCACCTTCTTACGTTTGCCATGACATTTCTGCATGATCTCGTTCACTAGGTGTGCATAGTTGATCTGCAACTCACCGCACCACTCCTTCAGCGGTTTGGGTTTAACGTAAAACATCTTAGTGTCTGTTTCATACCGAGCTATTAAACGCCCACGCGCGACCTGCTCAGGTATCACGTATTCGTCTAACCCGTTATTGTGTGTGCCACGATTATCCACGGTGCTCTTGATCTGTAAGATGTAGCTAATGTTCTCGCTGAAGAAGTCGTCCAGCACGTCGTACACAGTGCCGCCCATGTCGGTCATGTTGCGTTTGTTCTGCGCTACAAGATCCGTAACAGCCCACTTAAAGACCTTCTGAACATCAAAGTCGTGTAGCCCCGCTTTCTTAGCAATGAGTAGGCCGGATATGGTGGAG
>Ga0213866_10002739_pt1 | contig 12247 bp, 18 predicted proteins | sample PICome_11_FD_160079 | JGI IMG/M metagenome (GOLD analysis project Ga0213866, IMG submission 160079) | Coastal seawater microbial communities near Pivers Island, North Carolina, United States - PICO284 | ecosystem: Environmental > Aquatic > Marine > Coastal | place: USA: North Carolina... | reverse complement strand
CGAGGTTTTCATTAGTAACGCTCCTAATCTCAATCAACAGTGATATTGTCTCACGAGCCAGGGCGTTTGTCAACCACTAAAAACGCCCGTTCGTCGGCTCGGCTAAGTCATTATGCCGCGTTCTGATTTGCAAGTTCACGGGCCCACTTTTTCGACAGGCCAACGTTATAAGAGGACTGCTTGAATCCCATTTTCCAAGACAGGCTTAGAGACTTTTTCACTTTCTGGGGCGGTAGATACTGAATCTTACCACCTCGCGCCAAGAACTGCTCAACCGTTTCAACGCTCATATCGTGATCTCCTCATTGGTTTACGCAGTTATTATACCACAACCAGAGAAGAACGCAAGGGTTTTTTTAGAATATTTTTACATAAGAAGCACGACAAACGCTTTGAAAAGAATAAGTAATGAAATCAATCACTTACGGTTTGGGGAACAGAATGTGCTCCATGAAGTGTTGGGCGCGCTCTGGACCGAGCTGGTGCTTCAGAGCGGCATAGGTGCGCGGGTTAGATGCTTGCATTTTGCAATAGTTTTCTTGCTTCTCACGGATTAATGCAGCCACTTTATCGTCAGTGGCTGGTGACGATTCATTGAGAATGTTGAAGTAGTGAGTGAACGCACCATACGCAAAATCGAAAAGTTGATCATACTCATTCTCATTTGGGCGGATCGCCAGGAAGTCGTCTGAGAAGACGGTAGCCCACTCAGGAAGGATACGCGCTGAACTCCATCGGGTATAGTGCCAGCGCTTGTCGTAGAGCGTTGGAGAGTGGTCTACAAACGCACCACTGATCTTGCCAGTCTTCTCGCTGCCCACCACATCGAAGCCAAAGATAGGCGAGGGATTATTTGCATGCGGAATGCAAGTAACATGGGCGACGATCAACCCATCTTTGAAGTAGCGCTCGACATGCGCCAGACGGAACATGGGAGACTCATAGCGATAGTTCTCCCAGCCAAAGTCTTCGGTCTCAATAGGCGTTACGTCTTTCTGTTCAAGAATTAAATCATGCATCATTTGAGTTAAATCAATTAACTCTTCTTTAAGATTCATTTCTCATTGCCTCTAATTCTTCCATAATAAGAATCTGATAATGAAACCCTTGTTTAACTTCTTCAACATCTAAGGGCAATTCGCGAATAGACTTAATACATTCAGTGCGATTATCAAATTGATACATTAGCCCTTCGGTTGGAATATTCTTTGCTACAATACTACCACCAAACATTAGCCCAAGATAGTTCAAATATAGATGAGAGTTTTTCTTTACATCATCATATTCAGTAAAGCCTAAAAGGTAGTGCCCGTATTTAATTGCTGCACTAGGAGTTTCGGGATTCTCTTCGATATTTAAATAAGCATAGTCTTGTATAATATTTTCATAACGATAAAGAGAAGAGTGTGGTATTACATATTCGTTCCAGTTCTCTAGTGCATCAAAGATTGCTTCTTGGGCTAACAGATAGCGCCCATAATCATCTTTCGTAAAGTCGCCCGAAAGCAGCCTTTGTGCAAATGTAATTTCTTCTACTGCGTCATGCAATTCTTTGGTTGCTTCTCTTACATTCATTTTAATTCTCGTTATAACAGAAGATATTGCTTACCCATGCGCCTTTGGGTTCTGCACGATACTTAACAGTATCAAAATGGTTCTGCATAATATCGATCACTTCTTTAAAGATTATTTCAGAGCCAATATCATTTAGATGGGCATGGTGAAACTCCATGATAAACTCACGAACACCCGACAGAATACCAGGTTTGAGATTGCGCAGAATCTCAAGCTCGCCGCCTTCGATGTCCATCTTGATTACAGTTGGTCTCATTTCTTCAAGTACAGTGTTAAAGTTTCTGCAGGTTACAATACAAGTGTCGCGACCACGTTTTGTCACCAGCGAATGTGCAGCTTTGTTCTTCTTAACATTCACTGAGAATCGGCGAGTTTTATCTCCATTGCCAACAACAGCGTCATTGAATAGTTTACACTTATTCGCAAAACCATTCAAGTCTACATTACGTTTTGCAAGTTCAAAATTGTCTTCGTCAGGCTCATAGCCCCAGACTTCTTTCGCACCTCGCATCGATGCCCAACATGCGAAGATTCCTATATTTAAACCAAAGTCTGCGACTACATCGCCTTCTTGAATATTGAGTTTGTTATACTCACCACCCAGAACTTCTTCTACAATAAAAGAATCAGAGGTGCCTTCGCGCACATATGCTTTAACATTCTTATGTTCATATATCGAAATTTTTTCGCGATCATCAATTGCAAATAACATTCTCACCTCTATTATTATATTTTTTAATTGTCTCTAGCAATGGCTTTGTCCAGTTATCGCGATGCTCAATAAACACTTGAGGCATTTCATCGTCTACTGCAATAATCGTGACAAGTTGGACGATAGGCATGCCCGTTCGTTCTTCCCACATAATAGCGTATGCAGACTCTTGCATAAAGTAGTTCGTTATATATTCTTTCTTTTTTAGCTTGCGTGAAGTCTTGAAATCTATTATTGAGAGTACACCGTCAAATTCAGCAACGCAGTCAACGCGACCAGCAACGCCCAAATGCTTGGAGTATAGAGGCGCTTCTTGCGCAAAGACTCTTCGAATACGATTATCGAGGATAGGCTTAACAGCGAGAAAAGAAGCAATGATGTTAGGTGTGTAACCATCTTTAAAACTCTCTATGTTGTCAATATATTTTTCAATAATTTCATGAACTGCAGTGCCGCGAGTCGAAGCACGATACGAAATCTTCGCTGCTTCTTCTTCACCGACTTTTTCTTTCCATTTGCGAATACCCTCTTCGCTTAGAATCGAAAGCACTGTGGTAATCGAAGGGTACTTTACACCATCAGGTGTTTCGTAGAGTCTGCCAGTTTCACTTGTAACAGCGTCTAGATCATCGTACCCTAAGTCTACCTTCACATGTTCAAACATTGATTCTCTTCATTAGTTTCATATTATAGTTGTTCACGCCTTTCGGCATTTCGAAGTCATCTACAAACTGCAGCTTGTTGATTTGATAACGATCATAGTTCACATCATGGTGCCAGCGCCCATAGCGCTTGACCACACGCACCACATCGGGATGCAGATTGTATAGCACCATTGTCTTCTCGTGCGTGGTGTCCTCGTAGTCTAGCTTATCTGCTTGGTAGACTTCTTCGGTATTGCCACCGGTTACAGTCTGAGTCGCGCACTTGCCTTGCAGAAACGCATTGAACAGAATCGTGCAGTCACCCCCTTTCAGAACACGCAGAGACAGATCGATATCTTCATTATACTTCGACCGCCAGCGAATGTCAAGTGAGTTATCAATCAGAATTGTACTCATGATATGAGTATTTTTAATAAACGCAGGATACTTCTGATCAGACGCACAGAAGAAACGATAGCGAGGACCTGCAAGTCTCACATTCTTATAGCGATCCACGAAGTCTTCCATCACGCGAAAGAACACGGGCGACTTGATGCGATATCGTGCGTTATTATGCAGACGATAGAAGTCTTGAATGTTGTCGTCAAGAATCCAGTGGCGCTTTGCCCCGCGCGCGATAGAGTCTTCCCAGCATGCATTGCGCGCTGGTCCAGAACCCATGCCATGATTACTGAATGGCAGTTCTAGTAGTTTTGCAGTCTTAATACCAAACTCGTAGAACGCACGATTGTATGCGTCAACGTCTTGAGGCTCGACAGCAATAGTATGTTCACAGCCCATATCGTTCAGAGAACGCGAGGTATACATCGTCTCCGCGCGATTCTTTGAAATCACATAGATTGGATATTTACTCTGCTTCATCTTCTACCCAAGTAAACAGAGAGTTTTTCTCACGATCAAATGGCGGATACCAAATCGTCTTGGTCTTGTCAGTAATAGGCTGCTGCATCAAAGCACGAAAAGCTTCGAAATCTTCTTTGGTTTGAAAGCAGACATTAATTTTCTTGTATGGCTTTTTGTCTTCTTGCACAAACTCAGGCATGCCTTTCCAGTGATCACGCCAATTGTCTGTCGTTACTTCATCTTCGCCAAGAAAGGCAGAAAGATCACTAGTCGTATCTTTCACGCCATCTTGTAAAACTTCAACACAATCATCGAAGTCTGGCTTTTTGATCATTTTGCTTTTCTCTCTTGTGCTGCTTGCGCTCTACGCTGTTTACGATTTAATGGGGCAGTATTCAAAGGAACATCCATACCACGCCCATCACTAATATCACTTACGTCTTTACGTTTTTGAGTTGCAGATATCTTATCATCATACACTTTTACTTCAACATTGTCAAGCGTTGGAATCTTGAGATTGTCATGATTGTGATGCAGCACAAACTTTGTATTTTTAAACTCTCGGAAAATATCACGCCAGATCGGGCGCCAGTTATTCAACAAGCGATAGTTGTTCACATCACCTCTATCACTCGACAATACAAGATCAGTGACGCTACGCATATTGAAATCAAGAATAGAATCAAAGCCGTAAAGATGCACTTCATCAGCTTTGTGACGATTCGCTGCGTAGTGAACAGCCATATGCCCACAATTAAAGTTCGTCGCATTGCCTGCATACTTGGGTACATGCGTATAGAACTCTTTGATATTCGGTGCGTACTTTAGATAAAACGCGCTACGCTCATACATCCAGACACGAGGGCGCGTACCAAGCACCCACATGTATCTGTCAAGATTCACAGAACCTTCTGTTAATGCCATCATCATTTTAAAGTCTACCATACAAGTAGCATAGACTTCGTTCGAAGGCACTTCGAAAGGCGGCATGTTGCAAAGAATCTTCATGCCCTTGCGAGGCTCGCGTTGATAATAATGCGCCTTATCACCATTACCAAGTATATGAATCACTTTAGCCATTGTACATCATCTTCCTTATTTGATCTTTGCCCTTTTGACCAGTCCAGTGCATTGCAAGTTTGTTAGTTGAATCTTCACCGTCTATGATTTGAATGCGAAGCCAATTATAAATGTTTGGTAAGTCTGTAATATGCGTCATTCTCAACAGAGGTGTTAGATTGACAATACTATGTAGGACTTCTTGATCACCAACTTTTGGTCGACCTCTGCACTCATTTGCCCACTTGTGTAGAATCGCAGGTTTGCCTCGAATTGCTATAACGCCAGAGTTGTGCCATTTCTCACCGCGACGCTTGCTCCAGGGCTTGTCTTCGACCATTGCAAGCTTATTGTCTTCGACATGATTAAAAATGCCAGACAGATCACCTAGTACTTCAATGTCAGTATCAAGCCAGCAAGTTTCTACGCAAGGTGATGCAAGCAGAGCAGAAGGCTTGTAGAACCATCCACCTGTGCTTTGCTTGGGCACAGTAATGATATCAGCAAACTCAGAGACTTGATAAACCCATGCGCGCATTTCGTCAGACACACCGAAGTCAGCAAAGACAATTGGAGTGTCATTGTGCTTGACATAGTTCTTCAGAAACCACTTGAGTTGCCACTCTGTGTTAGAGTCACAGCCCGTTAGAAAGCAACGCTTATTAGACTTTAAGAATTTCATAGCCACCTTTATAGCCATGCTTTGCAACACAGCCCTCAAGTTTTTGAATTGTAGTGAACGATTCTTTTACGACCACAGGCCAAGGGTAGTACTCTTCAAGCCATGGGAAGTAATCACGATTTAAGTAGATATCAGTCGGTCTTGCGTCTTGCTTTGCACGGTTGATAAGTGTACGCGCACCAATTGGTTTTAATCGATATGCATGCGCACCTGGGAAGTACGCTTTGCTCGTGAGCGGAATAACACCGATGCCTGTCGGCACGACAAACTTACCGTAGCTAGGCGCACCTAAAGAAATGCACCCTTGATAAGGTATAAATTTGGGAATGTTGTTAACACAGACAGCATCATGCTCAAAGATTTGGTATTCTTCTTTATCACGGTAGCACATTTCCCACAGCGTATGATGCGAGAGAAATGCAGAGACACAATTTTCGATACGAGAATATCCTTCTTTAAAAAGATGCAGAGGGATGCCTTTTTCTTTTGCAATTTTCAGAGGATCGTCTTTAGGTGTAATCGCATCAAACATCTGCACATCATATTCAGGCATAGAATCGATGCACCGCTGAGCAATTTCAACAGACTTTGGCTCTGACTTAATTGTAATCACAAAAGATTTCATACTATTCTCTTTATAATTTCTTTTTCTTTTTTGATAACACCGCGCGATGTGGACGCACCACCATCATAATGAATCCATCGATGATGTTTTGTGTTTTCGACTAGAATCTGCCACCACCCAAATTCAGCATTTAATAATTTACAATTATTATGTAGCCTATCTACAGCTTCGAAATTCCAATCATCATATCGGTGAAGAATAATACCGTTATCAAGAAACATTCCGTTGACTTTTCTTCTATGAATTTTTTGCGTCTTATCGTCTCTGTGATTCATATAAGGAAAGAAATCACTAGCAAATTCACGAACATCAAAAATTTTATTTTCATAGTCTTTCCGCACAGAAATATTCATTGTGCATGGAGTATTATACACTTCTTTTGCATAGATTGTAAAATCTATAAAAGGCGAAACAGTAGTGTCCCATCTGCTTCTGACAATCACATCATATTTTTCACCATACTTTTTTAAAAGCATGTTATGAACTAACATCTGTTTTGTTTGATGTGGATGCCTTTTTGGATTTGGATTTGCAAACTTTTTGCGATACTGATAATGATCAACAGCATCGGGATTATCAAGATAAGGTCTATAATGTATCTCAAAATCTTCTATAATTTCAATCGGTCCGTCTAGTGTCTTTAAAAATTCTTTATGCTTTTTCTCGTCATAATCCCAAACACCATAAATCATTTCTGCATTGTCAAAAGCATGCTTTAGAAATTCAATATTCCGAGAAAGAATCTCATAGGATTCTCTTATTTGACCAGATACGAAAATACCAATTTTCATAGTGTAGTAGTAGAGGGAACGCCTTGAACTTTAGTTGCATAGTTGCGAAGAACACCAAGCTGGCGAGGCATCAGTTGACGACACATGATTGCATCATTCGGCCAAGCACCGTAATCATTCACAAGCCGTAACAGTTTCACTGCACCTGCAGGCTTGATAAAATACGCAGAGTTGCCAGGCAGACCCTGAGGAATTTGATCGATATCGATTTTGGGCACGCCTACAATAGCATGTTTAGAATTTTGAACAGCAGTGTGATATTGCTGCGCACGGCGTGTAGCACCACGCGGATCGTTCAAGCCAATGATATCACACTTAGATTGATTTAGCAATCCAACATCGACCTTATTGATGAATATAGCGTCATGCTCAAAGATGAACATGCCTTCTTTTCCTTTTGCACACTGCTGCCACAACAGATAGTGAGACAGAAAGCAGGCAATACGCTTCTCAGTCACAGCAGTCTTATACGGATGCTTCCACATGCCCGTTTGCATATCAAGCACGGATTCGCTCATCGGATAGTTCCACTTTAGATTGTGGAGCTTCATCAAAGAAATTACCCGCTCGGGAATTATTGCATCAAATTTAGTGATTTCACCATCAAAATTTCCCGCTCGGGACATTATTAATTTGTCTGCACACTCATTCGACAGCGCATCGTCTTTGAGTGTAATGACATAAGCATCATTCATTATCTTTCCTTGAGATTCTATAGATCACACTATCTGGTTTTCTAGACTGTCTTCGAAAATCCCAAGTGCCAACTTTATAAGGGCGAAGTGTGTCCATAAAAGATTTCCAAGTGCCCATGTTGTATTCACGAGGCAGTCTTTGCAGCCAAGAATGTTTCCATTGTTCGGGTGTTAGAATATGTAGAGGAAAAATATCTTCGATAAAATAAGCACCATCTTCTTTCATAAAGTCGATAAGATTTACAAACGTCTTCCGATTTGCTGTTGGCATATGAAGACCGTCATCAATGATAAAATCAAATCGAACGTCACCCCATTCTTTTCGAATTACGTTTGGTAGCTCCATGTCGGTACTATCGTGTTTGATATAATGGACGCGAGGATCAGAAAGAACAGGAATCTTTTCTGGCGGTATTCTTTCAAAAGTATCAATGCCATAAATTTGTGCGTTTGGAAAATATTCTAGCCAACATTTGTGGCTTGAACCTCTTAGTATGCCTACCTCTAAAATATTGATTGGATCATTTCTGACAGATTCAAAGTCTTTTTCATATACGCGATAATAGTGATGCGCAGTTGACGCCTCAGTTCCTTTGTCACACTTATTTTCGTTACAGATTTGTAGTAATGTTTTCATTTACCATCCAGCCCTTGCATTTGATTTAGGGTATTCTACAATATTCGACTCGATATCAAGAAACTTTTTTAACTGAGTTGTAGGATCACCACCGATAATATCTACGACCAGAAAATCATCAGGTCTGTTTTTAAAGTATTCTCGCACATCAGCGTCATGTCTTTTATACGCTTCGCCATATAGCTTGCGATCCCAATCAACGCTTCCATAAACATTTTTACGAAGTTCAAGTTGTGAACTTGCTTGATTTGCGCGACCTTTCTTTCTCAGAAAATATGGCTCTACTGCATCGACCCAGTTGTCTCGTATTGTATAGACAAACTTAGAATTAGGGAACATCTTATCTAGCTTCTTGTAATAATACGCTGCTGGAATGTCACTCGCACCATCGCCAAAACCCCCAAAGAGTTGCGTCTCATTGGGGTAGTGGATAATGTTGTAACCAACAAGTTTCATGAAGTCACTAAAACTTGTAGTGCCTGTGCGAGACAGACCAATACAATAGATCATCGAATAACTACCCCATTTTTCATCTGGTGCCATTCGCTCTTAGGCTTGTTTGCTACTTGCCAGTGCCACTCATTAGACTGATTGTCAGCACCGCGCATTTGAATATGCACAAATTTGGTGTTAGGTGTTTTTGGGTCAACTGCGCGGCGAGAAACTGATCGACCAAATATTGTGGTACCGTCATCATAAGGATCCCATGTAACGCAGCGATTCCATTCTACATCTAACTCAAAAAAATCAATATCCATTGAGAATGCCATCGCGTGTAGATAGCCTTGATCAGTACCGTAGACTTTACCACCACACATCGAATCACGATCAACCATGTTCACATATTCTGAAAAAGGCTTAAACTGCTCTCGACATTTGCGCAGCCCTAAATTAGAGTATAACACAACACCCGAATTATATACAAGCAAGCGCCCTTTATCGTCATAGGGCAATTTACATCCATACTTATCACGCACCAAAGTCATCCAGCGCGTCTCAGTCATTTCATTGCACTGCTTCTTTAGTTTTGGATCGTAGCGGTACATTGGCTGCAGAGGTTCTTGCGCCATCGCAAGTTCGCCATTGAATGATTTGAAAATGTTTTCAGTCAAACCTTCGACGGGAAAAATGTCTGTATCGCAGAACAGCACATTGTCATACTCAAGGTACTTGTCATCAAAGACCGGCTTGAAACAACCGTAGTATGGTGCTACTCGACCCAAGCCAAATTTCTTACCAAAGTTCGCATTGCGCTCAAACACATAATCAGCACCGATACGCTCTGCGTATGCGCGCATGCAGTCAGAACCATACTGCGCGCTCGGGCGAACATTACCATCCCAGTATTGATAGATTACATTTTTCATGCGTAATGATCCATGTACCAGCGCACAAATTTCTCAACGCCTTCTTCGATTGGCGTGGTAGGATTGTAACCAATCTTCTGTAGCTTTGTTGTATCGCTCCAAGTCTCAGTTGCATCAGCGGGATGCTTCGGTGCTAACTCACGGATTGCAGTCTTGTTCAGCGAACGCTCAATTGCAGAAACAAAACGATCAAGCTCGACTTGCTTGCCATAGCCAAGATTATACATGTCCCGAGGTGTCATGTTCTGAGACACGAGCCAGATGCCTTGCACGATATCGTCAACATAAGTGAAGTCTCGTTTCATGTCGCCATAGTTAAACAACGTGATAGGCTTATCTGCAAGAATATTCTTAGTGAAGTCAAACAGCGCCATGTCAGGGCGCCCCCACGGACCATAAACAGTGAAAAAACGTAGACCCACAGCGTTAGGAATCTTAGAGATTGCGAACTGCGATTCATTGATGCACTTGGTGTAACCGTAGGGATTGATTTGCTGATACAAATGATCATCTTCTTTCCAGGGCAGTTCATTACCGTGCATTACGCAAGAGGTCGATGCGAAGATTACATCTTTAGTACCAGCTTCTTCACATGCGTGAATCAGATTCAGAGTACCAGTCAGATTGTTATCAATGTATTCTTGAGGATTGTCCATTGAATAACGAACACCTGCCATTGCACCAAGATGTACAACAAGGTCAGGCTTCTCGCGAACAACAAAACCACGAACTTCGTCTTTGCGTTTGAGATCGATCAGCGGGCATTGAATGTTGTGTTTCTCATTTAGATATGAAGCTCTAGAGTATTTCAGAACAGGATCATAATAAGTGTTGAAGTTGTCAAAACCAATGACATCATAGCCTTCGTTCTTAAAGCGCAGTGCGGTGTGAAAGCCAATAAAGCCAGCCATACCTGTAATCAAAACTTTCATTCAAATTATCCTTTAATATTTAAAAGCCAAAACAAACAGTATCAACAATAGAAGTAAGTTGGTAAAAAACAGTTCGATTGCAAGAATGGTATGATACCATACCCAGCGAGACTGATAAACTTCATTGACAATTTTATTATCACCACCAGGAAGTTTATCAATAATGGCTTTATCGATAGGGTTCTCTTCTACCGGTCTTTCAAACCATTTTACTAGTCTTTCTCTAAACGTCATCTAAGATTCCCTGCGATACTAGCTTTCTGTAATTTTCGATCTTCGGGCGCTTCGGACCACCTTGATAGACTTTAGGGCGAATATGGATGATATACGCGCTGTCTACATCATTCTGAAAACTGCTACGATTCCAAAGGTCTTTTTTCAGATACGTCTTATCATCCACCTTCATGTTTGCGCGAACAGCGAGGCGGTGCATAATACCTTCGTCTTCGTAGTTATTATGAAACATATTCATTTCGCTGTCAACCATTTCTTTTCGCAGTCTCTGACGCACTTCGCGCTCAAGGCGATAAATCGAACCACCCCAATACGGATATTTAGGATCGCCGAGTAGTGGAAATCTGCGCTGTAGATTTTTAACTAGGATTTCTTGAATACCGAAATGACGACCAATACCCTTGTCGTCTGTGAAGATGTTCTTCTTCATACCCTTGCGGGTGAACATATCAATGTCGATCATCACGACCGTATCGTACTCATCGAACTGTTCGTCAAGCATGATCATCTTCTGACACGGTGGGCTCAGATGCGGGCGAAAGACGTTGCCACGAACAAGGTGATAGTCAGCACCGCAGAACTTTGCGTATGCTTCCATGTTTGCCTTTGATAGCTCTTCTAACTCACCAAGATCGCCTGTGTAATGCTGTAGAATAATGTTCTTCACTTAAAGAATCTTCCTAATACATTTTTATCGTGATTGACCCAACCGTCAAAGCACCGATGACGATTGCCATTTGGCTTGCTTAACACTTGATACCAACCCATTTCTGCGGGATGCAGGCGTTTCTCATTGTGCAACTGCTCGACATACTCACGATTCATAAAGCTCATCGGGTGAATAATCATTTGATCAACAATCCAATGATAGTGTCGACCCATCGGGCTTGTGTCAAACTCTCTTAGTTTGTCGAAGTAATTCTGCTTGGTAGCAGAGAATGCATTGATTCGATTGTTCTCAAATGTGTCTTGTATATAGGATTTGAAATCTGCGTGTTTATAGATCCATGTATCGAATCTTGCACGAATCACAATATCATATGAGTCTTTTATAGTATCACACAACCACGCATGAATCAAGTGCTGCTTTGTATGGTGAGAAGTCCACTCGCGGCGCTGCAGACCACCACGCATAACAAACTTTTTAGTCTCGTCACAACGATTCGATTCCCACAGTTCTTTGGGAATGTCGAAGTATGGGTGATAGTTTATTTTTGGTTCGGGGTAGTATAGACAGTTTTGATTTGGAAAGTTTTGTTCGAACGCATCTGCATATGAAACCCAGGTAGCGTAGTGAAAGTCATAGTCAGGAAAGAACTGCTTGAGTCTGTCATGATTCTTTTTTAGATTTGTGTTAGCATTCTTACTAGCACATACGCCAGAAATGCACACCGCAACTCTCATGTTAAACTCGCTTGAAGAAATGATCT
>Ga0213866_10002736_pt1 | contig 12250 bp, 10 predicted proteins | sample PICome_11_FD_160079 | JGI IMG/M metagenome (GOLD analysis project Ga0213866, IMG submission 160079) | Coastal seawater microbial communities near Pivers Island, North Carolina, United States - PICO284 | ecosystem: Environmental > Aquatic > Marine > Coastal | place: USA: North Carolina... | reverse complement strand
TAAGATACCAAATAAAGGAAACAAAGTATAAAATGGCATAACCTGTCCTATAGGGTAAAATTTATAAAGGTAAAACATAGACATGTGTGCAACTAAAGAAATGACAATTGCGCTATGTAAAATTAGTAACCATGTTGCTAGATTAATATTGTTTAAATGAAATAATGTATCTCCTTCATAAATAATGGATAATATTAATAAACTTACGCAAGCCAATATCCCCATATAAGCATTTGTTAATTTTACATCTAGTTCTTTTAGATATCTTGAAAAAACTTGAGCAGATGCATAACAAAAAGCCATTATAGCTGTATAAATTAATGCAATAACTTCTCCTTTAAGTTCAGGATCGTAACCAATGATTATTATTCCTATAAAGGCAGTTAAAACTAGTAACCATTTTTTTAAATTTATTTTTTCTCTTAAAAAAATTGAACTTATAATTATTGAGAATGGTACCGCCAATTGAGCCCCAATAATTATTGGAGATACAACAGTAGCTTTTTGAAGAGCTAAATTCATGAATGTAAAAACCCCTACGCCCATAGAAAATGCAAAACCTATTAATGGAATAAAATATTTTTTTTCAGGTATTTTAAATTTCCATAAAGGGATTAAACATAAAAAAACAATTCCCATTCTAATTGATGCCATTAACATAGGCGGCAAAGAAGTATTTAGTATAAGTTTACCAACGGGGTAAGCGCTACCAAAAATAGCCATTATTAGTAAAACCAAAAAATAATGTCTAGTTGTCAATTGATTATCTAATTGAAAAGGGATCTAAAGTTGGTTCATCTGATGTATAGAACCAAGTAGTCTTAACCCTTGTGTAGTCTTTTATAGACTCAATGCCAGCTTCTTTGCCATAACCACTATCTTTAATTCCACCAAAAGGAGCTGATGGAGAAATTAATCTATAAGTATTAACAAAAGTAATACCAGCTCTGATCGCCTTTGAAACTCTCATGCCTCTAGATAAATTACTAGTATAAACTCCAGAGGATAAACCGTATTGATTGTCATTCATTTTATCAATTACTTCATCTTCAGTCTCAAATTTCATTACAGAAAGAACGGGTCCAAATAATTCATTTTCAGCGGCTGGAAGGTTATGGTTATCACATTCAATTATCGTTGGTGGAAAATAATATCCCTCATTTGAAAATGAGTCTCTTTTACCACCACATTTTATTTTACCACCCTGTTCAATAGTTTCTTTAATATTTTTTTCAATGATCTCTAATTGCTTAAAACTGCTTAAAGGACCCATTTCAGTCAAAGGATCCATAGGGGTTCCAATTTTAATTTTTTTTGTTCTAGTTACTAATTTTTCTAAAAATTCATCATATATTCCTTTTTGAATATAAAGTCGCGAGCCAGCAATACAGCTTTGTCCACTAGCACCAAATATGCCAGCAGTGATCCCATTAATTGCATTTTCTTGATTTGCATCGTCAAATACTGCTACTGGGCTTTTGCCTCCAAGTTCTAAACTTACTTCTGATAAATTTTCAGCTGAATTTTTAATAATATGTCTCGCAGTTTCTGGCCCACCGGTAAAAGCAATTTTTTCAACTAAATCATGTGTGGTTAAAGCTTTTCCACAAGGATCCCCAAACCCAGTAATAACATTTACTACTCCTTTTGGTATTCCAGTTTTTTCAATTAATTTTGCAAAATCAAACATTACAGCCGGAGCTAATTCTGAGGATTTTATCACCACAGTATTTCCCATCGCAAGGGCGGGAGCTAATTTAGTAGCAGTTAAAAACATTTGTGAGTTCCAAGGAACTATTGCAGCTATTACTCCAATAGGAATTCTTGTTGTGATAGCTTGAACATTTGGTTTATCAATTGGAAGTACTGTACCTTCAACTTTATCTGCTAAACCGGCATAATAATCATAATATTCTGCAATGTAGATAGCCTGTTTTTTGGTTTCTCTAAAAAGTTTTCCTGTATCTATTGTTTCAATTTCGCCTAACATTTCAGCGTTAGCTCTTAATTGATCTCCTATAGCTCTTAAAAATTTTGCTCTTTCTCTCGGCAATAGTTTTGGCCAATCACCTTCAAAAGCTTTTTGGGCTGCCTTAACTGCTTTATCGACATCTTTTGCACTTGCCTCAGGTACTATTGCCCATGGTTTATTATTTTCCGGATTAAGAGTTTCAAAAGTTTTTTTGCTTTCCGAGTCTACCCACTCACCATCAATAAACATTTGATATTTTTTTAATTCTGACATTTTTCTATAAATTCTTTGAGTGCTAAATTTACTTCATTTGCATACTCAATACTACAAAGATGTTTTCCATTTTTTATAATTTTTAGTTCACTATTTGAAATAACCTCACATAATTTTTCAGACATCTCAACAGTTGAACCATTATCATGTTCTCCTGTCATGACCAATGTATTAGTTTTGATATCCTCAAATTTTTCATCATTTTTATGAAAAACAAATAATTCATAAACTTTTAAAAAATTTAACATATTGTTAGCTGATAAAATTGAAGTAATTTTTTCATAAGTATCAGGATTTTCTTCTAAATATTTATCAGTAAACCATCTTTTTAAAGCTTGTTTTGATAGTTTTAAATCTCTTTTTGCTTGAGCAAATCTGTCATTAACAATTTTTTGTTGTTCTTCACTCCTTTTAAAAATCGAACAAAGTAAAGTCAAAGATTGTAATCTTGATTTAAATCTTATTGCAAAATTTCTTGCAATCAATGATCCTATTGAAAAGCCCACTAAATGAATTTTATTAATTTTAAGCTCATCGAGAAGATCAATTAATTGATCTGAAAAATCATCAAAACTTATTTGATTTTTTTCTAATGGTGTATTGCCATGTCCAAGAATATCATAAGATAATGTTGTGTAATTTTTAAAATAATCTAATTGTGGCTGCCAAATTTCATGGGTTAATCCAACTCCATGAATGAATACAATTGGTACTGTCTCTTTTTTATTATATGTATAGAAAGTTCCTGATGACGATTTAGTCTTTTCCATCAAGTTTTACTTAGGTTCAATACCCATTTCTTTCATGTCTTGGTATCTATCGCCAGTACGCGCATGAGCTCTGCCACTTGATGCACCACCAATTGCTATAACAACCTCATCATTAAACGGGGCATCATGGATCGTAAATTCATGAGTTAAATAATAAGGTCTCAACCCAGAGTCTGTTTTGTGCATCATTGGAATTGAAATTTTAGACCCAGCAGGACCTCTGGTATTTGTAAAGCTTAAATAAGAAGTGCCGCCAACAGCATCTCTAAATTTATTACCAAATCTTAAAGTATGAATAAATGCTGAAGCATGTTCTATTTCACCATTTAGACCAACTATACCAGCTTTACCGTAAGCAAGAATTTTTTCTGGTGAACCGATTTCTTTAATTAGTTCTGGTACCAAAATATCTCCAAGTTTAGGTGCAAGATCTAAAATAACTGGTCTCAAATTTTCAACAAAACCTTGACCGTGCCATGGATTTTTAAAAACAGCCGCTACAGATACAAGCAAAACTGGTTCTTTTGCTTCTTTACCACCTTCAATGAAGGTTTTATCAACAAATTTTGTAAATTTTCTTAATTCTAATTTCATTTTTTTTCTCTATGTTTGAAACTATCTCTTCTAAAACTGTATAATGCTTTAGGATCAACATCAACATCAATCACGGATGGTTTTTTTGATTTAATAGCAGCATTTACAGCTTCATTAATCTCTGAAACTTTTGTAACTTTAAAACCTTTAGCGCCATATAATTCTGCAACTTTATCAAAAGGTGGACTGTCAATATCAGCTCCCAAGTATCTTTTACCAAAAAAATCTTTTTGATACGCTTTTTCAGCACCCCAACTTTTATTGTTCATCACTACAGTAGTAGTATTTATTCCGTATTCAACTGCAGTACTTAATTCAGATATAGTCATACCAAATCCTCCATCTCCCATTAAACTCACAACTGTTTTTTCAGGTTTTGCAATCTTCACTCCTAATCCACAAGCAAAAGAAAATCCCACCAAACCAAAATCTAATGGAGTAAATAAAGAAGGGGGGCTGTAATATTCTAAAGCATCAGTTGCTTGTAAGCATAAAGTTCCAGCATCTAATGTAATTGCTGAATTTTTTGGTAAAACTTTTCTTAATTCTTTAAACAATCCATTTGGCTGAATAGGAAAGTTTTTACCTAAATTATTAACTTCTCTATTTTTTAAAAAATTATTTCTTTCATTTAAATAATTAGTTGTCCAATTTTCTATTTGTAAAATAGTTTTTTGCTTTTTTAATTCATCATAAATTTGTTTTGTAGCAGTTGCTGCATCTGCATTAATACCGACTGAAATTGGAAAATATCTTCCAAGCATTTTTTTTTCAATTTCAATTTGAATAATTTTAGCTTTCTTGTTGATATTATCATATGAATAAAAAGTTGAATTAAAGCCTAACCGAGTACCAATTGCTAAAATAATATCTGCTTCCTTAACCAGTCTAGAAGCAACCGGATTACCTCTTGGACCCATTTGACCAGCATTAAGTTTATGACCATAAGGGATGGCATCACCATGACCTGCGGCAGTAACTATTGGTGAATTTAAAAATTCTGCTAATTGAATTACATCTTTATAATTACCCCTATGTTTAATTCCCCCACCAACAATAATAACTAATTTTTTTGCTGAACTAATTAATTTTACTGACTTTTTGATCTCATCTAATTTTCCTTTTTGATTAGAAAAATTTAGATAGGAAGGTTTTCTTAAATCAATATTATAAGAGTTTGTTTCTGCTAGAACATTCCTAGGTAAATTAATACTAACTGGACCTCTTCTTGGTGTCATAGCAACATTAAATGCATCGCTTATTGTTTCTGGTATTTTTTTTGAATTAGTTATTGTCCATGTTTTTTTGGTGATAGGGGTGAATAAAGATTGTTGATCAAGACCTTGAAAAGCATCTTCCATATTATCTTTAGTCGAATAAGAACCAGCAATTGCTATTAATGGTGAGAAAGCAGCTTTTGCTTGGGCAATTCCAGTCACTAGGTTAGTTGCACCTGGTCCATTTTGCCCTGCAATTATAACTCCAGGTTGGTTTGAGGCTCTAGCGTAACCATCTGCCATATGAGTCCCAGTTCTCTCATCCCGAACTCCTATGAACTTTATACTTTTTTCATGATAAAGAGCGTCAAACATTTCCATGGTTGCCGAACCAATCAATCCAAACACGTGTTTGACTTTTTCTTTTTTTAAAGAACGAACAGCTGCCTCACCACCGGTCAGACGGATCTTAGATGGTTTCACGAAACTTTTTTAATTTCAGTTTCAATGTCTTGTTTGAAATGAGGCATAACTTTTTCTGTAAAAAGTTTTATGCTTTTCATGCAATCCGAATGTTTCACTCCTGGAAAATTTGACCAGACTTGAAGGTTTTGTAAGTTCAATTCAGATTTTAATTCATGAATTTTATCAATTACATACTCTGGAGTTCCAAATAGCATATTTCTTTTATGCAAGAATTCATAATTCAATAAATCTAACTTACCTGGAGTAACTGGTAATTCTTCACCAGGATCCATATGGTTTCCTAAACCTCTCCAGTGACATACCCATCTCATATAATTAACCATATGTTCACCAGCTTTTTCTTTTGCTTCTTCCATAGTATCAGCAACAAACATGTCTCTAACTAAAGATATACCTTCACCCAGCGGCACATTTCTTTTTTCAGTTTCAGATTTTGCATTTTTAAAAGCCTCAAATTTAATTTTGAGTGCTTTTACTGTTGGGATCCACATAATGATATTTAGTCCATTTTGTGCAGCCCATTCAATTGATCTTATGCCATCAACTACTTGATGAATTGGAGGATAAGGTCTTTGATATGGTTGAGGCAATACACTAATTTTTTTCATAACATTTGTTTCCATATCCATAAATTCTGGACTTGGTTTACTCATAGCATGTTGCCATACATAATTAGGAGATGGATAAGTATAAAATTCTCCTTTGTGATCAAAAAATTTTTCTTTCCAAGCTTTTTTAAGAATAGTTAAGGTTTCCTCAAATAGTCTAAAGTTTTTTGCTTGATCTTTCATATCAGCTTCAATATTTAAATTTACAGCTTCTCTTCCGTAAATTCCTCTTCCTATACCAACTTCAACTCTTCCTTTTGAAAGTTGATCCAGTAAAGCAATATCCTCTGCCATCTGAATTGGATTATGAAAAGTAATAACATTACAAGCTTGACCAATTCTAATTTGTTTTGTTCTTGCGGCAGCATCTGCACCCATCATTAATGGATTAGTGCAAGATTCCATTCCCTCATGATTAAAATGATGTTCAGTATACCAAATAGAGTCCCAGTTATTTTGGTCACAATATTCTGTGATTTCTTTAGTCTCGTCTAATAACTCGTAGTAAGGCTTATGTGTCCAGTTTGTAGTGTTACAGAAATATCCAAATTTCATATATGCTCCTTTAAATAATTAAATCTAAAAAAGTTGATCGATCCCGCTTTCGATTTGGATTAAGGCTCCTCTCGATGAGTTATGTACATCACCTTTGTTGATCAAACATTAGCATAATTTAAGATCGGGAGGAATAGAGATTCTTTAATATTAAGCCTGTCCATATTTATAAGCAAATAATGGCTATCTTTGATACTCAACAAATTTTTCTAGAGATTTATTTAGAAATTTTTCATAAAATATACCATCTTTTTCAATTTTGTTTGAATGTAAAAAAGAATTGTTGATTTTAAAATCATAGGAAGGTTCAAAAAAGAAAGGTACTGAAAGTCTTTTACTTTTATTCCATAGAACTCTGTGATTGGTAGCTTTAAATTTACCTTTTGTTAAATATTCTAAGGCCAAGCCAGTATTAACCACTAAAGCTTTCTTATTAAAAGGAACATCATACCATTTTTTTGTATTTCGATTTTGAACCTGTAGGCCACCTTTTTTATTTTGATATAAAATTGTAAAAATTCCACTATCAACATGTGTTTCACAACCTAGAGCAACACCATCCTCTTTGGAAATTTCAACTGGTTTAGTTTGATTTGGATAATAATTAAATCTCAATGTGCTAAGGGTTTTTAAGCGTTGAAAAGCTAATTTTGAAATCTTTATATCTTTTTTATATAAAGTAATTACGCTTTGAAAAAGCTTTTCACTAAGTAAAAAAATTAAATTGTAATAATCTTTTAATAAATCAATTGAGCTTTTACTAAATGCCTTATTTAAATTTAAATATTCAATATACTGATTCTTAACAGTTTTAGAGTACTTTTTACCTACTAATAAATCTCCAATATCCAGACCTTCTTTACCATTCACATCACTTGGAAAGTATCCTCTATATTTATTCTCATTAGATTTATTCCATTTTTTTGGAGCTAATTTAAGTTTTTTAGCATTTGGGGAATTGAAAAATTTTTCTCCTACAGAACAGATTTTAATAATTTTATTTAATGGTATTCCATGTCCAATGATTTGGAAAAAACCTACCTCAACGCAAGCCTTCTCTATTTTTTTAATAGTCTCATGGGATTTGGTACTATTAAAATTATTTTGAATTAAAGGCGAAACATCAATTGTAGGAATATAATTTTTCATTATCGTATTGGATTTTCAGTAACAATGGGTTGATCTTTTACCTTTTCTCTAAAATAGATATATAAACCTGCTGATATAATAATTGCTGAACCAACTAAAGTTCTTACTTCAGGAATTTCTTTAAATAATAGATAACCTGTAATACTTGCATAAATTATTAGCGAATATTCAAACAAAGAAACTGTGGACGGTGATGCTATATTGTAAGCATTAAATACAAGGGCAAAAGCAAATGCACCACAACAACCCATAATAGTTATAATTGGCCATGCTTCAGATGGATTGCTAAACCATTTTCTAAAAATAAATTGAAGAGATGGATCTGTAAAAGTATTAAATTTTCCATCTCCAGCAAAAATAAAAAATAATAAACTGATAGTAATAGCGCCTATATATAAATGGGCTAATTGAGTATAAACATTATCTTTTTCACTTGTTACTTTCAAAATAATCATTGATGCAGAATAACATAATGCGCAAGCAACTGGTGCAAGATTGATTATTTTAAAGTCATCAAAGTTTGGATTTAAAACAACAAAGACACCAATAAAACCAACTATAATTGCTCCAATTCGTCTAATTCCAATTTGTTCTTTTAAAAAAATTTTAGCAAATATTGATATGAAAAAAGGACTAGAAAAAAAAAGTGCATTTGCCATTGCCAAAGTCATAAAGGTTAATGAAATATAAAAAAAACTAAAACCAAAGAAAAATAAAATTACTCTAAAAATTGTTAAATAAGGATAGTGGCTTTTTAAAATTAATTTTTTTTTTGCAAAAAACATAAACACTAAAAGCAAAACAAATGCGACCAAAGTTCTACCAAAATAAAGTTCGTATAAAGATGTTTCATTATAAATAAATTTAATTAAAGCATCTTGAATTGAAAAGATGGCCATACCGATAAGGATAAAGGCAATTCCTTTAGTATTATTTTCAGCCGGTTTCATAGCTGACCTATATCAAAAAAACATTATACTTTATATTTTATTAATTTGTGCCATATTCAACTTATGATTTCAGAAGAAGATAAAATAATGATGGAAACCCTCTATTGGTGGGGGATACCTACGTTATTTAGATGTAAAAATGATCCTAATCCTAATAATTGTGACATAGCTTTAGTTGGAGTCCCTCATAGCACAGGTAACGGCACTACTGAAAGAGATCAGCACTTGGGACCAAGGGCAGTTAGAAATATTTCTGCAATGTTAAGAAGATCTCACTTCGATTTTAAAATTGACCCCTGGAAATTAAAAAAAATTCACGATTTAGGGGATGTACCATTTCCAGAAGCCAACAATAATGAAAAATGTATAGAAAGAATTTCAGAATTTTATGATGAAATTGAAAAAGCAGGCAAACCAGTAGTTTCAATTGGGGGTGATCATTCCATAACAGGTGGTATCATTCAGAGTTTAGCTAAAAAAGACTCAAAACTTACTAAAGGAAAAAAAATAACTCTTGTTCACTTTGATGCTCACACTGATTGTTTTGAAAAATTAGATCATTTTTTAGGAGCAAAAAAATCCGCTGCACATTGGGCGTCTTATTTAGTACATCAAGGAAATGTTGATCCACATACTAGTACTCAAATTGGTATAAGAGGAAACCCAAGAACTCTAGATTGGTTACAAGCAAGTTACGATATTGGTTACCAAGTGATTACAATGGAAGAATATAAAGAACTTGGTCATGAAAAGTGTTCTAAAATGATTTTAGATAGACTAGGGGATAACCCAATTTATGTAACTTTTGATTTAGATTGCCTTGATGCTAACGTTGCACCTGGTACTGCAAATCTTGAACCTGCATTTAGAGGTTTTAATATGGATGAAGTAAGAAAATTAATTCAAAGTTTAAAAGGAAGAAATGTAATTGGTGGCGATGTTGCTTGTTTAATGCCAACAAAAGATAATCCTAATCAAATTACGTCAATGGTGGCAGCAGCTATTATGTTTGAAATAATTTGCTTAATTTGTGTTAATTCAAAATAAATTCAGAGGCACGTTCAGCTATCATTAAAGTTGGAGCATTTAAGTTTCCACTTGTTATTTCTGGCATAACTGATGCATCTACAACTCTAATATTTTCTAATCCGTGTATTTTAAGTTTTTGATCAACTACAGACATCTTATCAACACCCATCTTAAGTGTACAAGAGGGATGATAAGCAGTTTCTGCTTTTGATCTAATGTATTCTTCATACACTTCATATGTTTGAGCTTCAGAACCAGGACCAACTTCTTTACCAGCGTAAGGTTTCATTGAATTTTGTACAAGAATTTTTCTGGCGACCTCGATACTTTGAATCATTTGTTTTAAATCATCTGGGTGTTCTAAATAATTAAATTGAATGTTAGGATACTCATAAGGATTATTTGATTTTAAAGATACAAACCCTCTGCTTTTTGGATGATTAGGGCTTGCATGTAGTTGATACCCATGTCGATCAGGATCTACTAAACCATGATCAATTACAAAAGACGGAAAGAAATGGAATTGAATATTAGGATATTCTTGCTCTGGCGAAGATTTAGCAAAGCCACCTGCCTCCAAAAAAGAAGTTGAACAGGGCCCACTTTTATTCAAAAACCACTGAATTCCAATTCTTACCATGTTAAATTTGTTAATATACGAATATAGAGTATCTGGCGTTTTGCATTCTTGTTGAATATACGTTTCTAAATGATCTTGAAGATTTTTACCCACACCTTCTAGATCATGGACTACTTCTATTCCTTTATCTTTAAGATCTTTAGCTGGACCCACCCCTGAAAGCAGAAGAAGTTGCGGTGAATTGATTGACCCACCACTTAAAATTACTTCTTTATTAGCATAAATCTTTTTTAGTTCATTTTTAATTTTAACTTCAATACCAATTGCCTTTTTTCCATCAAATATAATTCGCTCGACAAAAGATTCTGTGAAAATATTCAAATTTTTTCTTGATCTAGCTGGATCTAAATAATGTTTTGAAACACTTGCTCGTTCCCCTTTGTTAATTGTTACATCATACATTCCAAATCCTTCTTGATCTTCACCATTCATATCTGGATTAATTTTGTAACCAGCTTCTCCTGCTGAATCGATAAATGCTTTAAATAAAGGATTTTTATTTTTTGATTGATTTACTGGTAATGGCCCAGAACCTCCTCTAAATTCATTTTCACCTCCCGACCAAGTTTCAATTTTTTTAAAATAGGGAAGAACTTTTTCATATGACCAATCTGTCAAACCAAAAGAAGCCCATCTTTGATAGTCATTAGGATTCCCTCTTACAAATACCATGCCATTATGAGCAGAGCAGCCACCAATCATTTTACCTCTTGGGCAAAACAATCTTCTGTTATGTAAATGAGGTTCAGGTTCAGAGTAATATTTCCAGTTATATTTTGGATCATGCATTGTATAAAGGATAGCCAATGGCATTTTAACTTTCCAAATGTTGCTAGGTTTTCCCGCTTCAAATAATGCTACATTATTTTGACTATTTTCAGTTAACCGATTTGCTAAAACACAACCAGCCGAACCTGCTCCAATAATAATGTAATCGTAATTCATTTAAGTTTAGAAATTAATAATTCTTTATATTCCTTAATTTTTTTTGATCTTACCTTAGGATTTTTAGCACCTTCATCGAATCTTCGCAATTTAATAGCCTCTAGATGGTGGGGTTTTGATTTAAATTGGTTTATTTCATCATCACTCATTGGCCCACCTTGCAATTTAAGACTTATGACAGAAGCCTCTGATAAAAGCTTAAAATAGGAGAGATCTCTTGCTAAAAATCTTTTTGCTTCAACATGCAATAAAATTGGTTCAATAATAGTGTCTGGAAAAAATTTTCTAAGATAATTCGCACCTATGCTTTCATGTTCACCATCAATTTTTTCATCTACCAACTTATCTGGATCTTCAACTAAAAAATGACCATAATCATGAAGCAAACTTGCACAAACTAAATTATCTGAGGACTTATTTTTTTCTGCAAACATTGCTGTTTGCAACATGTGATCAGCAATGGTTACATTTTCACCAATGTATAAAGATTTATTATTAGAAAAATTAAATATAATTTCTTCAATTATATTTTGCATTTAGTAACTTAAAGAGGTCTGTCGCCTTCTATAGCAATTCGATCCATAATTCTTTCATACCCCAATCCACGTCCAGGATAAAAATCAGCTATAGCATAATGAATAACACTTCGATTGTCCCAAATTGCAACTGCATTTTCAGTCCAATTAAATCTACAAGTTAAATCAAGGCGAGCCTGATGTTCAAATATTTCTTTTAACAGCTGATCACTTTCATCTTTGTCTAAGCCAATGATTTGTTTGGTATAGGTCCAGTTTACATATAATATTTTTTTGCCTGTTTCTGGATGAGTTCTAACTACTGGATGTTCATTTGAATATTCATCGTAGTTTCTTTTATCGTTACCCTCCATGTACTTATAGTTATCAATGAAGAATTCAGCACCTAAAGAACTATGTACAGCTTTTTTGTCATGAATTTTTTCTTTAATTTTTGGATCCAAGGTTTCCCAGGCAAGTTCTAAATTTGCAAAACAGGTGTCTCCTCCAACAGGAGGGATTTTTAAAGACTTTAAGACAACCACCT
>Ga0213866_10002734_pt1 | contig 12254 bp, 11 predicted proteins | sample PICome_11_FD_160079 | JGI IMG/M metagenome (GOLD analysis project Ga0213866, IMG submission 160079) | Coastal seawater microbial communities near Pivers Island, North Carolina, United States - PICO284 | ecosystem: Environmental > Aquatic > Marine > Coastal | place: USA: North Carolina... | reverse complement strand
AAGAGATAAAGGGGCTCACCCAGGAACAACTACTCGAACCCGATCGCCCCAAATCTTTTCAAAAAACCCATTCCTTGAATTAAGGCAATGGCTGTTTTCCGTTCTTCGGGGGAAAGCATAGAGTCATTATCTTTATCCAGGGCCTTTAGCATTCCCACTGCAATCTGCAACTGCCCTTTCCTATTCCCATTCCCAACATCGGCGCGGCGCTCCCAGATACGATCAATAAATTGATTTGCCAAGAAAACCCGCAGCGCATTGTGGGTCGCTTCTTTCTGCTCCTTGGTCTCAAACATCGCAGCCAGGGTGATCGACCCCATCTCGTCGGTCGTCTGCGGTCCCCACTTCACGTTTTTAGGCGGGCTTGTGGGATTATTGGGGTTCGATGCAGAGTTATCGTAAGAGATTAGCATGTCCAGGCGGGTACCTGCAGGGAGCTTGACCGGCTTTTCGAAGGAATAGTCTTCCTGCCATCTGAAATCCCATCGTGTCGTTCGGAGAAGGCGGATGGCTTTGCCGTTAGGCAAAGTGGCAGTTAACTCCATGCGCTTGGCCAGATAGTGGGCGTGGGCGTTTACAGCAAAGGCTTCACAATCTTCCGGGAGGATAAAGGAGGCCTCTTCGATATGTTCTTTGTCACCGGCCTTGATTTCGATGCCTTGCATTTGACCAAAGTGCGGAGGAACCTGAATGATGCTCCAGGGACGGGCTGTCGGCTTGTCCGAGTAGTGGAAACCAACCGATGATTGATCGGTCATCTCTCTGCCATTCGGGTGATAATGAATTTGCACCACCAAGTCTGCCCCCTTAGGAATTAAGAAACGAAGTCCATGGGGTAATTCAGTAGGTTGGGTCCCCACGTCCCAGCCACCGATGTAGCTGAAGCCGGCATTGGATTTTGACATACTAAACCCGGGCTTCTTGTCTTCGGCGTCATATTTCCGGGCCTTCCCGGAGGTATCGAGGAAGTAGAGAATGTGATGAACGATTTCCGGTGCACCAGGCAGAAATTCGATAGCTTCCACCCAACGATCCTCCTCAAGGTTCATCGGGATCACAAAATTTCGGTAGATGTCCCTTCCCTCGGCGCGGACGGTGAAAGGCTCGGTCATGGTCGCAATTTGATCCGGCTCGCCGATTTGCCACTTCTCATGGAATTCGGGCAAGGGAGGGGTCTCGGCCGGATCTCCCTCGGGTCGACCAGCGGTCACCCAATCGGAGAGAAGTTTGATTTGCTCCGGGCTCAGAGAGCGATTGTTGCTGAATTTGACATCACCAGGATCAGCGTGCCAGGGAGGCATGGTGCGATCTTCGGTGACTTCAACGATCTGCTTGGCGCGTCTCTTAACCGTTTTGTAGTCAGTCAGGGCAAAGGGGCCAATCTGCCCCGGCCGGTGACAGGTCGTGCAGTTCTCAAAAATGATGGGAGCAATATCTTTGCTGAAGGTGACGGATTTCTCTTCTTCAGCGCCCTGCAAGGGGGAAAGAAAGAGGCAGAGCAAGGCCGCTGATTTCTTGACTAATTTCATGTGCTTATTTTGGTGATTTGGGGAGAGGACCTTCGGGGAAAGAAATGTAACAACCGATAGGCTTGGTAACCTTTTTAGCAACAGGGTTCCCCGCCAGCACTGCATCCAGAGCCAGACGCAGGTCCCGCACGCGGGGGGCGGGCCGAACTGTTCCAAACTTAACCGCCCGGTCGTCGATCCGTCCACGGTAGAGGATTTCGCCATCGTGCCCCAAAATACAAGCCTCCGGCATCACAGTCGCGCCGGTAAATTTGGCTAGCTTGACTTCCGGGTCGAGTAGGGCACGCAGGGAAAGCTTGTAGTCACGTTGGTGCTTTTGAACCTCGGCCGCCTTTTCATGAGCATAGACGGCTAGGCAGGTAACCCCTTGCTTTTTGTATTGCTCGACGATGCGGGTGATTTCGGGAGAGTAAAGATTGCCGATCGGGCATTCGGTTGTCAGGAAAAACAAGACTGTTGCCTTTTGCCCTTTGTTGGCCAGAGGCTCCACCAATTTGCCAGATGAGTCTTTCAAACGAATGGAATCGCGCTCTCCTCCAAAAAGAGATGCGATCGCGAGCAGCAGAATCACAGAGGCCGCGCCAAAAAATTTGTGGTTCATGGGGAAATTGTTTTTGATGAGGGGTATAGGGCGAAAATTATCACTGTTATAGGAAGGCACGTTGCAGAATCTTTTCTTCTTGGTATTCGGTACAGGACACTCTGAAGCGTCGTTTACCAGGGGGAATTCTCAGTGGGCTTAACGAGAACGGAACAGGCCAAAGCAGAAAGAAGGCGTCATAAGACGGGAAAATTGTTTCATCAGTCGGCTCTATGCGATGAGTCGAGAAATGGTTACAGCAAAACTTTATTACTCACCGTATTGTGAGGCCACCTCCAACCGGAGATTTTGACAAGTTGGGCGCGCCTGATATCGCCGGAAACCCAAGAATCTGGATCAGCTTGAAGTCTGTCCTCGCCCGAGGTCAAATTAGGTAAACTGAGAGTTTTCAGCCCAAATTTCGTAAAATGTGATCATGCTTTTCGCCCTTCTCCTTGTTCAACTCGCAGCCTGTGCCGCTATGACCGGAATCATCTGGCTGGTCCAGATTACGATCTACCCCTTATTTGCCCGGCTTGAAGGTGAGATATTTGACGAATATCACGCACGCTACATGGCCCGGGTGACCTATGTCATTGCCCCCCTCATGCTCATCGAGGCGACAAGCTGTGCGGCCTGTCTCTACCTTGGAGATTGGCAGACAATGATCCTTTCCACCCTCCTCCTTGCCGTGATTTGGGCCTCCACAGCTCTAATTCAGGTTCCCCAGCACGCCAAGCTCACTCAGAAAACCGTTCCAGGCTTGGTTCGCTCCAATTGGATCCGAACCATCGCGTGGACTACGAGAACCGTCCTTTTGGCCTCGATGAGCATTGGATGAATCAACCTTCATTTGCAGACCTAAATCTTATGATTACAATAGCTCACAGTGTCATTTTACTCGTTGAGACAGGATTGTCCTCTGTTATGAAGAACCAATCGTCGTATCGGTGAGTTGTGTGGCACTTGCCGTATTTATGGATGAAGTAGCCAAGGCAAAAACAATTCGTGGGACAGTCACGTGGAGAATCCGCTTCGCTTCCTAGAAGCTCGAATGGCTCGCCAAAAAAAATGAAGCGGGCTCGCTTCCCCCATCCTCCTCACTTCATCCCGGCGGAATGAAATCACTCGAGGCAATTCAAGAATGGCTAATCTCGGCCATCCAACAACCGGCAGCGGCTCAAGGCATTTGGGAAATGGTGCATGACGAACAAGGTCGCCGGTTGAACGGCTCAAAATTTATAGAAAGTCGTTTTACGGATGTTTATTGCAGGTTCTGGAGGGAGAATTCCCCGTGCTTCGCCACGCCATGGAGGGCGATCTTTTTGCGTAATTTGCAAGCGACTACCTGCGAATCCATCCTCCGGGGGGCTCCACTCTGACCGACCTCGGGAAGAACTTTCCAAAGCATCTCCGGGACACCCACCTCGAGGACTCGAACGAACTCTGGTCCGAGTTTCTCATCGAATTGGCAATCCTCGAACGGGTCTTCAGCGAGGTCTATCAAGGTGACGGCCCTGAGAATCTTGATGTCACTCCAGCGGAGGACTTTGAAGGTATCGTGTCGGAACCTTGGATGAAGATTCTATCCTGTAATTTCCTGGTCCATCGCTACTTCCTTGCGGTCAGAAAGCAGCAAGATTCCGAGCTTCCTTCCCCCGTGAGACGACCCTTTTGGCTTACCGGCGAAACTACCGAGTCAGGCTGAGAACACGCTGCCCCCTTTGGTATCCCAAGGTTTTCGAGGGACTCACTAATCCTATCATCGCAAATTCTACACTCGGAGTTGCTTGGCTCCTTGCAGAATTATTTGGAGAAACTCTCAAGTCAGGTCGTAGTGTTTTCACAAAATACACAAGCTATGAAACAATCAAATCTCCGACATCCAGCGCAGCGGTAGCCGCCACAATAGCAGGCTCCAAGTTTCCAAAAAGTGGCACAGTTTCTTATGCCGTTTCTTTCTTGGAACGAACTCCGCGAACACGCCCCGTCCGATGAAGGAAACAACCCGAAGATTCTCGCCTTTGAAATGCGAAGGTAAATCATCTCGAGTCATAACCTACGGGAATACGGAAGAGTGCTTCGCCTTAATCTCCCTCTATGCGACATCTTCCACGAAAACGAATTGCCAAGCGGCAATCTAAAGCCAAGTTAAGTCCACTAAATGTCTGACTTTCTAGTGATCGGTTCCGGTATCGCCGGGCTTTCCTTTGCCATCAAAGCGGCCGAATTCGGCAGGGTGACTGTCATCACCAAAGGCAAGCTCCTCGAATCCAACACTGCCTGGGCCCAAGGTGGCATCTCGGCCGTCCTTCCCGAAGGTTTGCGCGACCCTGCTGACAATTGCGAAAAGCATGTCGCCGACACCCTCGATGCCGGCGCCGGACTCTGTAACAAGGAAGCCGTTCGCATTATCGTCAGTGAAGGTGCCGAGACCATCGAAGAACTCGTCGCCTGGGGAACTGATTTTGACAAAGATCACGACGAGCCAGATCGCTACTCACTTGGCAAAGAGGGCGGCCACTCCGAACGCCGAATCCTTCACGCCAAGGATACCACCGGACGCGAGATCGCCACCTCACTCGTCGAGACTGCCAGGCGCCATCCCCGGATCACCCTGTGCGAAGATAACTACGCCATTGATCTCATCACGACAGGGAGACTGGGCGTTGTCACCGACGACCGTGTCCTCGGGGCCTACGTTCTCGAGATTAAAACCGGTCAGGTCAAAGTCATGGAATCACCTCGTGTCATCGTGGCCACAGGTGGCTGCGGGAAGACCTACCTTTACACAACCAATCCCGACTCCGCGACCGGCGACGGACTCGCAATGTGCTGGCGGGCGGGTGCTTCGATCGCAAACATGGAGTTCGTCCAGTTTCATCCCACCTGTTTCTACAACCCCGCCGCAACCGGCCCGGAAGCCCGCTCCTTCCTCGTCTCGGAAGCCGTCCGGGGAGAAGGAGCGGTTCTCGTCAACGATCAGGGCCATCAGTTCGTCAATGATCACGACCCGCGCGGTTCCCTCGCTCCGCGTGACATTGTTGCGAGAGCCATCGACACCGAAATCAAACGTACTGGCGCGCCCTGCGTTTTTCTCGACGTTTCACCGCTCGGCAACACCTTCACCGAGCGCTTTCCTTTTATCCACAAAACCCTCCTCACCTTTGGGCACAACGCTCTCGAAAAGCCCATCCCCGTCGTGCCCGCCGCACACTATCAATGCGGAGGAGTCGAAACCGACCTGTTTGGGAAAACCTCGGTGCGCGGACTTTATGCGATCGGCGAGGTGGCCTGCACCGGACTTCACGGTGCAAATCGATTGGCATCCAACAGCCTTCTCGAAGGCAACGTTCTCGCCCGCCGTGCCCTCGCTGAAATCATGCGCCTTTACCCTCCGGGCAAGGAGGTCCCCGCCGCTCCCGGAATACCCGCCTGGGAAAGTGGCAATGCTGCTACGCCCGACGAATTGGTGAACATTTATCATGCCTGGGACGAACTGCGGCGGACCATGCAGGATTACGTCTCAATCGTGCGTACTGACAATCGACTACGACGCGCCTCGTACCGACTCAGAAACCTCCGGCGCGAGGTCAAGGAATTCTACTGGGGCTACACCCTCACACCGGACATTCTCGAACTCCGAAACCTCGTCGCCACCGCGTCTCTGATCGTCGACTCAGCTCTCCTGAGGAAAGAGTCACGAGGATCTCACCACACTCTGGATTACCCGGAGCGCGAAGAAAGATTCGATCACGACACCGTCCTCCGGAAATTTTAGCTCCGTAGCACAGTGTGGATTTTCAGCCCCTGCTGCACTTCGATGAACACGTCAATGGTCATAAGGCGGCCGGAAACTGAATGGTAAAGAGGACCGTCTATCCATCAATCGGGAGTTGATCAACGAGCCCTCTTCCTCCGACGCTACCACCAACAGGGTAGATATTTCTCGGAATAGAGCCAATTAACAGCGGGCGAATCTCTTCTTCTTACCAATCCGGCCCATCTTCTCGATCTTTTCGATGTATGCCAAGGCATTGGGCGTATTGCAAGCTGTGTCACCTTGATTCACTTCGACCACCCCGATCTTCCGGGCCAGCTTCTTTGCCAATCCCGTCACTTCCGGCAAATAGCTTCCTGCTGAAATCAAAAATCCATTCATGGCAGCCTTCACTTCATTGGTTTCGGTGTGAATCTCCAGCAACACTCGTTTGAGCAGGGTCTCAATCTCATTCGTATCAACGCCATCGTTATCAGCGATGGAAAGATCGTGGGAAAAAGTCTGCCAGCCTGCAGCTGCAATAAGCTCTTTTTCGGACTCGATCCACTTCCGGCCCAGAGCTAAACCATGCCTCGATTCCGCAGCCAGCGCCGCCACTGCGGTCCCCGAGATTAATGACCAGGTTGCTTCATTCACCCAACGGTCAAGCTCCTCTTCGGTCACCTTCTCCGAATCAGCGATCAAACCCGCGAGATACATCGCGTCGGAATTTCCCGTGCCATAAAGCGCCAGTGCGATATCGTGATCGTTCTTGAGTTCCTTTCGAAGCCCCTTGAGGTCCCCGATCTTCACCCCAAATAACGGTTCCACCGCACCATGACGCAAGAGAGTCTTCTTGGTCTGCTCGTTTCCGAGAGACTCCAGTTCGGCCATTACCTCACCAACAGTCATGTCTGCTAAAGCTGATACTCTCCGTCCTCGTCCGTACCATACCATCCAAGTTCCCGAAATGCCGTAATGATTGGAATCTCAAGATGCTCGTCTTCACCTTCCGCAAATTCGATCGTGGCAGAGCGGGTCATGCCTCGTTCGGAAGCAATACTGATGACAGTCTTGTTGGGCGGAAGATTGATCCAGTCACCCCAATCCTTCTGATCATGCTTGGGCTCGAGCCCTTGATCATGCAACGAGGAAATCACTTGCTTGATTGATGAGGCTTTTTCGGTTTCGGGAATATGTAAAACGGTTTCCATGTCAATGTGTGCTACGCATAGCATCCCCGATGAACACAGCCCGCGGCAAGAGCGAAAGGCACCAACTTAAACTTTTATCCAGGAACCAACCTTGTGGCTCTCCCAGGACTTGGCCGCGAGATCGACTCCTTTGGCCCCTTCCCTGAGAGTCCACGGAAATGGTTCGTCCCGCGCGACGTGCTTAAGGAAAATTTCCCATTGAATCTTGAAGGCATTGTCGCAAGGTCCGGGATCAACAATATCCCAATTCGCGTAGTAATCGATCGGACTGTCCACATCAGGATTCCATACCGGCCGGGGAGTGTTTTTCAGACTCTGGGCCCAGCACTTGCGCAACCCCACGATCGCGCTTCCCTTGGTTCCATCCACCTGCATGGTGAGGAGATCATCCCGGCGCAGCCTGACATCCCACGATGAGTTGAACTGGCAGACCACTCCGGTTCTGGTCTTGAACAGGGCATAGGCCGAATCATCGGCGGTGCACTTGTACGGATTTCCATCTTCCCCAATTCGCTCCGGCAAATGAGTCGCGGCATGTGTGAAAACCTCGGTAATTTTGCCAAAGAGATTATCGATGACATAGCGCCAATGACAATGCATGTCGATAATGATCCCTCCGCCATCTTCCTCACGGTAATTCCAACTCGGGCGCTGTGCGGACTGGCCCTCATCGTGCCCGGAAAATACCCAGTAGCCGAACTCGCCGCGAACCGAAAGAATCTCACCAAAAAACCCTTCGTCGCGTAGCTTCAAAAATGACTGAATTCCCGGCAGCCAAAGTTTGTCCTGCACCGTTCCGTTCTTCACACCGGCAGCCTCGGCAACCTCTGCAATGCGAAAAGCTTCAGCAGGATCAACCGCCGTCGGTTTCTCACAATAAACGTGTTTACCGGCTGCAATCGCCCGCTCCAAAAACCCAACGCGATAGGGAGTCCCTGACGAGTCGAAAAAAACCGAATACGAACTGTCCGCAAGCACCGCGTCAAGATCCGTGGAATATTTCTCCACTCCATGCTCAGCAGCGAGCGCCTGTAGCTTCTCTTTATTCCGGCCGGTCAAAATCGGATCCGGCATGAGTCGCGTGCCGTCATCCAACTCGACACCACCCTGGGCACGGATTGCCAAAATCGACCGAACCAAGTGTTGATTCGTTCCCATGCGTCCGGTGACGCCATTCATGATGATCCCGATTCTCCCGGTATTTTCCGTATTCATAGTGATTGATAAATTTTGTCGTATGCGTGAAGAATTTCGTCGAGAAATTCCTGTTGATCCCGTTCCCACCACTTGGAGGAAAAAATCTCCACCTCACGAGAGCCCTCAAAGCCCGCATCCCTCATCATGACATCTATTCCATGGAGATCCGCGCACCCCTCTCCCATAATTCCTCGATCCAGAAGAAGGTGGCTTTGGTCGGGCTTAAAGTCGCAAATGTGATACGCGTCCAACCATCCGCCCCTCGCACAGCGTTGGATTTGCTCGGCCAGATCAAGCTCCCACCAGACGTGATAAACATCCAGGGCAATTCCCACGTTGTGATGATTGATTTCTTCGCAAAGATCATTCGCAACCTTGAGCGAGGAAATTGCAGAACGGTCGCCGGCATAAACAGGGTGCAGAGGCTCGACCAAAAGCTTCACCCCGTGCGATGCCGCCTCATCGGCAAGCGTCCCGATCCCGTCGCGAATCTGCCCGTAGTTCTCACGTGGATTTTGGCCAACGGTAGCCCCGCAAACCAAAACCAAGGAAGGGAGCTCGAGAATTTCCGCCTCGCGAATCAACTGACGATTTTCCTCAAGCGCATCTCTCCTCTCCTTTTCGGTCTCGCCGGTAAAGAATCCTCCCCGAACGTACGAAATCCCCCGTAATCCCGCATCACGCACCTTTCGTGCCACCGAGCAAAGATCTTCCCCCTCAAGGGTCTCACGCCAAATCGAAATTCCTCCGATCCCGCGCCGGGCATACCCCTCAATACATTCATCAATCGACCATGGCTTAGTCGTAAAAGTGTGAACAGCAAGATCCTGGTAATTCATCTTCTAGGTGGTCTCTCCGACCAGTAATGCTCCTCTAATTAGGAGGACATTCGCTGTCTTCTCTCGCTCCACAATTTCAGACTGAAGCGAACGCCCCACTTCACGGGCGAGTTTAAAGATTGAAAGATCAACCGACGTCAGCTTGGGATGGGAAATCTCATGAATGGGACCGCAATCACAGCCGGTCACCTTCACTTCTCCGGGAATTTGCAAACCAAGCGATCGCAATTGCTGCATGAGAATGATACCCACGACATCGTTGAATCCCACAAAAGTGCGAACCCCGCGATCATAAAGCTCTTTCACATGATCGGTCGTGATCCCGCTAGGCCCCTCAACCTTCGATTGATCAGCCGGGGGATCAAACTCAATTCCATGCTCCAAACATCCTTCCGCGAATCCGTTTAAGCGGGCACGGGTAAGGTCGCCAAAACCGCCATAATAAACATAACAGCAACCTCCTCTCACACCACACCCGGCGAGGTGCCCCGCAAGTTGCTTCATCGCATCATGATGATCACTGACAACATGCCTCACCCCGCGCACCATTCGGTTCAAGACCACACAAGCGGCTCCTGTCTCCTGAATCTCGTCCACAACGCAGCTCGAAGGGCGGTGGAAGGCAAAAACAAATCCGTCCACCTCTCCACCTTTCTTGTGTGGAAACGGGCGATAGTCGTCCGAGGACGTTTCGACGATCAAGTTAGCCACCGACGGCAGAAGTCCTTCGCGCAAACCATCGGCAAGAGTGGTGAAATTATAAAACAATTGGGTGCTTCTCTCCTTTGCCGGAGGCAGCACTAACTTGATCGTGAGGATTGATCTCTCAGCGTGGCGCTTCCGGGAGCGCCTGATGTAACCAAGCTCATGGGCGATGGCTTCAACGTGCGACCGGACATCCTCCCCAATCAACACTGATCTACCCAGCGCCCTGGAGACCGTGGCCTTGGAGACGCCCGCTTTCTCGGCAACCTTGGCCATCGTCACTTTTTCAACCGTCTTGCCCATTTCTAAAAGTAGCCCAATCTCTTGGCGCAGTCTCTCATGATCTCCACCTCCCATTCAGGTCGACGGGGACAGTGTTTGTGAGGTTCACTGGTTGGAATGCGTCCCAGAAGGTGCTGAAAAACAGCACAGCTGTGCTTGTAGGCCGGGACGGAATCGCGAAACCCAACGTTTCCAAGATACTGCAAGGCATCGTTCAGCTCAAAATAATCCGCGTCATTCGCAGCCCACAACCGGTCGCGCTCGGCAAACTTCTCCGGACAAAAGGCAGCAAGCCCCAAAAGATAATCAGAACCGTATTCAATCATATCGATTCCAAGATCGTTCCCGGTATAAATACGGAAATCAGGTCTGACTTCATCACGCAAAGCGAGTCGCTTCAATTCCTCACCACGATTTAGTGAAGAGTGCTTGATCCCCTTTAGAGCAGGTATACCCATCAAACCACGAATGACATCTTCGCTGTAGATCATACCATTGGGCGCAAACATCCGTCCCAACTCAAATCCAAGAACAGATTCATAGGGCTCGCAAACCCTGGCATAAAGCTCGACGATCTCCTCCGCAGCCCACTCGTGAAAACGAGTCGTTTGAAAAAGAATCGGCGTTCCGCCCCGCTCGGCAATAGTATCAGCCCCCCTCCGGTAAAGGTCGATCAAATCCCCCTCCAAACCCTCCACAAAAACCCCCGCGACAAAAGGCCGATCAGACCCAAGCGCTTCCCGCGTCCAGTCCAACACCTCGGAACGTTCGTCATCCGAGAGATAATTAGCATAACCGGTATCCATGTTCACCGCACATTTTAGGCCCACCTCCTCCGTCCGCTTCACCGCCGCCTGAAAGGCTTCCCGCGCCATCGAACCATTTTCCTCGAAGGGAAGAAGACACGCCGCCATCCCCTCGGGCTTACGCCCCATTTTCCGCTGCCGCAATCGCTCGCTGAGAATCATTGCGATCAATTTATTTGCACGCAACAAATTCGCAAGCGTTAATTTGAGGAGATGACCCCGACTCTCAGGCGCATAAACCGGTTCGTGACGTCTGTGACCGGCTGGCTATCGAAGACTTTGCGCAGAACCGTCCCATCACCATTATCAGACGGTTCTGCAACAAGTCCGGCTTGACTGACCCCTTGGACCAGATCACCGCAAGATTCAACGATTACTGTCAGATCGAGCGACTTGGCCTGGATTCGATGAGTCATCAGCAGACGTTCGACGCCTTCCACTTGCTGGATCGGACCTCCGATAGTTGCAGGGCCCTAGTCGGCCTATCCCATCGGATACCTTATTTCCTCGCTTACCTTGTCGATCAGGGTGAGCGTTTTTTCATCCAACTTTAATCCGGCCGCCTTGAGAATCGGCTTCATTTGGGCGACCGAACGAACTCCCACAATCGTCGAAGCCACAAAATCATGTTGCTTGCTCCAAGCCGTTGCCAGTGTCGTGACATCGAGACCAAGATCATTGGCGATGTCACCAAAGCGCTTCGTCGAAGCAATTGTCTCATCGTTCACGAATCGAGTCGCCATCGCCCGCTGACGCACGCCTCCGGTTGTTAAATATTCTGAAAAACGGGCCCCATCGGGAATCCCGTCATTATATTTCCCCGTCAAAACCCCGCCCGCAAGTGGACTATAGGGTAGCAGACTGACCTCCTCCCTGCGCAAACACTCGGCCAACTCGTGCTCGTCCCTCCGATTGTTCAGCGAGAAATTGTTCTGCACAGTATCAATCCGTGTAAAACCTTCCAAATCACTTGTCCAAAGGCTCTTCATCACCCCGTAGGCATTATCGTTACTCAAACCAATCGCACGCACCTTCCCCTCTTTGACGAATTCATTGAGCACTTCGAGAGTATCGGCGGCCCTCATGCCATGGTCCGGCCAGTGGACTTGATACAGATCGACATAATCAGTCCCCAAACGACGCAAACTCCCTTCGAGTGCTTTTCGCAAGTGAACCCGGTCCAAGGCCGCCTTGCCATCGCGAATCGGCGGACAGAACCACCCATGCGCCGCTCCCGCCACTTTTGTCGCCAGAATCACCGACTCCCTCGGCTTCCCCTGCAACCATTCCCCCACCCACTCCTCGGTCAGCCCAGCCAACCCCTCAGTCGGAGGCACCGGAT
>Ga0213866_10002733_pt1 | contig 12254 bp, 13 predicted proteins | sample PICome_11_FD_160079 | JGI IMG/M metagenome (GOLD analysis project Ga0213866, IMG submission 160079) | Coastal seawater microbial communities near Pivers Island, North Carolina, United States - PICO284 | ecosystem: Environmental > Aquatic > Marine > Coastal | place: USA: North Carolina... | reverse complement strand
AACTGTTCATGCGTAAAGCCAAGGGCAACACAAGCATGCAGCGCGAGCTCGACAAGTGCGGCGCAAACAACAGCTGCGTGGTTTCTGTTGCCCGCAAGCATGGACACAAGTTCTCCCCAGCGACCCTGACCCGCTGGCAGCACGACCACAGCGAGGAGGCTCCGCAAGCGCACTAGCGCGATCACAACGCAAGACGTCCGCAGCCGGCTCCAATCGGGGCCGGCTTCTTAATGTTGCGCTCATCGGCCGATGCCCCGTTGAACCGCCGTTGGCTCCTGCTGTTCGCGCTGCTGGCCGCTCCAGCGGCCCAGGCCCAGTCCCTGCCCAGCCTGCAGCAGGCGGCCATGCGCTGCTTCAACGGTGGTTCGCGGGCGGACTGCAGCGCGGCGATGGGAACCTCCCATCAACTGAAAAACCGCGCCGATGATGCCAACCAACTGCGCTGCTACACCGCGCTGCTCGGACTGGAATCGCGGCTAAGCATGGCCATGCAAGGGACGGGATCGCTGGATCGCGATCACAGCAGCCTGAAGGAAACGTTTTTCGAATGTCAGGCCCTCAATCCGAGCTAGCCCAGCAATCCGCTGCCAGCCTTGAGGGCAGAGGGGAAGGCCCAGCCCATGCACTCTGCACAAGCGCTACGTGAGCGTTATGCCAACGGGAGCAGCACCCCCGGAGAGGTCAACGCGATTGCGCGGGTCTACGCCTCGATCAAGCAGCTGAGCTTCCCGCAGGCCCTCGAGGAGGTCCATGACGGCCTGGGCTACGGCATGGGGGAGGACCTCGACTGCAAGCAGGGGGGATTTCCCTGGCGGGAAGTCGAGCGGTCCCTGGTCCCCGCCGGTCGGCGCTGGATCAACGGACTGGAGCCGTCCGTAGCTATGTCTGGAGAGAGCCGCTGAACCCCAATGAACGGTTGGCGCCAGAGCAGCTTGGCCATCGGCACCGCCGCACTGCTTGGATTCTCAATGCAGGGCCTGGCTGCGGAAGGATCCGTCTCCTCGCAATCACCCCTTAGCCGCCAACAGGCCTGGCAGGAGGCCATGTCACAACTGCCCAAGGGGGCCAGGGTGACCAGCAGCAACTGCAACGACGTGGAGATCGGCTACGGCAATACGCGCTACTACTGCGTCTTGACCTTCACGCAGCCCGATCCAGCCGAAGCCGAACACAAAAAAGCCGCCGCCCAGGACTAGGCGCGGCGGCTTCGATGAACGGTCTCAGCTCTTGGCGGAAGCCTGAGACAGGAAGAAGACCAGCAGAGCAATCAAACCTGCACCGCCGAGGGCCGGCAGGATCACGGGAACGCCTCGGGGAGCGACAGCGGAGGCAAGCACGAGGTAGTCCATTCCGGAACGATCAGAACTGGATTTTTTTAGCACCGCCGCAACGGAAAGCGGGGGTTTCCGAGACCTGTCGAAAACCAGCCGTTAGAACCACTCGGTCTGGGCCTCTTCGGCGGTGTTGACCCGAGCGTGGGGGGTGCGGCGCTCAAACTCCATCGCAATGGAGCGCTCCTGCTCACCATCAGCGGCAATCGCGCGAACCGGGTAGAGCTGCTCACCATCACGGAAGGGGACGTGAATGCGGAAGGTGCCATCGCGCTCCAGCTGAATCTGCTCGTCACCGATGAACAGGCTGGCGGAGGGATCCGTGGCGCCGTAGACGATCAGCTCGGCATCAGCCACCAACCAGAAGGAGCGCTGACGGGCTGCGCCAGCACCGGACTCGGTGCGGCCACTGGCCCAGACACCCACCCCGGAATCATTCAGGGGACCAGGGCCCGCCAGGTCGTATTCGTGCAGCACCTCGGAGCCGACGCGGCGGCTACGGGTGGGAAGGGTCGCCCGCTGGTAGTGCTGCTCGTGCTGCACGCCCGCACCAAAGCTGGGGGTGGTCAGCGCTTGAGGAGCAGCGCTCGGGCCAACCTCCAGGGAGAAGGGAACAAAGGCATCGGCAATGCGCTGGGAGGGCTCCATGCCTGGGACGTGAGCCACGGCCGAGAAGGCCAGGGAATACCAACCACCGGAGCGCAGGCGATAGCCCAACTCGACCCGGTAGTCGCGGCCATCGAGGGGCACGGGCAAGAACCATTCACTGGCGTTGCCATCCACCACCAGCTCCTGCAGGGTGTGGGGATGGGACTGCTCGCCGCCTAGGCCCGTCACGTCCGCTAGACGAATGCAGAGCTGGGTCGCACCGGCCTTCTGGGCGCTCTTGCGATCCGCCGCGCTGATGGACCAGAAGCAGTAGGCCCATTGGGGATCACGGGGTAGAAACACCAAGTGGGTGGAAGCGTCCTGGACACCCTCGACAACCTCGATGGAGTCGCTGGGAGGCGGAGCGATCCCAGGAACCGTCTCCTTAATCTTTTCTTTGATCCCCGAGGGAATCAGGTCGCGGATCCAGGCGAAGGGACGCTGGTTGCTGCTCTTGGCGTTGGAGTTGCTTTGCGTCACGGTTCAGCCCTGGATGGCGACGGGACCCATCGTCACCGACTTCCCTCACTCAGCAGCGGCTCTGTCAGCGGATCGCTACGACAGGCGACCGCATCACTCAGCCAGCAACTGCTCGCGCGCCTGGGCCAGGGCCTGTTTGGCCTCCTGGCTGACCTCGGGATAGCGCAGATCCAGGCCATCCAAACTCTCAATCACCGCCGCTGCGACCACCAAGCGGGTGAACCACTTGTGATCGGCCGGGACAACAAACCACGGCGCATGGGCTGTGGCGGTCTCGCGAATCATCTCCTCATAGGCCTGGCTGTAGTCCTCCCAGAACCCCCTCTCGCGGATATCAGCCGCTGAAAACTTCCAGTTCTTCTCGGGACGCTCCAAACGCTGCAGGAAACGGCGCTTTTGCTCCTCTTTGGAGAGGTGCAAAAAGAACTTCAGGACCACCACCCCGTTACGGCTCAGATAGCGCTCGTAGTGGCGAATGTCCTCGAAACGCTGTTTCCAGAGCTTTGGCCCGACCAAATCAGGCGGCAAGGACTGCTTGGCCAACAGCTCCGGATGGACCCGCACCACCAGGGTCTCTTCGTAGTAACTGCGGTTAAAAATCCCGATGCGCCCGCGCTCCGGCAGGGCTTGATTGGCGCGCCAGAGGTAGTCGTGATCAAGGTCCAGCGCAGAGGGGGCTTTAAAGGAGGTCACCTGGCAGCCCTGGGGATTCACCCCACTCATCACATGCTTGATCGTTCCGTCCTTGCCCGCGGCGTCCATCGCTTGAAAGATCAGCAGCACCGCCCACTTGTTCTGGGCATAAAGACGCTGCTGCAGCTCCGAGAGCATCTGAACGCCCTGCTCGAGTGCCTCTCGGGCCGCCTTCTTGTCGGAGGGCAGATCCAGGGTGTCGCCAGGATCGATCTGATTCAGCCGGAATCCATCCCCGCTGTCGATTCGATAGGGCCTGGTGAGGTGATGGCACTGCTGAAGCACCTGGCTCAGTTCCCTCTCCATCGGCAGCCTCAGAACCGCAATCGCCTGAAGTCACCCTGACCACCACAGGAGGCGATGTCAGCCCTGACAGCCGCTGAGCCGACTGCACAACTGGTTTTTCTCTGAAAAGAGAAAAAGAAATCCCCCTAGGACACCTCGATCTCACGCGGGAGTCCCATGGGTCGCAAGCTTGGTCAGCTGCTGGGTGGCTGCGTTCTCGCCGCAACCCTGGCACCATCCGCCGCGGCCCAAGAGCTGGCCATTGCCGAGCCGGAAGCGCCAGCCCCAAGGCTGACGCTTGAGCGCACCAACCGCCGCCTCCCCCGCACAGGGGATCCGATCTGGGACCTGAAACTCGAGATCCCTGGACAACCGGTGCGGCATTTCGAAGCCGTCAGCGGACGGGCGGAATACCAAGGCGCCAACCGGCACCAACTGGGTAGCCAGGCGCCCCTCCCGCCAGGGACCTATTCGATCGGCGCAGTCGAACCATTGGGCCATGAGTATCCGCGGGAGCTCGGCCCCGTCTGGATCGGCCTCGAGCCCCTCTTCCGCACGGGCCGCCGCGTCTTAGGAATCCACCTGGACCCAAGTGCAGGCCGCAACTGGAACAGCGGAACCGGCGGTTGCATCGGCCTGATCCACAGGGCCGAGATGTTGAGCCTGGCCGAGCTGGTCCGCCGCAGTGCAGCCCAGACCCTGATCGTCAGCAACTAAGCAGAAGCACCCGCTGCCAACCGCCCAGGTCCTGGCTAGAGCAGAAGTACCGCCGAGGTGGAACAGCGGCCATCAGCGCTCCACTGGTTCATGCCGGCGGCATGGTCTACCTGCATGGGTTGCACCATTCCTCACACCCCCCGACCCCGCCCTCGGCGGGGTTTTTTGTGGGCAAGCTCCAGTCACAAAAAAGCCCCCTCATGACGAGGGGGCTTGCCGTGGTGTGAGGTTGGAATGGAATGTTTCCAAGCGCCGTTCTAGGGAAGCGAATGTCCCAGAGCCTGTGCGGTTGAACAACTGGTTACAAAGAACTGGCACTGTGCCAGTCCTCTGGCGACGGTTGGTGCGTGTGAGGAGTGGATTCGCCTCAAAGGTGGAAACAAGGTCACACCCTTGAAGCGAATCCCGAAAAGCCCTGCCTTTGGCGGGGCTTTTTTTTGCCTAGGCGGCCATCAGTTCCCGCTTGAGCAGGACTGCTCCGTTGGAGAGCAACAGGCGGTGGCGCTGGACCTCCTCATCGAGGGGGACAACAACGCTCTGGGCTCCGCCATTGGTCCAGTAGTGGAGTTTGACCTGAGGCGTGGTGGATGACGTGGGGATCTCGATCGAACCCGTCATGCGGCGACGAATGGCTCCTCCAATTGAGCCGTATCCGATGGGGGGGTGACGTAGTCAGCGTTACGTCCTGCTGATCGACATTGACCCGCCGCGGCCAAGGCCTGCTGAAGATCCTGGCTACAGCTGAGCACCCGGGACCAGCTCGGCAGTTGCTGAACCGAGGGTGTCTCCATCAGATCCTTGATGGCCGGCCGCAGCAGCTGCGCAAAGTCCTGAACGGCCAGTTCTTCGCCATGGCGGTCATGGGGGAGGCCATTGATGGCTGAATCGAGCCCGAACTGCCGGACCCGATCTTGGCCGACCCTGCGATAGAGCGCTTCCAGGGTGGGGAGTTGCTCGTTGAGCAAATTGCAGCCCTCGTGCTCCATCAAGCCCCGCAGGACCGTGCGCAGGATTTCGCTGGCCATCCGCTTGAGTCCCTGCTCAGGGGTCGCCCCGAGATCCTTGTGCTTGTGGTCAAACACCCCCAGGTCCACCTGGGCAATCCGACTCATGGCGACGTGGCGATAAACCTCGGAGAGCAATCCGATCTCCAAGCCCCAATCGCAAGGAATTCGCAAATTCATCGCCAAATCGGTCGTGAATGCAAACTCACCGGCCAAGGGATAGCGAAAGGACTGGAGATAACGGAGATAGGGAAGAGGGCCGACGATCTGCTCCAAGCTGCTCAGTAAGGGACCCACGAACAAACGGGTCGCCCTTCCCTGCAGAGCATGGGTTTCTAGGGAAAGCCTGCTGTAGAAGGCTTTGACATAGGCGACCCCCGTGGAGCGATCCAACAGGGGCTGGAGCATGCGCTGGGGATAGGCCGACGAAAACGTCCGGATGTCGGCGTCGAACAGCCCGACAACTTCAGCCTCGCGGCAGGCCACCCCCAAGCCCTGCCAGACGGCCCATCCCTTGCCAGGGGGACCAAGCACGTCCAGACCTAAGGATTTGACTGACTGCAGCAGCTCGATGACCGCCGGGCCATTGGTCCAGTGCACGTGCACGGGGAAGGGCATCGCCGCCCAGAACGCCTCGGCCTCATCCACCTCCTCAACGGAGTCAGCCGCCAGGGCGATGACGAGCGACTGCAGACCTTCGAGCCCCGACAACACCTCACGGATCAGGCGCAAGGCCGGGCGGCGGAACTCCTCCATCAAGCAGGGGAGCAGCAGAGCCGTCGGACGATCACGTAATTGCTGATGGAACAGCTCAGGGGCTGCCCCTGAGAAGCCGTAGTCATGAACAGTGGTGATCAGTCCTTGCTGGAAGTCCATGCAGTAATCGATGCAACAACACCCAGGAGCCAGCTGCTCGATATCTGGTGGAGTGGAGGGAGCGCTGGTGGTTGGGTTGGACCGGCAGAGACAGCTGGAACTGTTACTGGGAGGTCTTTACCCGGGGCAGTCTTCAAACGAGATCAAAAGCTTGTCGTCGCATTTGCTGCAGTCCGAGTGTCTCGGTGCGCAGACGCACACCCAAACGCAGCGCCCCTGGAGCAGCGCAACCTGCGTGCTGATCTGCTACGCCGATTCGGTGATCGAAACCGATCGCACCAGCCTTCCTCTACTGCGAGAGCTGCTGAATGGCCCGCTACTCGCCCTCTCCTCCATCGTCCATGTGCTGCCCTTTTGGCGCTCCACCAGTGACGGGGGCTTCGCAATCTCCAGCCACGAGGAGCTCGAGCCGCGCTTCGGTGATTGGAAGGACCTGGAGGCCCTGAGCCACGGACGTCTCCTGATGGCGGACCTTGTGCTGAACCACGTCTCGGCCTCCCACCCTTGGGTCCACCAATGCCTCCAAGACAGGGCACCCGGCAGCTCCTGCATCCTGCAGGCCAGTCCTGATGTCTGCTGGTCGGATGTCGTGAGGCCCCGCAGTTCGCCCTTGATCAGCAGCCTGGCCGGCCGCAGCGGCAGCAAGCAGGTCTGGACCACCTTCGGTCCGGACCAGGTGGATTTGAACTGGCAGGAGCCAGAGGTGCTGCGGCACTTCAACCGTCTGATGCAACGCCTCTTCCGCCACGGCGTCGGCTGGTTGCGGCTGGACGCGGTGGGGTACGTCTGGAAGGAACGCTTCACCAGTTGCATCCACCGACCTCAAGCCCACGTCATCGTCCAAGTGCTCCGCCTCCTGCAGGAAGCCCACGCCCCTGGGGGGGCCGTGGTGACCGAGACGAACGTGCCGGAGGCAGAGAACCTCTCCTATCTGCGGTCCGGGCGGGAAGCGCACCTGGCCTACAACTTCCCCCTGCCTCCGCTGTTGCTGGAGGCGAGCCAGAGCGAGCGCTGCGATCTACTCAACCGCTGGCTAGCGGGTTGGCCAGAACTACCCGAGGGCACCAACCTGCTGAACTTCAGCGCCAGCCATGACGGGGTTGGGCTTCGACCACTCGAAGGCCTGATGGATCAGCCCCGGTTACTCCAACTTCTGGCCGGGTGCGAACAACGGGGTGGGCTGATCAGCCACCGGCGCCTCAGTGATGGCACTGAAGTTCCTTACGAAATCAACATCAGCTGGTGGAGTGCCATGGCCGATCCCGGTCGGGACTCACGGCGCTGGCAGCGGGAACGCTTTCTGCTGAGCCAGCGCTTCAAGCTGGCCCTACCTGGGGTGCCTGCGTTTTATTTACCAGCCCTGCTGGCGGCCCCAAACGACACCGCTCGCTTTCAGGCCAGCGGCCATCGCAGGGACTTGAACCGGCCGCAGTTCAATGCTCAGGCACTGCAGCTGCAACTCCAGGACCCTGGCCAAGACGCCAGCCTCAATGTCGCCCAGCTGCAGTACGCGATGGAGCAGAGGGCCAACCTGCCCGCCCTGGATCCTGATGCACCGATGCGAGTCATCAGCGCAGGCCGCTCCGATGTGGTGATCCTGGAGCGGGGCCAAGAGAACGCGCGTCTGTGGGCTATCCACAACTTCACCGCCACGCGCCAATCACTCGTGTTGGCATCGCTCTGGGGTGCGTCCTCTCCTCGGGGATGGATCGATCACCTCAATCCGGCTGGAACGGTCAGAACCGAGCGCCAACTGGAGCTTGAACCCTTTGGCGTCTATTGGATCAGCAGCCGATGAGTCAACCCAAGACCTGGTGGATCGTCACGGACCTGGACGGGACTCTGTTGGACCACAACTACAGCTGGGAACCAGCTGCCGAGACCCTGCGATGGCTGCAGCGCGAACAGATTCCGGTCATCCCCTGCACGAGCAAAACCGCCGAAGAAGTCCGGGACTTTCGGCAAGCCGCTGGGCTCCGTGATCCATTCATCGTCGAAAACGGAGGAGCGATCCATGGAGAAGCACCGAGCGGTGAGGAATGGGAAGAGGCCCTCGGCATCCACCACAAGCTCCTTCGGCCTCGGCTGAGTGAGTTGGAGGCCTTACTGGGTGAATCCCTACTCCCCTTGGAGGAGCTCAGCGAAAGTGAAGGCTTGCGTCTACTGGGCCTTGGTGGTGAGGCCTTAGCCCAAGCCCAGAGACGCTGTTGGAGTGTGCCCTTTGTTCCCCCCTCGGATGAAGGGCGTCAACGCCTACCAGCCCTGGCCGCCTCCCTTGGTCTCAGCGTCGTCCAGGGCAACCGCATGGGCCACCTCTTGGGGCCAGAGGTGAGCAAAGGTGAAGCCCTAACTCGTCTCAAACAACGGCTGGGAGGCCAACAACCCAGGGTGCTGGGGCTGGGGGACTCACCCAATGACATTCCCCTACTGGAAGCGGCCGATGTGGCCGTCGTTGTTCCAGGTCCGGATGGCCCGCACCCCGCCTTCCACCGCGCCCTTGAGCAGAAGCGCTACCTGTTGGCCCCCGCCGCCCATGCCGAGGGATGGGCACGGGTCATCCGCGAACTCATCGGTTAAGCCGCCGAGGGATCGTCCCCGACGAGCGGTGTGACCGTTCGGTTGAGAGCCGTGCCTGCGGGATTGGGCAGTTCAGCAAAGGAATCACGCCATTGCTGCACCCAGAGTTGCTGACTGCGCTCGTACAGCGCCATCAGGGAGTCGACAGCGCGCTCTTCAAAATCCACCCGCAGATCCAACAGCGGGAAAGCCGCCTCGCCGCTGACCTGCAGGGCAGCCGAGGTCGCATGGGGGGAGCGCAGATCACCGCCGGCCTCCTCACCGGCGCGAAGGGCGCTCAGCAGGCGACGCCCCAATTTCCAGGATGGATCACTCAACAGAAAGGCCTCCTCCATCGCCAGCAGGACAGCCTCGCCAGCGAGAAAGTTGCCCGCGACCGCCAGATCCGGATGGCAGCGATGGCTGGCATAGGGACCGCATTCAGAGCCCGTCCAGCCCGCCGTACGGCCGCAGGCATCAATCAGGTGCAGCTGACGGTGCTCCATCTGCGGGTCATCCCGCAACAGGCTGGCCAGGACGGTTTCCGCATCCCGGTTCTGCTCCATGCGCTCGAGGCCGCAAATCCCCAGATAGGGGTTCGTGTGGGCCTGGGTCGCGACGGCCCCAACCCCAGAGCGGATATGGGGAACCGTTGATCCGACGGCGAGGTGACAGGTGGCAACCGCCACGCCAAAGCGCCCGTTGGATGGATCCCGCGCCAGGATTGAAAAGGTCATCCCGAGAGCTGGGCATCCAGGCGCAGAAACGCCTCCAGCAACACCGACGTTCCGGCAACACACTGCTCAAGGCTCGTGTACTCGGCCGCGGAATGGCTCAGGCCCCGATGGCTTGGGACAAAAACCATGCCCATCGGCCAACGGCGGCCCAATTCCTGGGCGTCATGGCTGGCGCGACTGGGAAGGGCGCTGTGGGAGAAGCCCAAGGCTGAGGCCGAGGCGGCGATCGCCTCCATCAGCAGCGGTGCAGCCGGGGTCGGATCCACAGAGAACTGGGGCTCCATCGTCACGCTGCAACCACTGGCCTCAGCAATAGACGCCAGGCGTTCCTCGAGCTGCGCACTCAGGGAGGCCAAGACCTCGGGGTCCAGATCGCGCAGATCGACGCTGCACTGAACCTCCCCGGGAACGACGTTGGCGGCATTCGGCCAGACCTCAAATCTGCCGACCGTGGCCACCGGATCACCGGGGTGCTCGAGGGCCATGGTCTGAACCGCCAAGACGACCTGCGCGGCGGCCACCAGGGCATCCTGCCGCTGATCCATCGGCGTCGTACCGGCGTGGTTCGCCTGCCCGCAAACGCGGATCGTGAAACGGCGCTGGCCGACCACCCCTTGAACGACACCAATGCTGTCGCCGCGTTGCTCCAGGACAGCACCCTGCTCCACGTGGAGCTCGAGAAAAGCAGCAATGGCGTCATCGCTGCGGGCCGCAGTGGTCAGGCGCTCCCAGTCCCCACCGAGGCGAGCCAGGTTCCGCTCAATCGGATCACCGTTACTGGTGGTGTAATCGCTGGGGTCGCCGCTGGCCGTTCCGGCCATCCCTTTGCAGCCCACCATCGTGGACTCCTCATCGGCAAAGACGATCAGCTCAAAGGGGTGCCGCAGCTGAAGCGAGGCATCCTTCAGGCAGCGGACCAGTTCCAGTCCAGCCAAGACGCCGAGGGTGCCGTCGTAGCGACCACCGGTTGGAACGGTGTCCAGATGTGAGCCGCTCACCAGCGCGGGGAGGTTGGGCTCTGAGCCCTCCAGGCGGCCAATCAGATTGCCGGCGGCATCGATGCGCAGGCTCATCCCCGCGTCGATCAGCCATTCACTCAGCAGTTCACGGCCCTGACGGTCCTCGGCGCTGAAGCCGCGCCGGCAAATGGAACCATCTGGCTGAAGACCGACTTCGGCCATGGCCTCCAAGGAGGCCAGGAGGCGCATGGCGTTGACCGAGGGTCTCTTCAGTTGAGCGGTGGGCGCAAGGGTTTGGGAGCCCGGGGCAGAGAGAACCAACCGCAGACCTGCACGTTCAAAAAAGCCCCCCCACCATCCGCCAGGAGGGCGAAGTACTGCGTAACCGTTGCGACCGTTTAAGCCGCAGCGGCCGGGTGCCAGCCGAGGGCATCGGCCTTGGCGCGGGCCTGGGCCGGCACATCCGCGGCAATGAACATCCGGTGCAACATCTGCACGCCAAGCAGGTGGTTGATCATGGCGTCCATCTGAACGCGGTCCGCATCGGTCGTGGCCGGGTCGTCATGGCGGGCGAAGAGGGCCCGAACACCCGCGACGCTCAGGAGTCCCGCCGCCTCGATCGCCTGATCACTCAGGTAGTCATCGGCCAGCTGCTTCATCTGCTCCCACTTCTCGGGCTCGGTGTGGGCCGGCGGAGCCATGAAGGCAAATTTTTCGCGCTTGTAGAGCACCTCCGGCAAAAGGCCCGCCATGGCCTCGCGCAGGACGTACTTCTCGGTCTTGCCCTTGATCCGCAGCTCAGGTGGGACCTGAACCGCCGCTGCCGCCAGGTGGTGATCCAAGAAGGCCGGACGCGCCTCCATGGAGTTGGCCATGTCCACCCGGTCACCACCCCAGGTGAGGATCTGGCCCTCCAGCATCGTCTTGATCCAGACGTACTGGGCCTTATCGAGGGCGTGGCGCCCCTCCAGCTGATCGGGATCCAGGGTCTTGGCGATGGCCTGGCCCGGCGAATAGTCCGAAAGGACCGAGCGATGGGCCTCCGCGAGCAGGTCCGGCACCAACGGCGCACAGGCCAACCAAGGCTGGAGGCAACTGGGGGTGAAGCCCACGACCGCATCGAGGTCAGGGTCATCCACTTGATCCGCCGCCAACATCGCCCCCTGCACCAAGGCATTGGATTGCTGCAGCAGGTCTTCCCAGGCTTTGCGCTCCGGCTCCGGCAGATCCTGCAGACCGTGGAGGAACATGTCGCGGCGGAAGGCGGGATAGCCACCGAAGAGCTCATCGGAGCCCTCTCCGGTCATCACCACCTTGTAGTTGACGCTGTTGACGTGGCGGCTCATCAAGAACTTGGCCACCGCCAGGGTGTTGTAGATCGTGCGCTCCGTGTGCCAGAGGGTGCGCTCCATCCAGCCATAGAGCTCCTTGCCCGAGAGACGCATGACGTCCTGCTCAGCGGCTGTGGCCTCGGCCATCTCCTGGGCGATGGGCGACTCGTCGTAGCGCGCGTCGTCAAAGCCAATGGTGAAGGCCTTCACCGGGCTCTGGCTGACGGCAGCGGCCAGCCCCAGGATTGAGCAGCTATCAATGCCTCCGGAGAGGTAGCAACCCACCGGGACATCAGCGACCATCCGCAACTCCACCGCTTCCAGCAGGGCGGCACGGATCGCCTCGATGTGGTCGGCTTCACTCTTACTGCTGTCCCGCTCGCCCTGGCGCGGGAAGTCCATGTCCCAGTACTTCCAGGTCTCCACCTCAAGGTTGCCGTTGCGCCGGCGAACACTGATGCCATGGCCAGGCGGCACCTGATGGATGCCCGCGAAGGCCGTGGTCCCGGGGACCATGGTTTGCATCAACTGGTGGAAGAGCCCTTCGGAGGTGAAACGCCGCTCGACCGCCGGATGGGCAAACAGGACCTTGAGTTCCGAACCAAAGACCAAGCCCTGGGGTGTGATCGTCCAGTAC
>Ga0213866_10002732_pt1 | contig 12255 bp, 8 predicted proteins | sample PICome_11_FD_160079 | JGI IMG/M metagenome (GOLD analysis project Ga0213866, IMG submission 160079) | Coastal seawater microbial communities near Pivers Island, North Carolina, United States - PICO284 | ecosystem: Environmental > Aquatic > Marine > Coastal | place: USA: North Carolina... | reverse complement strand
TATTTCCGCGCTTTCGCCGGTCGTGTTATCGCGCGCGGCGCGTGTCTGCCGGCTTTGGAAATAGGCGCTTGTGACACTCAAATCCGTCGCGATATCCCATTTCAGCCCGATTTCAGTGTTCGCAAACACATCCGGGTCAAGGCGCGCCGCATCGGCATTGAGTTTTTTATATTGCTCACCGGAACGCGGCAGGAAGCTTTCGCTGTGACCGGCATAAAGCGAGATATTGTCCTGCGGCTTGTAAATCAATCCGGCGCGCGGTGAGAACACATCGTCTGTCCGCGATTGCGCGGTGGTGTTTTTAATGTCATCGACCGTAATGTCGAAACTGTCAAAGCGCCCACCAAGCAGCAGTTTGATCCTTTCGGACAGGTCAATCTGGTCTTGGAAATAGAGCGAAGCGACGGTTATGTCAGTCTCGGTGCGGTTGTTCAAATCGCTGGTGAAATCAACGCTTGTTGCTTGTCCGGCAGCATTGACCGACAGATTGAGCGGGCGGAGAATGACAAAGCTTTCCTTGTCGGTGCCGCTTGTTGTCCAATGCGTATTGTAACGATAATTCTGAGAGTCCGTAGCAACATATTCACCGCCCAGCAGTAAAGTATGGCCTATCGTGCCAGTGGTGAGCGCGGCGACCAAATTGGCGTTCAGCACCAAATGGCTGCGCTGTGTCGGGTCGAGATAGCCATCCAGCGTCACTGTTTGTGCATCATGGTCATAGCCGGAAGCATAAAGATTGCGATAGCTTTTGTCGTAATCGCCATAATGCAGCGTCACATTGCCCTTCAGCGTGGCGGAAAACTCATGATTGAGCAGACCGCGAATGATATGCGCTTCCAGCGTGGTCAGGTTAATGTCCTTGTCGCCAAATGTGATATCGGCCAGCGCGGCGACCGGTCGGCCATCAGCAGTGGGTATGCCACGGTCAATAAACCGCTGATGATTAGCATATTCATAAGACAGGTCCAACATGGTGGCGTCGCTTAACCGGATTTTCAGGGCAGGGTTAAAGCCATAGCGGTCGCCTTCATAGAAATCGCGGTCATTTTTCAATGAGTCATAATGGGCGGTGACGCGCAGCGCCGAATTCGTGCCGGTTTCGCGATTGATATCAGCGGCAAATTCAATTGCGCCAAATCTGTCAGCCGCAGCGTCAAGATTGGTAAACACCTCATCCAGCACCGCCTTTTTGGTGACGCGATTCACCGTGCCGCCCGTGCCGCCACGCCCGAACAGCAGCGCATTCGGCCCACGCAGCACTTCAACCTGCTCCAGATTGTAAAGACCGCGATAATATTGCACATCGTCGCGCACCCCATCTATGTAGAAATCGGCCGTTGAGCGATTGCCGCGAAACACAATCGCGTCGCGATGGCCTTCGCCTTGGCTGCTATTCACGCCCGGCGTGTAGCGCACAATATCGCCCAGCGCCCGATAGCCGCGCTCCTTAATGTCCAAATCCGTGACAATGGACAGGCTTTGCGGCACATCCAGCGCCGGTATCGGCATTTTCAGCGCATTGACTTCATTGGCGTAAAGGATACGGCCTTTAACGACAATCTCGTCAAAAATGGCACTGTTATCAATTAGGTCATCAGTCAGGTCATTTGCCAGCACTGTGTTTTGCACGACGGCAAAGAAAAGAGCCGCCTGCAAAAGGGTCTGCATTGATTTATTCATATTGCGCTCCTTCGACACCTTGCAGTGTCGGCGGTTGTTGCGAATGATTATCATGTTCATATAGTTATTGCGAGTGATTATCAACCGCAAAATCACAAAATACTGCGCCAGCCTGTCGCACCGTCTATTTAGGAGGCTCCGAACAAGGGTGAGTTGTTGAAATTAAACAGAAAATTGCATGAGCAGGGCAGTTTCACCCTGATAGTAATTGGCCCGACGGCCGGTTTCGACAAAGCCGAAATGCCGATAAAGCGCAATCGCCGCCGCATTGCTTTCGCGCACTTCCAAATGCAAAACCGCCTTTTCCTGCGCCGCCAAACCATGCCGCGCCTGCGCGCCAGCATGTGCCAAAAGTGCTGCGGCAAGGCCTTTTCGGCGCTGTTCCGGCGCAATCGCCAAAGTCAGGATTTCCGTTTCATCCAGCACGCGGCGCACCAGAATGAACCCGTCATCATGCCCCCAAGCCGCAATGCCTCGCCCGTCCAGCAAATCGGCAAAACTGTCCACCGACCAGGGCTGGTCAAAGGCGCGCCCATGCAGGGCGGCCAATTGTTCCGCATCTGTCAGGCGTTCAATCAATTTTCGCGTCATGGCGCGCGCAACAGGGCTTTGCTTTTATCGGGCAATGTGGCATCGGGCGGGCGCAAATAAAGCGGCGCGGGCGGGTCGCCCTGCCAGTCTTCCGGCGGCAATTGGGCAGCCAGCGCGGCGACATGGCGGGCTTGCGGGAAATCCGGCGCGGCATCGGGCAGAAACCTTGCACCCAGCGCAGCCAACGCCAATTTGCCCGTGCCAATCACCGCGACTTGCTCTTCCCCGCCAATCAGCGCGGCAGCATCCGACAGGCCGAGCGCTTGGGGTGGCGACAAGACAGCGCCATCTGCCGAAAAAGCCTGGCAATAAAAACTGTCGCGCCGCGCATCAATGGCAACCAATCGCGGGCGCGCCGCCTGACCAGCCAAGGCCATCGCCTGCAAACTGCCAATGCCAACCAAAGGCAGGTTCAGCGCCAAGGCCAAGCCGCGCATGGCCGATAACCCCACCCTTGTGCCGGTAAATGTGCCGGGGCCGACCGTCACCGCCAAATGGGTGACATCGCCCATTGCCACGCCTTCTGCCGCTAAAAAATCCTGCATAAGCGGCATCAGCGCCTCGGCATGGCCGCGCGACATTTCCAGCACAGTTTGCCTCGCCTCTGCCGCACCGATTTTCACCGCCACCGAGCAGGCGCTTTGCGTTGTATCGCAAGCCAGCAGAATGGGGGTTTGGTCAGCCATGAAAATTGCGCCCGAAAGACAAAAGCCGGTCAGACAATCCGGCACGCCTCGTCAAAAGACAGGCGCGGGCTGCGGTCGAATAGACCCGAAGCGTCGCCATAGCCGATATTGCACAGAAAGTTTGATTTGAAGCGGCCATCGGGGAAAAATGCGGCATCGACAGCAGCATTGTCAAAGCCCGACATTGGCCCGACATCCAGCCCCAGAGCGCGCGCCGCCAACATAAAATAGCCGCCCTGCAATGTGCCATTGCGAAAGGCCGTCGCTTCAGCCACCGCCGCATCGCCGGAAAACCAGTCACGCGCGCCGGGATTATGCGGAAACAATTGCGGTATCAAATCGTAAAACTGCAAATCATGGGCGATAATCGCACAGACTGGCGCGGTTTCTGTTTTTTCCTGATTGGTCGGCAACAGGCAGGGCAGCAATTTTGCCTTGGCCTCAGCCGAGCGCACAAACACCACGCGCGCCGGTGAACAATTGGCACTGGTCGGCGGCATCCGCGTTAAATCATACAGCGCATAAAGCAGCGCATCGGCCACCGGCTTGTCCTGCCAGCTATTATATGACCGGCCTTCATAAAACAGCCGGTCAAGCCCTGTCCGATCAAGAGTGTCTGTCATGACCTTGCCCCCCGCGTTAAATCACGGCGCGCACTTCCGTGACGGAAGGCACATAATGTTTCAGCAGATTCTCAATGCCATGTTTCAGTGTCGCGGTCGCGCTGGGGCAGCCGGCACAAGCGCCGCGCATATGCAAGGACACAACGCCGTCATCATAGCCGTGAAACACAATGTCACCGCCATCTTGCGCGACGGCAGGGCGCACCCGCGTGTCAATGATTTGCTTGATGACCGAAATAATTTCCGCATCCGGCCCGTCCGCCTCTGCCACATCCTGCACGTCCGCGCCGGCGGCATTTTCCAGCAGCACCGGGCGTTCCTCGACAAAATGCGACATGATGATTTGCAAAAGCGCCGGTTTGATAAGCTGCCATTCGCCTGCGCCCTTGGTGACGGCGATAAAATCACTGCCGAGAAATACGCTCTCAACCCCGTCAACCGTGAACAGCGCCTCGGCCAATGGCGAGGCTTCGGCAGCCGCCTTATTGGGAAAATCCGCCGGTGGCCGGTCGCCGGTCACAGCCCGACCGGGCAGGAATTTCAGCGTCGCCGGATTGGGCGTATCCTCGGTTTGAATAAACATGGCAAACTCCTGTTTCTGCTTCCGATATAGGCAGCGCGCGCGCTAAAGGCAATAGATTGCCGGTTTTGCGTTATGTCAGCGCGTCGATTTCATCATCCGACAGCGACCCCGGCACAATAGTCACCGGAATATGGAAGTCGGTTTTGCCGGTGGCCAAGGCCGATACCAGCGGCCCCGGCCCGGCCGGGCCATAGCCCGATGCCAGAACCAGTGTCGAAATGGTCGGGTCTTCATCAATCAAGCGCTGGATTTCCTCACTGCCATGGCCTTCCCGAATATGGGTTTTCGGCTTTTCGCCGCCCAATTCCTCGACAATCGCCACACATTCCCCCAGCACGCGCTCGGCCTCGCCCAACGCATCTTCTTTCATCAGACTGCCAACGCCAAGCCAATGTTCAAAACCGCCCGGCTCAATCACCAATAACAGCGCCACCTTGCCGCCCGTGCCATGGGCGCGGCGCGCGGCAAAGCGCAAAGCGGCATGCACTTCCGGCGTGCCATCGACCACAACCAGAAATTTGCGCTGCAAATGTTGGTTTATATCCATGCGCGACATGCTGCCATGTTTGGCGGTGCGGGAACAAGCTGTTTCTAGCTTCCGAGAAACCCGACAAGGCGGCGCACATCGCCCATAACGCTTTCGGCAATCTCGGCGGCGCGCGCTGCACCTTTATCCAAAGCCTGCTCCACCGCGCCTGGGTCATTGGTCAGACGCCGCATTTCATCGCCAATCGGCGCAATTTTTTCAATCGCCAGCGCCGCCAGCTCCTCTTTTAATTGCGAAAATTGCGCGCCGGCAAATTGGCTTATCACCGCGTTGTGTTCAGCATTGGCCAAGGCGGCATAAATGCCCAGCAAATTGGCCGCTTCGGGTCGCCCGTCCAGCCCGTCGGCCGTTTCCGGCAATGGGTCAGGGTCGGTTTTCGCCTTGCGGATTTTGCGGGCAATTTCATCGGCATCATCCAGCAATGTGATGCGCGATAAATCCGACGGGTCGGATTTCGACATTTTTTTGCTGCCATCGCGCAGGCTCATCACCCGCGTTGCCGGCCCCTGTATCAGCGGCTCCGGCAGGGGAAAGAAATCAGCCGCGCCGAAATCATTGTTGAATTTCTGCGCGATATCGCGCGCCAGTTCCAAATGCTGCTTCTGGTCTTCGCCGACCGGCACATGGGTGGCCTTGTAAAGCAGAATATCGGCAGCCATGAGATTGGGATAGACATACAGGCCGACCGAGGCTTTTTCCCTGTCCTTGCCGGCTTTTTCCTTGAATTGCGTCATCCGGTTCAGCCAGCCCATGCGCGAGACGCAATTCAGCACCCAAGCCAGCTCGCTATGCTGGCGCACGCGGCTTTGATTGAACACAATATGTTTGTCGGCATCGACACCGGCGGCCAAAAAGGCGGCGGCAACCTCGCGCGTATTGGCGGCCAGTTCGGCAGGATCTTGAAACACGGTAATGGCGTGCAAATCGACCACGCAATACAGGCATTGATGGGTTTCCTGCAAGGCCACGAAATTGCGAATAGCACCGAGATAATTGCCCAAATGCAAATTGCCGGTCGGCTGCACGCCGGACAGCACACGCGGCTCATATTGGCTCATCACGCTCTCCCTGCCTCAAAGTTTCATTGTTTCAGTCCGGCCTAGCTTATGACCAATTACGCGCCCTTACGCAAGCTCTCGACGTCAGAGAGTTGCACGCCGCCAAGCAGCCGCGCCAGCGCAAAGAAAATCGCCGCACCGGCCAGCACCAGTGCCGCGACATAAAATATCTGCCCGGTGACATTATTTATGACCAGCCCGTGCCGGCCGGCCAATGCCATCAGCCCGTTAAGCGCCAGCCCCATGACCAGCGCCGCCACAAGCTGCGCCGCCAATTGCCGTGCCAGCCGCCAATTGACCTGCCAAATCCCGCGCCGCGCCAGCCGCGCCAGCATCAGACCCAATGTCACCCATCCGGCAAGGCTGGTCGCCAGCGCAATGGCAACATGACCATAGACCGGAAACAGGCTCAGCGAAAAACCGATATTGACCGCCACGCCAATCGCCCCGTCAATCAATGGCGCGCGCGTATCGCGGCGGGCAAAAAAGGAGGGCTGCAATGCCTTTATCAGCACAAAGGCAGGCAGGCCGAAACAAAACGCCTTAATCGCCAAAGCGGTGGCTTGCGTGTCGGCAGCACTGAACGCGCCGCGCTCAAATAAGAGCGCAATCACCGGTTGTGCCAGCACATAAAGACCGACAGAAGCAGGCAGGGTCAGCGCCATCGCCGCCAGCACGGCAAGCGTCTGGCTGGCGCGCGCACCGGTCGTATCGCCCGCCGCCAGCAAGCGCGACAAATTGGGCAGTAAAGCCACGGACAGCGCCACGCCGACAACACCCATTGGCAATTGATAGAGCCGGTCGGCATAATACAGCCAAGCGGCAGCGCCCTGCTGACCGGTGGCAATTGATGTGCCGACCAGCAAATTGATTTGACCGATACCGGCGGCCAGAACCCCCGGCACGGCCAGCACAAACATTTGCCGCACATCCGGACTGAGGCGCGGCCAAGTGAAAGGCAGGCGCAAGCCAGCGCGCCATGCCGCCACCGCAACAACAATAAGTTGCACCGGCCCGGCGACAGCCACGCCCCAAATCAGCCAGTCAAGCGCGGCGCGCGCCTGATAGCCCGCAAACCACAGCGCCATGCCCAAAGCCGCCAGCAAAACCAGATTGAGCAGAACCGGTGCCATTGCGGCGGCCAGAAATCGCCCCTTGGCGTTCAGCATGGCGGAAAATAAAGAAACCAAAGACATGCAGGCCAGATAGGGGAAACTTATCCGCGCATAATAGATCGCAAGGTCGAATTTTTCCGGCGTGTCGGCAAAGCTCTGCGCCAGCAAATAGACCAATTGCGGCATAAAGATTTCCGCCAGCACGGTGAAAACAATCAGTGCCGCGACCAGCACCGCGCCAATGCGTCCGGCAAAGCCCAATGCCGCCTCGCGCCCGTCTTGCTCCATGCGGGCTGAAAATAATGGCACAAAGGCGGCGTTAAACGCGCCCTCGGCAAATAGCCGCCGGAACAGATTGGGCAGGCGGAAAGCGATAACAAAAATCTCGGCAAATGGGCCGGCCCCCAAAAAAGCGGCAATGCCAATATCGCGGATGAAGCCGGTCAAGCGGCTGAGCAGGGTTGCGCTGCCAACCAACGCAGCAGCCGATAGCAGGCGGGAGCCGGAAGGGGGAGCCGTATCGCTCATCGCCGGTCAGGCCACCCGACTGCTTTGAATGCGGGTGGCAGCGACCGGATTGTCAATCGCGGCAGCCAGCGTATTGACAATGCGCGCGCGCTTTCCGGCATGGGTGATTTGCCCGCCTATCAAATCCTGCACATAAAACGCATCAACCGCGCGCTCGCCAAAAGTCGCCACACGGGCGGCAGAAATCGTCACATTCATGGCAAATAAATTACGCACCAGCGCAAACAGCAGACCCGGTCTGTCCAACCCGCTTACTTCAATCACGCTGGCTGTATCTGACAATTCATTGGAAATCCGCACTTGCGAGTCGAGGTCAAAGGCGCGCATTTTCTTGCCCATTTCGGTTTTGCCGACATGTTCAGGCGGAATAATGCTGCCATCCAGCACGCCTTTCAGCACTTGCTTGAACTTTTTTGTCTGGGTTGCATCAAGCGGGCCGGGGCGGTCATGGTGGCGCACATGCAGCGTATCCACCGCCAGCCCGTCATGGCTGGTGGTGATGCGCGCATCCAGAATATCAAGCCCCGCGACAAGGCAGGCGCCGGTCAATCGCGCAAACAGGCCAGCATGGTCTTGGCATATTAAAGTGACTTCCGAACAGTCGCGCAATTTATCGCGGCGCACTTCAATTTGCATATTTTGTGTATCGAGCTTGTCAATCAGCCGGGCATGGCGCAAATGCGCCTCGGTCGGGAAGGACAGCCAGTAAGTCTCACCATGCCGGTCGAAATAGCGGGTCAGCTTTTTGTCCGACCAGTCTTCTTCCAACTCAAAAGCGAAAGATTGCTGTGCCGCCAGCACGCGCTCTTGCCGGTTGATAAAGCCCCCCGCGCCGGTCAGGCTGGCCTCGGCCTCATAATAAAGTTCGCGCAGCAACTGGGCTTTCCAGCCATTCCACACGCCGGGGCCGACGGCGCGAATATCCACTTCGGTCAGCACCAGCAAATGTTTCAGCCTTTCGGTTGTCTGCACAGTGGCCGCGAAATCCTCAATGGTTTTCGGGTCGGACAAATCGCGCCTTTGCGCTACATCGCTCATCACCAAATGCTCGCGCACCAGCCATTCGGTCAGGGCAGTTTCGGCGGCGGAAAAGCCAAGCCGCGGGCCAAGGCGGCGGGCAATGCGCGCACCGGCAACGGAATGGTCTTCGGGGCGTCCCTTGGCAATGTCATGCAACAGCGTCGCCAGATATAAAACCCGCCGATTGACCTGGCCGGACGATAACAGCTCATGCGCCAGGCGGTGTTCATCGGCCAGCGCGCCGCTTTCGATTTCGCGCAGCAGGCCAATCGCGCGCAATAAATGTTCATCGGCTGTGTAATGGTGATACATGTTGAACTGCATCAGCGCGACAATCTTGCCGAAATCCGGCACAAATTTACCCAACACACCGGCCTCATTCATGCGCCGCAAAGTGCGCTCCGGCTCGCGCGTTGAGGTCAGAATATCCAGAAACAACTGATTGGCTTCGTCATTGGCGCGCAAATCAGCATTGAGCAGGCCGGTATTGCGGGCAATTTCGCGCAGCGTATAAGGGTGAATGTCAAGCCGGTGGCGATCGGCCAGCTGGAAGGCGCGGATGAGATTGACCGGCTTGTTGCGGAAGCAATCGGCGCGCGCATGGGTCAGACGGCCAGACTGAATGGTAAAACCATGCACATGCTTTTGCCGCTGAAACAGCGCTGGCAAGCGTTCCCGCTTGCGCTTTTTCTTTTGCTGCTCTTCCAATGCGGCGCAGAATATGGCGGTCAAATCGCCGATATTTTTGGCAACAAGAAAATATTGCCGCATGAATTTCTCAACCGATTTCATGCCCGCGCTGGCAGAAGTGGCAAAGCACTCGGCCAAGGGCTTTTGCACATCAAAACTCAGCCTCTCCTCGGCGCGACCGGTCAGGAAATGCAAATGGCAGCGCACCGCCCATAAAAACGCATCGCATTTGCGAAACAGCCGCATTTCCTCGCGCGTCAGCACGCCAAAATCAACCAGCGCGTCAATATCTTCAATCCGGTAGCAATAGCGGGCAATCCAGAACAGCGTGTTCAAATCGCGCAAACCGCCCTTGCCTTCCTTGACATTGGGTTCTACCAGATAGCGCGAGCGTCCCATGCGCTCATGGCGCTGGTCGCGCTCGGCCAGCTTGGCGGCAACAAATTCGCGCGCCGTTTTGGCGACAATTTTTTTGTCAAACTCGCTTTTGAATTGGTCGTAAAAACTCTGCGACCCCCAAAGGCGACGGCTTTCCAACATGGCCGTGCGAATGGTGATATCGGCGCGCGCCTGCGCCAGACAATCAGCCAGACTGCGCGTGGCATGACCAACTTTCAACCCCATATCCCACAGCATATAGAGCATATATTCGACAAAACTCTCGCTCGCGGCATTGCGTTTATGCGGCAGCAAAAACAGCAAATCAATATCCGAGGCCGGTGCTAATCGTCCGCGCCCATAGCCGCCCACCGCCAGCACGGTGACTTTCTCCGCCTCGGTCGGATTGGCCAGCCGCAACACATAATCTTCGGTGAAGCGCGCCAAAGCCCGCAAAATATCATCTTGCAGAGCCGACAGCGCCTCGGCACAAGCCGCCCCTTTCAGCTTATTGCTTTCCAGCCCGGCACGGATTGTCGCGCGTTCTTCGTTATGGGTCTGTTTCAGCAAGGCCAGAACAGCGCCGCGCAAGGCCGTTTCATCGTTGCCATGCGTGTCAGCCAAGGCCGCCATGCCAGCGTAAATCAGCTCCTCGCGCGTTTGTTTGCCTTTGGCCATGCCATGCTCTCCTGTAACTCTCTATAACATATGGGTTGGACATGCGCGCGGCAATATGGCCTTCAATGACCGGCAAATCAACCCGAAGCCCCGTCATCGGCCAAGGCTTTCAAGCGGTACAGCCAGTCCAGCGCCTCGCGCGGGGCAAGCTGGTCGGGGTCAAGCGTCGCCAGCGCATCGCGCAGCGCATCGGCCTGTTGAGGGGTTGTCATCTGCCGGTCGAATAAGGGCAGCATATCAAGCGCTGCGCCGGACTGACCTGCCGCGCTGTTTTCTTCCAGCACCGCCAGCACCGTGCGGGCGCGCGCCAGCACGCTGTCGGGCAGGCCGGCCAGTTCGGCAACATGAATACCGTAAGAACGGTCAGCCGCACCGGCCACCACCTCATGCAAAAACACCGGCTTGCCGCCATGTTCACGCACCGCCATTGAGGCATTGCTCAAGCCCGGCAAGCGGTCGGCCAAAGCCGTCAGCTCATGATAATGGGTGGCAAAAAGCGTTCGGCAGCCGACTGTGTCATGCAGATATTCAATCACCGCCCAAGCCAGCGACAGCCCGTCAAAAGTCGCTGTGCCGCGCCCGATTTCATCAAGAATGACCAGCGCACGCGGGCCTGCCTGATTGAGAATGGCTGCGGTTTCAACCATTTCCACCATGAAAGTCGAACGCCCGCTGGCCAAATCATCGGCCGCGCCGACACGGCTGAACACGCGGTCAACCAGCCCGATATGGGCTGCCTGCGCCGGCACAAAACTGCCCATTTGCGCCAGAATGGCAATCAGCGCATTTTGCCGCAACCATGTTGATTTGCCGGCCATATTCGGCCCGGTGAGCAATGTCAGCCGCGCCGCGCCTGCGCCGCCTTCCGCCCCGGCGCTGTCCGCCTCAAGCAGGCAATCATTGGCGATAAACGGGCTATCCTGCGCCCTGCCCAAAGCCTGCTCAACCACCGGATGACGCCCGCCCTTAATATCAAAGCGCATGTCGGTGGACAGGGCGGGGCAAACCCAATGGCGTTGCGCGGCCAGTTCGGCCAAAGCGCCATGCACATCCAATTCGGCCAGCGCGGCAAGGCGCGCCTCAATGGCAGGCGCACAGGTCAGAATAGCGGCGCGCAAAGCCTCGTAAATCTCCAGCTCAAAAGCCAAGGCGCGCTCACCGGCGCGGCTGATGCGTCCGGCCAGTTCGGATAATTCGGCAGTCGAAAAGCGCACCGAACCGGCCAATGTCTGCCGGTGGATAAACATCTCCTGATGCGGTGCCGACATCAGCGTGTCACCATGCGCCGCCGGCACTTCCACATGATAGCCCAACACGCCATTATGCTTGATTTTCAGCGCCTTGATTTGCGTGTCCTCGGCATATTTTTGCTGCAAACCGGCAATAAAGCGGCGGCTTTCATCGCGCAATTCGCGCGCTTGGTCGAGGCCGTCATGATAACCCGCCGCAACAAAACCGCCATCGCGCGCCAGCAAAGGCAATGTTTCATCCAGCGCGTCAGCCAATTGCGCCTGCAATGCGTGAACGGCTTCGGCCTCAACGGACAATGCCGCACCCAAATCGGCAAGCGGTGGCGGCATATCGCTCGGCGTCAATTGCCCGCTGCCGGTCGCCTGCATGTGGGCATGGCGCGCCAGCAAGGCGGCAATATCCACACTGCCGGCAAGCCCCTGCGCCAAAGCCTGCATGTCGCGCGGGCCACCGCGCGCCAAAGCCAGCCGCGACAAAGCGCGCGCCATATCGGCAAAGCGGCGCAAAACCGCCCGCATATCGTCGCGCAAATCAGGATTGTCGAAAAAATAGCCGACCGCTTGCTGGCGCTTTGTCAGCGCCGCAATATCACTCAGCGGCGCTGCCAGCCGCGCCGCCAATTCGCGCGCACCGGCGGCGGTGACGGTCAAGTCAATTGTGTCGAGCAGGCTGCCACGCATCTCGCCGGACAATGTGCGGTTCAGCTCCAGATTGGCGCGTGTGGCCGCGTCCAGCCCCATCAAACCTTCCGCCTGCTCAATGCGCGGCGGCGGCAGGCGCGGCATGGCCTGTTTTTGCGTGAGCTGCAAATAGGCGACGATTTGCCC